>SDBT01003892.1_pt1 | contig 25635 bp, 32 predicted proteins | sample 2277101 | NCBI WGS metagenome assembly SDBT01 (sample SAMN10404973, study PRJNA504765) | marine sediment metagenome | isolation source: marine sediment core GS10_PC15, 103 cmbsf | place: Arctic Ocean: Southern Knipovich Ridge | collected 2010 | reverse complement strand
AAAAAAATAAACAAAAATGGAAAGATAGATATGAAAATAATAAAATGATTATTGTTGATTAATTTTAATATATCTTAAATAAAAAAAAAATATATATAATAATATAATAATATGACTTATTTTACAAAAATTAAGGATAAAAAATATAATAGCAAAGTAATTATATTGAAAGAAAAATTTGAAAGATCTAAACTACTTTATATTTATAATAATAAAAAAGAATTTAGAAATAAATTAGTTGATTATGATGTTGAATATGACCCTTTTGAATTTATTGCTAAATATTTAGATCAATCAAATGGTGATATTAAAATTACCAAATATATGAGAAAAAGAGAATTTGGTCGATATACATCAGATTCTGGTTTATCTCTTCAAAATATGATAAAAATATTAAAGAATACTATTTGTTCAAAATATTATATTGATATTGATATGGTTTGTGCTCATCATACAATATTATTACATTTATGTAATAAATATGGTATTAAATGTAAATTTTTGAAAGAATATGTTGAAAATAGAGAACAAGTTTTGGTAGATATTTTAAATAAAAATCCATTTATAAAAAGGGGATATTTAAAAATAGCTATTATTTCTATGATTAATAATGGTTTTTATAAATATAATAATATTCCAAAAAAAACTCAATGGCTTATAGAATTCTATGGAGAAATAAAAGAAATAACATATAAATTAATGAAATTAAATAAATTTAAAATTGAAAAAGCTTTTCATAAAAGAAAAGGATTACCAGATGATAAATTAATAGGTACAACAATGGCATGGGTATTACAAGATTATGAAAATCAAATATTACAAGAAATGATTTTATTTTTTAAAAAAAAAGATATTATTCAAGATAATTTTGTTATGTGTCATGATGGACTTTTAATGCCGAAAAATAGCAATATTAATGATAATTTATTGAATTCATGTTCTTTATTTGTAAAAGAAAGATTAGATATTAAAGTTAAAATAATTATTAAACCAATGAAAGATATTTTAAATCTCTCAAACATGGTAAATGACTCAACTAAAGAAATTCCAAACAATATTATTTCAAAATATGATATAAATGAAAAATATTATTTTTCTGATTTTGTTTCTAAATATTCTCGTAAAATATATTCTTTTGAAACAGATATGGTTGATGATTTAATCTTTGATATTTCAAAAGTTATAATTATTGTTGAAACTGGTGATTCATTTGTAATAATAAAATCTGATGATGAATCCGGTATTTATAACATTTTAAAAATAAAAGATATTAATTCTTTATTTAATATTGTAGTTTTGGGAAAAACATATAATTTAAGTAAATGTCTCACTTGTTTAATAAACAAATTACCTATATATAGAGGTGTAACAAATGATCCTGGAAATACAAATAAAAAATATTTTAATGTTTATAAACCAATATTAAGTAAATATCATGAAGAATATAATAATCCAGAAAGTTATGAACTTATAGAACCACTTTTAGATTTTATTTTTAAAATTATTAGTTCATCAGATAAAAAGATATATAATTATTTATTATCTTGGTTAAAATTATTGGTTTGTAATCCAGAAATTAAAACAGAAGTATGTATATTATTATATAGTGAAGATTATGGAGTTGGTAAAGGAACTTTATCTGAATTTTTATCTGAGTTCGTTATTGGACATCATAAAACTTGGAATACTTCAGGATTTCAAAAAGTATTGGGTCAATTTAATTCAAAAATAGAAAATTCAAGATTAATTAATATTTCTGAAGCTTCTTCAAAAAGAGATAATTATTATATAAATAATGAATCTTTTAAAAATTTGATCACTGAATATAGAATAACAACTGAAGCTAAATTCAAAAATGCTTATGATATAAAAAATCTAGCTAATTTTATACTAACATTAAATGTTGATGATGGATTAATAATAAAAAAAGGAGATAGACGATTTTGTTGTATTGAAGTGAATAATTCAAAGATGCAGAATCGTTCATATTTCGGCGAGTTGAGAAAAAAATGTTTTAACAAAAAATGTGGAAACATTTTTAATACTTATCTTAAAAACTTTAAAACAAATATTGATCCATCTGCGCCTATTATGACAAAATTGAAAAAAGAGATTATATTATCTAATAGTCCTAATTATGAAAGATTTTTAAATGATTATTTATATAAATATGATAAAACCACCAAAATTAGAACTAATGAATTTTATACTTTATATGTTATATTTTGTCAACAAAATAATTATGGAAAACCTTTATCTTTTTCCAAATTTGGAAGAAGGATTAAAAAAAAAAACGTAAGTAGAAAACAATTGACTATAGATAAGATACGAGCATATTATTATCTTTTAGACAATTTATAAGAGATGCGCTTTATTTACTCTTATTTTTTTTTCCAAATTATATGTAAAAAAAAAAATGTATTTCATGTTGATACATTTTTATTTATTTACTTTAAATTACTTTATTTTATAAAGTAAATAAAGTAATATATAATAATATAATATAAATAACATCTATAGTATCTATATCTATATTATACAAAAAAAAACATGCTTTACTTTTATTTTTTTATATTGAAGTGATTAAAAAAGTGAAGAAGAATTGCTTTAGTAATTTTTATCTAAATAATAATTTCCATGTCTTGTCATTACCCCGAAATGTCGACCTATCAAGTCAGGTACGGAATCAACATAATTATGGTTTAATATATACAAATAAACAACAATATTTCCACTATTTGTAATTTTATCAGTGGGAACTTCATAAAATGAATATAAATCTTTATATGAACCTCCATAATTTGTTTTCATAAATCTATCTAATTTAACGAATGTTTTTTTCGCCATATCTATATATACATAAATATAAAATGAGAAAAAATATATCAAATTATTTCTATAAACCTATTTATATTCCTCCAGAGTTAAGAAATATAATACTTAATTATTTACAACAATTATTTGATCATGATATTTATGAAACATATTATTGTATATATAAAGAACTTTTTGATAAAATTATTGATTTAAAAAAATCATATATAATAAAAAATATGAAATCATTGTATAAAATAGGGAGATATACCATTGAATTTGATTCATTGAAATATACTTGTCTTTGTGGTTCTAGAATATTATGTAAATCAAAACGAAAACACAATAAGACAAATAAACATTTAAACTATTTAAAAAATAATAATTTATTATTAAAAGAAAAATGTCTAAAAATAACAAAAGATACACAGATTATAAGTCTAAATGGTATTTAAAAAATAGAGAAAGAATTTTGCTAAAAAGAAAAGAAGATAGTGTTCATTACAGTGAGCAAAGGTTGAAAAATTATCACAAAAATAAACATAAAACAAATGAAAGAAGAAAAAAAAAACAACATTGTTTTATTTGTGGTTCATATATTGCCAAAAATTCATTTTGTAAACATAAACAAAGTTGGAAATGTATAACTCAAAGATTATTATTAAAAAAAGCATTAATGATAACGGCCTCCCATTTTACTTTTATTTTTAGCCATAATTAATTTACCCAATGCCATTTTTTTCTTTGATTTAATATGTCTTTCCATTTGTCCAGTTCTTTTATTTTTTTTCATTTTTCCGGTATCATAGAGCATATTTTTTGTTAATTTCCCAGAAGTCATCATTGCTGACCCATTCATTACTTCAACCCTGGAACCTCTTTTTTTGACTCGTCCACCTTTATAACCAGCTCCTGTATGTTCTTCTAAATGACCTTCTAAAAGTCTATCTCCACCTTTTTGACCAGCTAAACTCAAACCAGCTCCAGGTAAACTTAAACCAGATCCAGGTAAACTTAAACCTGACCCTCTTTTTACTTTGCTCAATCGAGGACATTTTCTATATGGTTTAAGAGTTCCAGCAGGTGCTAATGCAGAACCAGTTTGACCTGCTATTTTAAGACCTTTACCTTTTGATTTAAGATATTTAGAACCCAATGAAGCTGCAACAGATGGAATCATAAATTCAGGACCTAAAAATGCTGATGCGGCACCTGTAGCCATAGAAATATGACCCAATAAATCGGATGGTTTATAGCTTGTTTCACCTCTAAAGAATTTTCCTAAATGTTCTTTAGATTTATGAAAACCTTTTTTTAATTTTTTTTTACCTTTTTTTGCTAATTTCTTTAAACCTGAACCTTCTAATGGATGGCCTCTTTTTAAAACATTAAGAATTTTACTTATTTTTGCACGACTTAATTTTAAATCACTTATATGAATTTTTTTTAAGTTTGATGGATGAGCTTTCATCATTTTTTTAATTTTAGCAATAGATAAATGTTTCTTATTGCCATATCCCTTCATATCGCCACCTTTTAATCTTTTTTTTCCTTTTAAAATACCATAAACTGAAGGAGCTAATAAACTAGCATATAATAATGCACCTGCATAATCTCCTTTTAAAACTGATCCAATACCTAATAATGAAGAGCCCAAAGCGCCCCAACCACCTACTCCAATTTCAATCATAGCTTTTGTTTTACGTTTTTTTTTACCTGATCCTAAAATCATTATTTTTATTGATATATAAATAAACCAAAAAAAAAATTAATTAATAGATATATCTATTAATTTATATAATTTTTACTATCAAAAATATACATACAAACATCACAATTTTTATAAGAATAACAATAATTTTTTTGATATTTATCATAATTACATCCACATTTACCTGAAAAACAACTATTACAAAAAATAAATCCATTAAAAATTTTATATCCCTCGCGATAAGTACCAATATTACATAACATGCATTCTTTATTATTATCTTTTAAAATATGCATATTATGAGTTAAATGACGTATTGATAATCCATGATTAATAATTCTGTGATAAAAAGTCCTTTCTTTGTTAAAAGGATCATTTGATAATAATGGATTATTAAATTTACTTATTAATTCATAATATATATCTTTTTTCTTAAATTTATGAATTATATCTTTAAATTCATTTATTAAATCTTGATATTTAAGTTGTTCTTTTTTTTTTTCAATAATATTTCTAATATCTTTTGGTAATTTTTTCATTTTATATATTTATTAATATAAAATCTTAAAGCATATCATAATATTTATCAACTCCATCAGAAATATGATTTCTATACCATCCTTTTATCTTCAAATCATTTAATATGTTACAAACAAGTATTGTTAATTTTTTTTTTAATTGTTGATCTTCATCTAAAATATCTTGTGGACTTTCTATTTTCACTTCTTCTTCTTTTTCTTCTTCATGATCTTGTTCTTCTTCTTCTTCATGAGAGCGAAGCTCCATATTACCGCTACGCGGATAATCAACAACTTGAAGTTCTTCTTTTGGATTTTCTTTTAATTTCTCTTTTGGTTCCTCTTTTTCAATATGAACATTATCTAATTTGATAGTTCCATATTTGACTAGTCTTTTGTATAATTTCCCGCCTACAGTAATCATTTTACCGCTTAGAGGGTTTAATACAAATTGTTTTTTTACACTTAATTCTTTTGTCATTATTATATATATATATAATGAAAAGTTTGTTAAAAAAGAAACTAACAGACAAAGTAAAAAAAAAAAATAAACTTAAAAAAAAAAAGAAATCTTATAGATTGCCTAAAAAGATTCTAGTAATTCCAAATCCTGATAAGAAATTCCATGAAAAATGGACTAAAGGTAGAAATTTATTAAACATCCCAAATCCTTTTCGTGTAGTTATTTTCGGACCTCCCAATGTTGGAAAAACAACTCTCGCAAAAAATATACTTTTAAGGGCTAAACCTGTGTTTAAACGAATTATAATAATACATTGTGATGATGAATATACAGAAGAATATGATGATTTAGGAGATATAGAAATTATAAGTGAAATACCAGATCCAAAAGATGATGAATATTTTGATGGTTCTCAAAAAACTTTAGTTATTCTGGATGACCTTGAATATGAATATATGTCTAAACAACAAAAAAGAAACCTAGATAGATTGTTTGGTTTTGTATCTACTCATAAAAATGTATCAGTTATTCTTAATTCTCAAAATGCAACAAATGTTCCACCTGTAATTAGAAGAATGTCTAATTTTTGGATTTTATTCAAAGTTCCAGATATGGATTTACTTTTTACTTTAGCAAGAAAAACAAATATAAAAAGAGATGTTTTTATTGAGATATTTAGAAGATATATTAAAAAGAAACATGATTCATTTTGGATTGATATGACTGATGACAGTCCAGCACCTTTTAGAATTAACGGTTTTGAAAATTTAAATATTAAAGATAGTAATGTTTTATAAATGATTTTATAATTTATAATTTTTTTTTATATCAATATATCAATAAAATAATGTCGACCAAATTTAATGAACGATTATTTGCAATGCAAAGACCAAATACATTTACTTACAAAACAAGAAAAATAATAAATAAAAAAGGTTCTATAGATTTGCCAAGACCATTAAAAATAGCAAATCCTTTATTAGAAATAAGAAGAGCTCAATCTTTTGTTATGCCAGGCCCATTAGCTAGAAGAATACCAACTTTAGATGATATAAGAACAGAAGAAATTAGAAAATTTGGTATGAAGGTTAATATTAGCTCTGAAGGACTTGCAGAAGCAATATCAAATAAATTTCTTCAAGTTGATAAATTGGATAGAAATGGTAACATAATAAGAGATCCTATCACAAATAAACCACTCAAAGAAAATAAATCATTGCTCAATTTATTTCAAACTTTATCTGGAACAAATTTAGCAATGAAAGTGTTGTTGAAACAAATTGACTCAGATATCAAAACTACTGGAATAGCAAACCAACAACAAATAGTATTACTTCAAACTGCAATATATAATGCAGTTTCATATGCTCCACAAATTAAAAATATAAATGCTAATGTTAATCCTAATAATATTGCTACTGTATTCAGAATAATGGATCAAATCAAATTATCAGATACTGGAGATTTTGTTTTTGGTACAAACATAATTAGACCAGTTACCGTAACAAGCATGAAAATAGGAGATTTTTTAAAAATTCCTGAAAAAATGATTTATTTTTTCCAAGTTTTACCAGAGAATGTTACTTCTGATATGTATGCTGATTTAATTTGGGAATTAGCAAGTGAAAAAAATCAAAATAAAATAATAGATTTTAATATAATTACAAGTACAGATTTTTGGAGAGATAGAAAACCTTTCATAAAAGAAGAAAAAGAACCAGAAGAAGAAAAAGTACCAATTGTAGAACCAGAAGAATTAAAAGAAGCACCAACTGTAGAATTAAAAGATTTAGACTTATATAATCCTTCTGTGGATCCTGAGAATAGAAGATTAATAAATAAGGGTTATGTAAGAACTGTAGCAAACCGAAGTAAAAAAACTCAATTTATAAAGGATATCATAAAATTAGGAAGAGCTAAGGAAAATGTAAATAGAAATACTTTTGTTGGAACACATTTTCATTTAGGAGGAACAAAAATGTTTAAAAATACAGAAGATTTATGGGAAAAATTGTTAAATGGAACTTTAGAAATATCAATAAAAAATAATAAAAGTGTCAATGTTATTATAAAAGTGAACATATAATAAAAATATTATTTTTTTTATATCAATATAACTATAAAATGTCAATTGAATACCATTTACCTATATTAGTTTCAAGTGATGAAAAGCAAGGCGCAGAAAATGTAACTAGTGATGGCTCTTCTTTTGAAATATATTTTGAAAGACCTATAATAATACCACATAAAGCCAAAAATGTATATATTACAGTCCAGGAGGCTACAGTCTGGAACGTTGTAGCAAATATAATTACAAATGTAAATGATAGATTTGAATTATCTTATTTTGATGGTTTTATTACAGTAGCATTTAATGTTCAAATTCCACAAGGATTATATGATTTACCTAATTTAGATGATACTTTAAACAGATTATTTGTAAATGCTGGATCTCCATCAAATTTAATAACATTAGTTGCTGATTCTGCTACTGGAAAAGTTGTAATAGATATAAATGTACTAGCTCCAGAAACAATTTTACTTGATTTTACTATTTCAAATTCAGTAAGAGATATTATTGGTTTTAATTCTCAAATAATAGCAGCTCAATCAGGACCGGTAGGAGTAGTAAGTGATAATGTAGCTAGATTTAATACTATAGATTATTTTCTAATTCATACATCAATTGTTGGCAGAGGACTTCGTATTGGCGATAGTTATAACAATACAATAGCACAAGTATTAATAGATTCAGTACCAGGTAATCAGATAATTAGTAGACCATTTAATCCTCCACAAATTCCATCTCAAGAAATAGCTGGAAATAAAATATCTAGTGCTCAATTTTGGTTAACAGATCAATCAAATAACAGAGTAGATACTAATGGAGAGTTCTTTTCAGCTCGTATGGTAATTCATTATTATTTGAAAGATTAAGTTATTAATAATTATTTTTTTTTTAATAAATATATAATTCGTTATGAACAAATATTACGACATTAATTCATACAAAGGTAATTTAAGAGGTAATACTGGATATACTTTTAGAAAAAGAGAAGTACATGACCAAAAAACTTTAACTCCTCATATTAGAAATCATATGGATATGAGCGTAGAACATACAAAAAAACTAAAACATTTATCAGTTAATAAATCATCTGGAAATCCTACAATGATGGGTGGAGCACCTCCGCCGCCAGGATTTGAAGTAAAATTTGAAAAAGGTAAGTTATTTGTTAAACCAGTAGCAAAACCATTTAAAATAACTCGTCCAAAATTAGATTTATCAAGCAAATATGATAATATAAATTCGTATAAAGGTAATTTAAGAGGAAATATTGGTTATGCTTATAAAAAAAACTTAATGAGTGATGCACTTTATGTAAAACCACATATAAGAGCTCATACAGATATGAGAATAAGAAACCTTACTTATTTAAGTACATATAAAGCTCCAGGAAATCCAACCATGATGGGTGGCAGAGGAGCTCATTATAATGATGCTCGTCCTATGCAATATGGTTCTGGAATTGTTGATACTATTTCTGCTGGCGTAACAAGTTTTGGAGTTATTGCCGAAGCTTTAGATAAAGTAAAAACTGTTGGAAAAGTATTATACGATGTTTATGGTTCTGAAAAAGCATCACAATTAAAAAATGTTTATACTAAATTTCTTGATAAAAATCCAGAAGCAAAAACTGGTTATGGGGGTGAAAGACATGTAATGTTACCAACTCAATATGGTTGGTCTATGGGTAATTGGTGTGGTCCAGGCACAAATGTTAAAGATAGATTAAAAAGAGGAGATATTGGAGTAGATGGTCTCAGAGGAATAGATATGCAATGTAAAAAGCATGATTTAGAATATACAAAAGCTAAAACAATTAAAGATATTAGAAATGCTGATACAAATCTTGTTAGAAATATTGATAAATCAACTGGAAAATCTTATATGAAAAGATCAATAAAGGCATTACTTAGAGCAAAAATGTTAGGTGAAGATGTGGGAATTTTAGATCCAAAATCATTTACAACTTTCCCAAGTATGGAAGGAGAAGGTAAACATCACAAAATGAAAAATTTATTAAAAATAAAATTAAGAAATGAATCTAATTATGAAGGAATGGGTAATTTATTTAAAAAGAAAATCAAAAAGAAATATCCAGGTCAATTATTGAAAAAGAAATTGTCCAAAAAATATTATAATTATTAAATGTAAAATTAATTAATTATTTTTTTTTTTGATATTATTATATAAACAACAAATGAGACCCGTTTCAATTTTTGATATGCCAGAACGAAAAGAAGACCTGACCAGTACAAATCAGGGATTATCTCGATTATATTACGACCAAATCCAAGCTCTACCAAATTTAACTGAAACTGATGATGATCCAAGAAAATTTGGGCAACAGGGTATTATTGATTTTCGTTGGACCTATGATAGTGGTTCATATTGGATTCCTGCAAGATCTTATATAAAATTTAGAATTGAATTAAAGAAAAATCTAGCTGGAGATAGATTACAATTAGCTGATGATGTTGCTCCAGCTATGGGTGCAGCTAGTACTCTATTCTCACAAATAAAATATAAAATAAATAGTACAGAAATATCAGAATTATCTGAAAATATTCCTCAAATTGATTTATTAAAAAAACGTCTTTATAACTCAGGAAGGTGGATGAATGAAGTTGGAGCTTCTACCAATTTTTATCAATCTAGTTTTGAAGATAGGCAGAAACAAGTTTGTGCAGATGTTATTAACGAAGAGCCAGAATTAACATATAAAAGAGAAGTATTAACTCAAGTACAATTATTTCCTGGTTTAAATGTTCTAGATTCAATTACTTGGACACAAGTAGGTAACATAATAACAATAACAGATCAAAGTGCAGGTGATTTAAATACATTAATAGGTGTAGGTGATAAAGTTAATTTTACAATTAATAGTCTCACTAAATTATGTACCATATTAGATAAAACTGGATTTGCTAATAACACAGGAACTTTTGTAGTAGATCAAGATTTTGGTGCAAATCAAGCTATTGCTTTAATTACAGTAGCTTTACCAAATATAACTTTATTTAAATTAAGACCACCTTTATTAGTTGCTTCAGCTTTAAATCAAGCTGCTTTATTTCCAAATGTGGCAGTAGCTGCAGATACAATAGAATGGATAGAAGATGATAGAATGATAGTAATAAGAGATGACCCAACTGCTGATGCAGATTCAATTAATTTAAGATCATTATTCAAAGTAAATGATTTTATTAGTTTGACAATAAATGGATTAACATTAATAAGTAGAGTATTATCTACAAGTCATTTAGTTCAGGGAAGTACACCTGTTGCAACATTCAGACAAAAAGGTATTATTACTATTCATATTGATCAAAATTTTGGAGCAGATGATGCTCAAGCAGTTTTTAATGCTCAGAATTTCTTACCAATTATGCTTCAAGGAGCAACAAGATTAAATGATAATAGAGATTTAAATGAATTTGAGCTCATATGGCAGCCTCCTATATCGATCTTTAATGTTCAACATGCCGTACCAGCGCTTGGTGTTAATGAATTAGAATTTACAGTTGAATCAAATAATTATAAGAAATTTTTCGTTGAATCTAAATTAGCTGATAGAATAGATGTAGATAATGGTGGAGCTGATTATGTTTTAAGAATAAAAAGCATGTTTTTACATGTTTGTAGAGTATCTGGAGATAGAATAGATAATAAAATGTTTATGCTTGATTTAGATGAAATAAATTGTTATAGAAAAACAATAGAAGCTAATAATAATACTCAAATATCTACAACAGTTAAACCATCAACTAATGGAATAGCAATTGCATACCAAGATGTAAATGCAGGTAATGATACAAGATTTTCATTAACTAAATTCAAATTTAGAAATGAAGAAGAGCTCACATTAACCCGTTATTATATTCGCTATAACGGTCTACAAAAGCCTCAGCCTGATTTTGATAATGATGATCCAAACCCTAATAAAGATTTTATAGTAGAACAATATGCAAAAAATCAATTATATTCTGGTGCGTGGTATGATGCTTCACAAGAAAAAATTAAAGAGTGGAAAGAGCGTGGTATTTACCTATACCATCCTTGGCCCAAGAGTGCCGAGGATACGAGTGATAGATGTATTATATTATCTAACTTTGACACTTTATCAACAGTTCCACAAAGATTATTAGTTTTCAATATGTATAAAAAGGTTGCCATGATTCAGATCGAGAACGCTAAGGTTATTGATGTAAAATTAGTGAATGCATAAGCTAAAAACATCAAATAATAATTTTTTTTTAAACAAATAAAAATAATATGATATAAAAAATACATTTAATACAAAAAAAGATAATGGTTTGTTATTTAGATGGAAAGATTTATAAATTAGTAAATTTAATAAATGATGAGATTTATATTGGTTCTACTTGCAATTATTTGAGGGTTAGAAAACAACAACATAAATGCGGAATTGGTAAATGTAAAAAAAATTTATATAGAAAATTGAGAGAGATGAAAGTAAAGAAAAATGATATAGATTTAATATTAATAGAAGATTATCCGTGCGAAAATAGATTTGAATTGCATAAAAGAGAAAGATATTGGATTGAAAAATTAAACGCTAAATTAAATAATGATATTCCAACGGGAACAATTAAAGAATGGTATAAAAAAAATGAAAATAAGATAAAAGTTAAAAGAAAAAATTATTATGAAGAAAATAAAATTGGAATATTGAACCATAATAAAAAATATAGAGAATTAAATAAAGATAAAATTAAAAAAAGAAAAAATAGAAATTTTATTTGTCTTTGTGGATCAAAAGTTAAAATGTGCGTAAGAGCTAGACATTTTCGCACAAAAAGACATCATGATAAATTAATTAGATTAATTGGCATTTAATTAATTATTTTTTTTTTGATATTATTATATAACTACTCAAAACATAAAAACATGTCAATGATACAATTCCCACATTATGAACAAGTCCAGGCTCAACTATGAAGAGGGCCTTGTGTGCATTAAAAGTGCATGCAAGTTAATTATATTAATATTATATAATTAGCGAAATACCTCGTTGCGGGAAACCTTTCGTAATAGCTTATAATTACTACTCTATATTAGAAATTTTATAGAGGATCAGTGATAATTCCACTTCCCTAGTAATAAATTATAAGTAAGGCAATCCGCATGGTAACGATCTAAGTCTAATAGTTTTGATATTGATCGGCCGTCAACGACTGAACGGGTATTGGGATGAGAATTTAACTAATTCGTTGATTCCTTAAGGTACAGTCTATACCTAATAGATGATAAATATTAGGAATAAAGCTCAGAGATGTAACAACAAATAATTTTTCAAACGGTGTAATTAATTTTAAATGGGGACAATACGGAAGTCAATATCGTTGGAACCCTAGTAAATCTTTTTTTAGAATAAGATTAAAATTTTCTAAAGCTAATGGAAATCAATTAACTAATGCTGATGACGTGGCGCCAGCCATGTTTGTTACTGATAATTTATGGCAGAAAATAGAAATGGTAATTAATTCAGTTACAGTTTCTGGAATTGATGATTATGTTGCTCAAATTGCATCTTTAAAAAAAAGAATGTATTCCAATTCTTATTTAGAAACAGTAGAAAAATCATTAAATTTCAGTGAAGCATCTTTTTCACGAAGAATGAATAGAATAACTGCAGATGGTGAAGATTTTGGTGATGCAGAAAGTTATGAATTTTATAAAAAAGATGTAGTTGGATTAACAGATACTGCTGGAGTGCCATTATTAACAACTAATGTATTCAGCATAGCAGCTACTGGTATTATGTTATTTGCTACTGGTACAGTTCCAAATGTAAGTCAAATATTTAAAGTAGGTGATATTTTAGAAATAACTTCAACAGGAGCAAATATTGGTGTATCTAAATATAAAGCAGAAGTTGTGAGATTAGCTGGTGCAGCAACATTACAATTGGGAAATTATATAGTCACAGCTTATGATGTATTTGCAGCTCAAGCATTAGGAGGTGTTGTTAATGCAATTGGAGATGTTGGTATTAAATTATTTAGAAAAAAACAATTACCAAGGGCAAATAGCATAGAGCTCATATGGAAGCCTTGTTTAGGATTTTGGGATTTAAATCAATGGTTACCTTCTGGAGCTTATAACATGAAATTAACACCTCATCCAAAAACTGTATTCCAGAGATATGTAATTGAATCAAATAGAAATTTAACAGTAGATACAGATTTTAAGGTTGAGATAAGTAATTTATTATTATACATTTATAAAGGTACAGGTGAGCCAATAAAAGGTGGATCCATTAAATTAAATTATGAAGAAATTAGATTACAAATGCAAAGTCTTACGACCACAAGTTTAAATCAGAAGACATTTGTAATTAATCCAAATGCTCATGCATTGACGTTAGCCTACCAAGATAATTCAGCAGGTGAGGATACAAGATTTTCAAGAAGTAAATTCAAAATTAGAAATGAAGAGGAAAAAGCGATTTCCCGTTTTTATTTGAGAAAAGGTGGTTACGAATTACCAACTCCTAAGCCAGATCCAGACCTTAGAAGTGGTGCTACGCAATTTATTGGTCAAATATATGCTGAGAATCTCTTTTATTCAATGAATTATTATAATGCAGGCGGTCAAGAGACTATCGAAAAATGGCTTGATAGGGGGTTATACTATCATTATCAATTTGAGGAAGGTTCAGATGATGATAGAGTTTATGTTTCTCAACAATTTTTAGGATTACCAAATAATAATTCTTTTACTACAAATCCAAATATATTGTTATTTGATCATTATTACCGTGAATGTGTTTTAGAAGTGAGAGATGGTCAAATCTACAAAGTAATGAGAAGTGCAATAAATTAAATTAAGAAATTTATATTTTTTTTTTTTATAATATACAAATTATGCCTAGAATATTCGACGATCAAGCTGATATTAGTAATAGACAGATAAAATTGAGATTAAGAACAAAAGGAGAAGTAGAAGAAAATGAAGCTATTATATTTTATGATGAGTCAGATAATAGAGTTAAAATAGAAACTGAGGATGAAATATTATCTTTACTTCCTTCAATACCAAGTACTATTTTTTTAAATAATACTTCTACATTAGATCAAAATGATTCAAATAAATTAATATTGTTAAATAATCAAAATGGTTTTACAGTTACACTTCCCCCAATTGCTAATGTTAATGCAGGAACTCGTTATAAATTTATGGTTGTAACTTTATTATTAGTAGGTAATGAATATGATATTGACTCAGATATTATTGATGTTAATATAATGCAAGGAATAATATCAGGACCAGAAAATGTAGCATACCCATTTGCTGCCGGTGCTGATACCGTAAGTTTTATAGGAAACGGTGTTGCAAGAATTGGAGATTTTGTAGAAATAATATCAGATAGTCAATGTTGGTTAATAAGTGGAATGAGTAGAGTTGCAGCAGGAATAACATTTGCATAAATATTATTCATATTAATATAATCTCAAATGAGTAAAAAAAAATTAGATAATTTGCAAAGCAATAATACTAATCGAAGATATCGTGAAAAAGAAGCCGAAAAGTTGTTCATGAAACATTTTAAATTGGTTCTTTCAAAATTTGGACATAATAATACAACAATTTCATCAGAAGTAAATAATATTGGTAAAAAATTATTTGGTAAAAAATTTAAAGGAGTTTATGCAAGTGATAAATTGCCAAATATGAAAAATAAAGAATCTTTAATATTAAATGTTGATAAATCTAATCAAAGAGGTTCTCATTGGGTTGCACTAATTAAACATAATAATAAAGTATATATTTATGATTCATTTGGAAGACATTCAAATAGATTATTTCCTCATGTTACTAAAAAATTAGGTAAATATATTGATTCTGATCATGATGTTGAACAAAAAGTAAGTGAGAATAATTGTGCACAAAGAAGTATGGCCTGGATTAGCTTATTTTATAAATATGGACCAAAAATAGCCACATTGATTTAGTTATTACAAATAACTAATAAACTATTATTTATTTTTTTTACAATATATATAAATCAATATGTCTAATAGATTTAATCATAATTCAAATGCATCAGACTACGCAAGAGAAACAACTCTTGAGCAAATAGAAGATACATTAACAAATGGAATATTAACTGTTACTGTTGCTGGAGCTGGAAATTCAGTTGATATAATAGAAATAGGAGGTACAGCTGTAGGAGTAAATAGTGGTATAAATAGTAATGGAACTCAAAGAGTAACAATAGCAACAGATGATCAAGTAAATACAACATTAACAAGCATAAATACAGATACCACAGCTATAAATACAGATACTACAGCTATAAATACAGATACTACTGGAATATTAGCTGATACAGCTTTAATGCAACCAGATATAACAAATATTGCAATAGATATTAATAATATTGATAATAATTTATCTGCAGTAATTTCTGGTTCAGAAATGCAAGTTGATATTGTATCTGGTGCAGTTACTGCTAACGCTGGAACAAACTTAAATACATCATTATTAGCTTTAGAATCAGGTGGAAATTTAGCAATAATTAGTGGTGATACTACAAGTATAGATAATAAAACACCATCTTTAGGAACTGCTTTAATAGCTTCATCTGTACCAATTACAATAGGAACAGATGATACATTATTAACTGAAAATTATAATATTAGAAAAAATCAAACAACTAGTCCAATTCATTATATAAGATGTGTATATTCTGACTTTGGAGCTATTAATACAATACATTATTTACCGGATGGTTTTACTGGAGCTGAAGCTGATCTTAGAAATATTATAAATAATGCAAATAATCAAGTTCAATTTTCAAGTTCTAATTCAGGTGATAATGGTTTTGAATTTAGAATAATTGGTTATCAATTAGATGGAACCCCAGTGAGTGAATTTATAACATTGGCAGCAGATGCTCAAGATGTGGTAACTATGAGCGGAACTATATTTAATATCAATAAATTTTTAAAAAATGATGATCCAGCAAATATAGCAGGCACGATATATTGTTATTTAAATGGTACAAGTGTTACTGCTGGAGTTCCTGATGAGTTTTTAGCTCAAATTCCACCAGGTAATGATTTTAACTCATCTAATTTAAATCATTTTAAAGTTCCACAAAATACTACAATGATTTTGCATAAGATAATTATAAAAAAATTAGGTGGAACTTTAAATCACACTGTTCAATTGAGATCAGCTAATAATTCGGTTGAAGATATTTATACTGGTAATACTTGTTTATTGAATGAATGGCTTGCAGATGGTCATATAATTGAAGAATTTGGTGGAGATTTTATATTTTCAAATACGATTTATAGTAATTCTGTTGGTATTCCGTTCTTTTTCAATGTTTTAAGTGCTGGAACTGATTCTACAGCAAGATTATCAATAGAATGTTTTTACAGTTTTTTATAAATTAATGAATTATTTTTTTTAGATTATAATATAAATCAATATGTCTAATAGATTTTTAAATAACGCAAGTATTTCCGACTACGCGCGTGAAACAACATTAGAACAAGTAGAAGATACATTAACAAATGGAATATTAAATGTTACAGTTCTTTCTACATCAGGTACAGCAGATATAAATTTAATTGAAATAGCAGGTAATTCTATTTCTGTTAATTCTGGTGTTAATTCAACAGGAACTCAAAGAGTAACAATAGCAACAGATGATCAAGTAAATACAACATTAACAAGCATAAATACCGATACTACAGGAATATTAGCAGATACTGCTCAAATACAACCAGATATAGCAAATATAGCAATAGATATAAATAATATAGATAATAATATAACTTCTGTAATTACTTCTAATGCATTTGATGTTAATATTGTTACTGATGAAAATAATTTTATTGATTTAATAGATGGATCCATTACAGGAAGAGAATCAGGCCAATTAATATGTTCATCAAAAAATATACTAGATGGAATAAATAATGTTATAAATTCAAATAGTGGAGATTATAATTTAAAACTAATAGAAACTGCTGGAGGAGAAGCTTGTTCAATAGTAACATCAGATAATTTTTTGAGCAGTAATTGGATGATAGAAGTAAGATATTTTATAACAAATTCAACTAATACAATAACAACAGAAAATATAATGGTAACTGGTAATACTGCTGTATCTTTAGCTAATAATTGTTATAGAATTATATCAATGAAAAAACTAGATTCTGCTGCTAGTTCTGGATCTGGAGATACTTTTATATTTAGAACTGCAGATGGTTCTACTTTGGGAATTCCTGATGATGATCCAATTTTTGTGATGAATAACGAAATAAGAACAGGTCAGGTTGGACAAATATATATTCCTCCAAATAGAACATTATATATTAATTCAATTAATATTTCAACTAATTCAGTAGATAATATTAATGTAATATTAAGAGATTTTTTTGAACTTTCTGATTTAAATGAAAGTAGAATAATATTAGATATGTCAATAAAATATAATATTCATTTAGAAGATTTACATTTTTCTTTTCCTGGACCAAGAACTTTACATTTTGATACACAAGCATCGGTCCCGGTTTTTTCAAATAAAATATCTATTGTTGTTGATTATACTTTAGTAACATAACCAAAAAAAAAGTAATATATTTTTTTTTACTTTATTATATCCAGAAAGAAATCAATTAAAATACCAGTATAAGATATTGAAGCATCGATTGAACTATGATTTAAAGCATCTTTTATAAATGTATTGATCTTTTTATTTTTTGTATTTCTGAATCTATAAGAATATACAGCGTAGATTTTTCTTAGATCATGAGCTTTTAAATTTGGATCTAATTTTTGTTTTATAATTCTTTGCAAATTACCACTAATATTTTTAATATTACTATTTCTATATGTTCTATTAAATTTTCTATAAACTCTGAAAAATTTAGTTTTTGAAACCAATGGTTTAAACATAACTTTTAAGCCTAATTTGAATCCTCTTGTTTTTTTTAATCCTTCAATAATAATAAGATTACTTGATTTTACATTGATGAATTTTGAATCTGTAAGCTCGCGCAGACGACGTCCAGACACTAATAACAAATATATATATTGTTCATAAATATCACAAGATTTTTCAAATGACATTATTTTTCTTATTAGTTTTTCTGTTACAATTAGCCGTTTTTCGTTATCTCTTTTTTCAACATTTTGTTTAATAACTTTACTGGTTAATTCATCTTCTGGTTTTACTTTGTGTAATAATTCTTTGTCTTTTATGTGTGGTTTCAAATATTTCTTGATCATGCTATACCGCCAAGTGACAGTACGATCTTTTGGTTTTCCTTCATAAACTGCTTTTTTTATATTTGATAATAACTCTTTTTCGCTTAATTTATTTATATTTTTAATAAGGTCATCCATTTCTTCTTTTAATTTTTTTGATAATGACATTCTATTTTTATATATAATATATAAAAAATAAAAAAATGGGTTATATTACTCAAAAAAAAATTAAAATAGCAAAACAAATAAAAAAAATATCATTTGATAATATTGCAAAAGATTTAGAAAAATTAAGATTATTAAAACCATCAATTAATCCATCCGTTAATTATGGCAACATGTTTTTAGATTATTATTTTTTCCCATATAGATTAAATACTGTAACAGCAAAAAATATTAATTATTTTCAATTCATAGAAAGTGATAAAATAAATAAAAACTATGTTATAAGTTTTATGAAAAATAACAATTATCCCAAAACATATGGAGGTTATTTTAAAGCATTTGCATTATATTTTGGATCAATAAGTCAATTCAAACCATCTGTAGCAAAACATATTTATTATAAATTTAAGCCAAATATTGTGTTGGATCCATTTGCCGGTTGGGGTGGGCGTTTATTAGGAGCAATGATTGTTAATGATACTACACAATATATCGGTTTTGATACAAATAAAAATTTAAAAGTTCCATATAAAAAAATGATGAAAGATTTAAAAATAAATAATAGATCAAAAATAATATTTAAAGATAGTTCAAAAGTAAATTTCAAAAAATATAAATATGATATGGTTTTTACTTCTCCACCATATTTTACAAAAGAAAAATATGATTTTATGAAACAATATAAAACTAAAATTGAATTTGTTGAAAAATTATTATATCCAGTTATTATTAATTCATATGATGGTTTATCAAAACCTGGCCGTTTTATAATTAATGCATCAAAAGAGCTATATGATGAAATAACAAAAATATTAGGCAAATCAAATAAAAAAATACCTTATAAAATACAAAAAAGAGAAAAAACTTCAAAATATAATGAATATATATATATTTGGAATAAATAACTATTTAAATATATAACAAATATATATTAATAATATATCTTATAATGTCTAAATTTATTACAGATAATGTTTGTAATGATGTAAGATCAATAATATTTAAATATTTGAATGATTTAATAATTTCAGAAAAATATTCAAGATCAATCAGTGAAATTGATTTCTTATCAGATAGGGCAGGATTTAATGAAGAATATACTTTACAACTTCATAATCGTGTTGAATTTGATGTTCTTGCTTTATTTTCTGATTTATTTCCAAAAGGATTTGACTATGATTTCTATTTTATGGATAAAACAGCAGATAATGGATCAATAAATAGTGGATTAGAATTAAATGAAAATTTTACTAGTTTAAGAATAGATTCAAGTTATGAAAATGAAACTATAAATGAATATTTAAAACCAAAATTATTATTAAAATATATTTGCCTTTACAATATGAGATATAAAGATGGTTTATATCATATTGATGAAGAAGATAATATTGCTGATAATGGTTGCTCAGAAGATGAATTAAATTATATATGGGAAGAAACTGCAGACCTTGAAAATTCATATATATATAACATGATATATAATAGTATTGAAAAAAGCTATCTCAACAAATTAAAAAAAATAGATAAATTTAAGAAATACATATTATAAATCTTATATTTTTTTTATTTTATTTAAATAATTATTTTTATTAATATGTAGGGCGGATGATCATAAACACGTCTTACACCTAATTGAAAAACAGCACAACATGTAGACATCTTATTTTTAAATTCATTTTATTATCCTTTTTTTTTTATTCTTCATTTTCCCAAATATAATATTCAATAAATGATTTTGAAGCTCCATCCCATGTTAAATTAAGTTTAGTAAATAATTTATAATCTTTACAATAATATTCTATCTCTTCAATAACATCCCAATAATACATATGCATTAAATATTCATAAATAATATTTTGTAAATCCTTAATCATTTGTTAATGATTATATTAATAATTCTTAAATATATATAAACAAAAAAAAAGTTTCAATGTTTTAATAAACACGTATACCATTATAATGTTGCACATGATAATTAGCTTTTTTTTTATCTCTATTTTCACAATCACAAAATTTTACTCCTAATTGTAAAATTATTTTATTTTTCAAAAAATTATTTTCATAATATTTTATTTCGCTTAATTTACTTTTAAATTCATTGATAACATCCAAATAATTCATTTGCGTTTTATATTTATAAACAATATTATTTAAATCTTTAATCATCTTATACAAATATATTAATAATTCTTAAATATATTTTTTTTATTTTATATTATTTACAATTGTGATTATGGTGTAAATTTTCATCATATTCACCACAATGTTTACAATATAAAAATAATCTTGACAGTAGTGTTCCACAATCAATATAAATCATATCATTAAGTATTAGTCTTCTTCGTTTGTCATGAATTAAATAAAATTTTATTTCATTAATTACATTATTATGTTTTAAGTTAATATGATAACTTAAAATAATATTTTGTAAATCGTTTGGTAGATTATTCATATTATTAATAATATATATATAAAATCTTAATATATATTGACAAAAAAAAAGTTTCATTGTTTTTGGTTGATCTCCGCCGTCTTACAGCTGCCGTCTGTCAAAGGATATTAGTTAATTATATATAAAAATATATTTTTATACGAAATCAATGTATACATGTCGGAGGACAACAGACAGAAGTCGGCGGATGTAAGCAAAAATAATGAAACTTTTTTTTTGTTCATATATATTTAAGATTTATTAATATAATTGATATAAATAAAATGTTAACATTAAAAAAAATTTATGAGAATAATGTTATTTGTATTGCAATATCAAAAAAAAATATGCCAATGACTGTAAAAGAAATGAAATATAAAGGTTTTGAAAAACTTATTTCTTTTTTAAATACTACTAATCCATTATTTGAATCTGTTCAAATACCATTAAAAATTATGTTTGAGAATAAATTTAATACTCTAATTATACCTTTACCATCAGAAAAATTAATTCCTTTTGAAAATGAATTTCAAGAAGGATTTATATTTGTTGATAATGGTGTAAAAAACTATTTGACAATTACTAAAAAAAAAGAAAAAGATGATGAAAGTTTAAAATTTAAAATAAATGAAAATGACGGATTTTTAACAAAAATGGTAAAAAATGGCTTAAATCATTTAAGTGATAATGATGATGAAGAATGTCCATTTTGTGGAGTTTCAAATTGTTCTTGTGGAAGTGGTTATTAAATCAAAAAAGATGTAGATCATTAACCCATATATATTTTTTTTCAACATTTATATAATATTTATGTCGTCACATTAATATTTATTTATAGATGAAATTATTGTATTGTTTTTTGGTTTGACCTACAATAAATATTAGAAAAAAAAATAAATAATTAATTAATTAAATTTATTATTTTTGAATTTTACATTTTTATAAGCTTTTTTTTGTTTTGGATTTATTTTTTTTAATATTTTTAAAGCCACTTTTTTATGAACTGGATTTCCATCAAAAATATAATAGTATTTATTAATTCCATTTTCTTGTTTTACTTTACATTGTATATTTTTAAAACCGTTTTTTAATTCATCAGAATATTCTTTATTAAATTTCAATAATAAATTGTTAATTTCTTTATCAGTATATTCTTTTTCGTCTGACATTTTGTATATTATATATATTATTTTCTTTTTTTTGTTTTTCTTTTTAGTTTTTTCTTTTTCATTATAACATAATATCCATTACATTTTATTTTTTTTGTGAGATATCCTTTTTTTTTCAATTCTTTAATTCTTTTATTTGATTGTTTATTGGTCAATATTTTAACTCTCATTAATATATTATATATATTATTTTCTTTTTTTAATTATTCATGTGGAAGATTAACAATAGCGTATGATATATGTATAACTGCATCGTGATTTCCTGTTCCTGCAGTTCTTTCACTAGTTATTTGAACTGTTGTTAAAGCTGAAATTGGATCACTATATAATTTTTCTATTATTGAACATCCATGAGAAAATGGATAATATGTTACAAATTCAGCATTTGGATTTGTATTTAAATGACTTTTATATTTAACCATATGAATATCACCTGTGTTATCTATATCAGATTGATAAACCATTGATACAATGTATAATTCTTTATTTGGAGGACAATACATTATTGCCATTCTTGATTGACCTGATTCTCCAACCATTACAGAATAAATATCAGGAGGTTTACCAGTTGTAAAAGTAGCTGAATTTAAACCAATATATAATGTTCCGGCCGGATTAGTTGAGGAAGTATTAGTTAATTTCATTATTCTAAACATATTAGTTGTTATAGTTACTTTGGTTTGTCCATTTAAAGTTACTGTTTGAGTAGCTATGGATTCACTTGTGGTATCTGCATAATATTCAATTGATATAACATGATTATCTGTATTATCAGAAGAAGCAATAGCAAATGATGTAGATGAAGTTACAAAATTTAATTGTTCTGAACTAATTAAACCATGACAAATACCTCTTTCATTGAGACCAATATTTGTTGTATAACCATAAAGATTACCGGCTTTGATACCTCTAAAACTCCCTATTCTAATAGATAAATTTGAATCTAAATGTGTATTTTTAAACACTGAAAACATTTAATTTATATATTATGATTAATATTTTTTTTTTTTTGATTTAACCAAACTTCTTTGTAACTTCTTTTTATAGATTTTTTTGTTTTTTTTTTATTTCGTTATTTAATGATTCTCTAGCTTTATCTCTTTTTAATTCAGGAACTTTTAATATTTGATAATTATGTGTTAATTTTCTATCATTATAAAATATACCATAATTAATTTTGTAATGTCTTATTATTTGTTTTCCATCTATTTTTACATATGTATCCTTCTCATCAGATAATAAACTCATTAAATAACTCAATGCAGATTCATAAGTCACATATGATCCTATGAATTTAGATTCACAACTTGTTACATCAACTTTTGTTATTATATAATTTGACATATTCGTTTGTATATATATTTGATAAAAAAAAATTAATTAATTAATCATGTTACAGTGTATCCACTAATAAGACATCTGAACGTGGTTATAGGTGAATAATCATCTATACCTAATTCTATACCAACTTCTCCAGTAATTTCTAAACGAATTGGATTAATTGAAAAATCAAAATTTATAATTAAAACATTATCACCTCCTAATGCTTCTGCAAATTGAAAATTAACACCCCACAAAGCATGATCATTATTTGTTAAAATTGCATCTGATATAAATGTTTTCCCTGATCCTGTTAAATCATAATAAAGTCTATAACCATTTGTTAAAGTTGTATTTTTACCCCAATCATCACCATCCCAACCACTTGAATCTTTTATAGTTAAAACTATTGTTGTAATAAATGTTCCATTTGAAGTAGATACAAATCTAAAATCTTGAGTACCAACATTATTAATATTCATCACAACACTAGATGAAGCATTTTGTGCTTGTTGAGAAAAATAAGTTCTTCTTGATATTAATGCATCGTTTGACATATTATTATATATAATATTATTAATAATAAAATTCTTTTTCAAAAACCAAAAACCGTTTTTTATTGTTTTTTATTTAAATATAAGATTTATTATTAGTAATTAAATAATATGACTATTTTAAATATTTCTACAAACGCTACTTCAAACACTATTAACAAAGAAAACAGATTTAAATTAAATTATTCATATAATTTAAATCCGGTTTCTGTTATGAAAAGATTTGATTTATGTATTAGTAATTTTGATAATATAACAATTGAATCTCATAAAATAAAATTAGTAATGTCGAATAATTTTGTATATAAACCTAAAGAAAAAATATTATTCGGCTATGGTTTACGTACAATAGTTTTACAAAAAAAAATAATTGAAGAAAATGAACCATTAATAGGTGATTATTTAAAACAATTAGAAGAAAACGAAGAAAAAAGAAAAAAAGAAGAAAGAAAAAAATATAATTATTATTATGTTATTGAAAAACCAAAAATAGATATATTAAAAGTTTTAGAAAATCCGCTTATTAATGTTCGAACTGATTCGAAAAGATGGATTTATGATAATGAATATAGAATAATATATAAAAAATTATTTCCAAATTTAAAATATGGTTTATCTAGAGATGGAACAACTAAAGAAGAATTAATGGAACAAGTAAAATTTATGGAAAACAATAAATTAGATAAAGTTATTAAACCAAAAATAAAATTAACTAAAAATTATTTATGGGATGAAATAAAAAAATTACATAAAGAATTGTATCCCAATAAACCACATAAAATAAGAAAAAGAGACAAAAAAGAAGTATTAATTGACAGATATAACACATTGATAAAAGAAAAAATATTAAATATTTAAGATTTTATATTTATACAATATAAATATGTCAACTAAAAATACTATTTCACAACTTGATGAAAAGAAAAAATATTTAAGTCAATCTAAATATTATTATAAAAATAGAGAAGAAATACTAAAGAAAAGTTCTTTAAAACAACAAACAGAAGACTGTAAAAAAAAAAGAATAAAATACAATAGCACATATTATCAAAAAAATAAACAAAAATGGAAAGATAGATATGAAAATAATAAAATGATTATTGTTGATTAATTTTAATATATCTTAAATAAAAAAAAAATATATATAATAATATAATAATATGACTTATTTT
>SDBT01003891.1_pt1 | contig 25636 bp, 30 predicted proteins | sample 2277101 | NCBI WGS metagenome assembly SDBT01 (sample SAMN10404973, study PRJNA504765) | marine sediment metagenome | isolation source: marine sediment core GS10_PC15, 103 cmbsf | place: Arctic Ocean: Southern Knipovich Ridge | collected 2010 | reverse complement strand
TTCACGTCACTATAAGCAGGGTTTTTAGTGGAAGTGCTTGCCCACAGCGGTCTTTGAACTCTGGCGCCTCTTTTTTCCAGGTCTTTGAATTTTTCTTGAGAGAAAATCTCCTTAAACTTTTGATAAACCTTTTTGGAATTGGCTACTGCTGCTTTTCCCACAAGTTCCTGTAAATCTCTCTTCCTTTCAGGGTCTTTCTCCGACTCTATCAGTGAACTAATCTCTTTATCCGCCAGTGTGTCTATCCTGCTCACAAATAGACTGGCCACCGAAACCACTCTCTTAAAATCTCCTCCCTCCCGGGAAAACCCTTCCAGTCCCTTAATGTATGCCCGGGCAACGTTTTCATAATGAGACAATGAGAAAATGAGAGTAGCATTTACATTAATGCCTTTCGATATCAGACGTTCTATTGCCACAGCCCCTTCTTTTGTTGCCGGGACTTTTATCATAATGTTTTCTCTTCCTATTCTCATAAACAATCTTTGAGCCTCACAAATAGTCTGGTCAATATCGTATGCATATTTAGGAGGAACTTCGATACTCACATATCCATCTTTTCTTTCTGTTTCCTTATATATTTTATAAAGAATATCTGCCGCCAGAGTCACATCCTTTATTGTCAAGCTCTCATATACCTCTTCGGCAGTCTTGTTTTTCTGAGTCAATTCTTCAATTTCAGGGTCGTATTCGTTACTTTGAGTAATTGCTTTTTCAAATATCGTAGGATTGGACGTAACTCCCGAGATGCCATCTTCTTCTACCATCTTTTCCAGCTTTCCCGAAGTGAGAATAGACCTCTCAATGTTATCATACCAGATACTCTGTCCAAAATTCTTAATCTGATAAACTGGATTCTCTCCCATTTTTATCTTCCTCTCCCAAGATTCACAAAAGGCTTATCTGTTCCGGCTCTATTTTCTTTTCTTCTTCAAATATCTTTACTTTTCCATAGACCCCGTCATATCCGGGAGAAACCTTTATTTTTCTCTCCCTTACCCTGGCAATACCTTCAGCAATTTTAGGATGAACTTTATAAATCTCATCAACAGGAACTTCTAACATAATTTTGAATTCACTGCCAAGTTTTTCAATCAGGTAGTAGTATAACTTATCCACTTCTATTGACTTGGAAGTCTTTCCAACCACCTCACCGATTACTTCCTTTAAAAGAACGAAATTCTTAAAAGGAATTGCGCCCTGAGGTTTGAAGCCGATTTCTCTGTCGGCAAGTTCATACACGCGATGCATAACTCCTATAGTGAGAGGTTTGCCACAATGGGGACAGATATTATTATGACTCTTTGTCTCTTTGGGAGAAAGACACACGTTACAATTCCTGTGACCGTCATAATGGTACTTCCCCTCTTGCGGAAAGAACTCTATGGTGCCCAGGAATTTATCCTTCTCCTTATTCTTTATTGCAGAAATTATCTCTTTATAATCAATTTTGCAATTAAAAACATTGGCTTCCCTTCCTAAATTGGCAGGAGAATGGGCGTCACTATTAGAAATTAAGGCAAACCTGTCCAGATTAGAGAGAGCCCAGTTCATTTCCGGGTCACTGGACAATCCTGTCTCCAGAGCATAGATTTGGGAAGTCAATTCCCCAAAGCATTCTTCTATGTCGTCAAACCCGGAATTTGCTCCAAAGAGCGAAAACCAGGGAGTCCAGATATGTGCCGGCACAATAAAACATTCACTGGAGGCTTCCAACACTATCTTCGCTAACTCCTTTGCTGAAAGTCCCAGGATAGGTCTTCCGTCGGAATGCAAATTGCCGATTCTGGAGAGTTCCCTATTCACCTTGTGGACTATCTCAAAACTGGGAGCAAAAACGAGAATATGAATTTTTCTTACTTTTCCGCCCTGGGAATAGATACAACTTATCTCGCTAGTGAGAAAAAAATGGACTCCCCCATACTCATAAACACCATAGCTCACCGGCTTAAGATATTCTTCAAGTTCATCCAGCCAGTGGGGATGAGTAAAGTCCCCTGCTCCTAAAATATCAATCCCCTTAACCTTAGCCCACTGACTTATCTCTCGAATGTTCATCTCGCCTGAGGTAGCTCTTGAATATCGAGAATGAATATGAAAATCAGCGATTAACATTTTTCTTCCTAACCATCAAAAAACAGAGCATCAATCCTATCCCAAATGCGTCTATTAGAATATCGTAAATCGACCCATGTCTGGTGGGAACAAAACTCTGATGGATTTCGTCGGATATTGCATAAAGCAGGGAAAGCGCCCCGGACCACGCATAAACTTTTGTCAGATTAATCTTAATGGAGTGGAAAATCGCCCTCCACACAAGAAAGGCAAGTATTCCGTATTCAGTAATATGGGCAATTTTTCTGAGGATTATATCCCAGGTTCCCCAGGGCGTTGCAAGATTGGGAAGGCTGGAGAGGTAGAAAATGGCACCACACCACAACCCCACTGGTAACCACATCCTCAAAAACAGAAAAATCTTTCTCATCTCTCTTCGCCTTGAACATCAATCGTTACTCACTTGTAGCATTCAATAAATTTTTCTAAAGACCTGTCGTAAGTCCTCTCTACCTTGGAAGGAAAAAAACATGCCGGCAGTTCCTTCGACCTCCAGTGGTATGCTATACACTCGCAACAAATCCCTTTTCTGGAGCAAGGCTCATAAGTACAGTTGCAATTCTTACGATTTTTCTCTTCGTTACACTCTCCCATTTCTATCTCCTTTGATAACGTAGTGTAGTGAGCATTAGAAGCCGATTTTTTTAGACGGATCACCCGCTGCTTTTATCGCTCCGAATTTCTCTTCATACCTTTTAATATTCTCTTGTAGGGCAAGGAGTAATCTCTTGGTATGGCCAGGACTTGAGATTATTCTCGCCCTCACTTTCGCTTTCGGCTCCTGGGGCTGAACGTAAATGAAATCCATTGTAAACTCAGTCTCACTATGCCTTATAAAAGCCAAATTGGCATATGTCCCCTGAGCCATAACATCATCCAATTGGATTCGAATTTCCACCTGCTTTTCCTGTTGGTCGGGCATAACTCTAACCTCCTTGCTTTGTCTTCCCCACTTAGTATAAACGTGGCGACCTTTCTGATATTTCTTCGGCTCAGTCATCTTTATAATCTGACGCGAAGCTTACGCCTCACTACTCCTTTTTCATATATCAATATTTGTAACCTTTATCAAAGGCTTCCTTGAAATCGTACCCGTGCTTGAAATCCTCAATACTATCTTTCTCTGTCTTACTCATAAGCCCAGCATCCACCATATTGAAAACTATATTACCAAAATCTTCCGTCCTTTTTACTCCCCAATTCTCAAAAACCGTGCGAGCCATCAGCCCAAAACATTCCAGACCATATTCCTTAATACCCTCAAGCAGTTTCTGACCGCTAACATGTCTCGGCTTATCGAATTTACTCTGCGTGTAATTTAAAGCTCCCATAACAAAATCGTAAGCCTCCACTTTATAGCGAGAGTCCTTGACTACAATTTCCTCCACAATCTTCAAAAAACTCATTTTATTCTTCATCTTTAATATTTCCTATTTAAACTCCATTCAGGCAAATTCTCTGGAAATTACAGGTCTTACAGAGTTCCCTATTGAGTGTCTTGGCAAAATTATCCTGGGAAGCTATATTCTGAGCAGGGTCTACCAGTAATGACTTCATTTCCCTGATACTCTTTCCCATATATCCCTTAATCTCTTCTATGTCCCCGGCATCCAACTTGTTTGTAATACCCCTCTTGTGGTACAAATTGTACTCAATCGTTTTAACTTTTTCCGAATCCACATTCCAGTGGTCAATTGCAAACAAAGTGTAACAACCAAGTTGAATGTCGCTTCCGGCACGTTCGGATTTACCGGTTTTCCAGTCTATTATGATGATACTGCCATTTGTATCTCTGTAAACAAAATCTAACTTTACATTGATTTTGGTGTCTTCGAAGATGAAAGCCTGAAACTCCTCTATGGGCAACCAGAGTGAGAAGTCGATATTCTTAACGCCCTCAAAAATATCCGACTTGTAGAAATTCTGAATGCATGTCTCCACGTGGTTCCACAGGTCTTTCCATTTCTCCTCTTTCACTTCTACATCGTATTCGTGTTCAAACAAGGCACAGCTTTTAGGGTCTTGCCAGTACATTTTATTCCTCGAGGATTCGAAATCGCGCCGCATCTCTTCCCTGGTTAAATTGATGAGGCGATTCATCAGTGGCACTCTGCCAGACTTCGTCTCCTCCAGGACATTCTTGATAACCTCATGAACTACTCCCCCTGCCCACATAAATCTGTTCTTCAGTTTCCCCAGAATATATCTCTGCCTGACTTCGTCAGGAGCATCAAACTCCCAACCACCCCAGTGTCCATAATAACTGTAATAGTATTTTCTGGGGCATTCCCTGAAAACACTATTTCTCGAATTTGACCAGGAGAATTCGTTCTTTAATTTCCCCATTTCTCTTCAACCTCTTCTTCCTGTTTTCTGTAGCCGCAACCTTTAGGTTGCGTTCCCCCTAAAATTCAACCCGGGGGGCTTCAGCTTCTTCCTCTCCAACTTCGAAATAAGTTCGCTGCTCATCCAGGTCTCTTTTTTTAGCAAAGAAGCGCCCAAAGACTTCTCTAATATGGGCATTAAACCCCTTAACCGCTCGATTATACCTCACCCTGGCCACAGCAATTCTATTTTCAGTCCCCGCCAGTTCGTCCATTAGCCTGATGAAGGTCTGATTGGCTTTCAAATCAGGATACCGCTCAACTATTACCAGAAGACGGCCTAAAGCACTGTCCAATTTTGCGGCTGCCTTAATCTTTGCCGGAATTGTTTTTGCTCCAGCAAGTGCTGCGCGCGCATCGGCTATGTGAGTAAATACTTTTCTTTCATGTTTCATATATCCTTTAGCTGTAGCCACCATGTTGGGAATTAATTCGCTTCTCCTCTTGAGCTGTGTATCAATCTGAGCCCAAGCTTCATTCGCCTCTTCATCCATTCTCACTACGCGATTAAGGCCAGAAATGTACCAAGCAACCCCCACAAAAATTAAAAAAACAAAAATAGCTAGAAAAATCCATACCTTTTTCATAATTTCCTCCTCCTTTTGTGAATCAGTAAGTGTTTTCCCTCACTAATCGAAAAATCAACTCTTCCCTATTCTTTTTCTGTCCCCCCTTTAAAGAAAAGTTGATTTTGAAGAGCATTGGAATTTTAGCGAGGAAACGAGGCTGACAATAACACTTCCAAGCAGAATTTTGTTTGAGCCCCGATTTATCGGGGCGAGTTTAATTCTGCGCCCTGCAGAAGCCGAAGTTTCCAAGCGGTAAAAAATTCCTCGCCGCTCGAAAAATCAACTCTTCCCTATTCTTTTTCTGCCCCCCTTTAAAGAAAAGTTGATTTTGAAGAGCATTGGAATTTTAGCGAGGAAACGAGGCTGACAATAACACTTCCAAGCAGAATTTTGTTTGAGCCCCCGATAAATCGGGGGCGAGTTTAATTCTGCGCCCTGCAGAAGCCGAAGTTTCCAAGCGGTAAAAAATTCCTCGCCGCTCGAAAAATCAACTTTTCTTACTTATCACCATCTCCCCGTGGCACCTCCGCCGCCAGAGAGTCCTCCGCCAAATCCTCCAAATCCTCCTCCAAACCCTCCTCCTCCTCTACCCCAGAAGCCACCTCCCATGAAAAAGAACGGCAAGAGGAAGAGCCTACCCCCCATAAAGAAGAGGATTAAGAATAAGTATAATAGATTCCCCAGAGCTCCCCTGCGCCGAGACCTCCCGGCAACAGCCACCTCATAATTCTCTTGAGGGAGAGAACTCAGGGCAAGTAATTCCACTTCCTTTTCCCGGGCAATTAAATTGGCAAGAGTAGCCGTACCATTAAAAAGCCCTTCGCCGAACTCTCCTTTCCCGAAACTGGGAGCAATCTTCTGACGAATAACCTCTCCAGCCATACCATCAGTAATGATACCCTCTAATCCATAACCCACTTCTATTCTAATCAGTCGTTCACCAACACTAACAAGGATTAACAGACCATTATCCTCACCCTTCTTCCCAATCCCCCACGCCTCAAAGAGGTCTACCGCATAACTTTCTATATCCCCTTCCGGTATACTCTCCAGGGTCATTATAGCAATTTCAGAAGTCGTCTTTCTTTCCAGTTCAGTAACAAGATTTGTCAACCGGGCTACATCGCTGGATGAGAGAATGTGAGCAAAGTCATTAACGTATCCTGCCGGCTTGGGAAAGGAAGCCTCCTTCCCCAAAGAAGGAGCCTGTAGAAGAAATAGTGTGACTAATATTGCCGGTAGTATCTTAATTTTTCTCATTACACTTCCAACCTGTCACAGATTATACATAACTTCTCAACCTCTTCTAAATAGTCGCCGAAAAGTTTTTCTAAGTTATCTTTTACCTTTTTACCCTCTTTCATCTCGAGAACTTTTAAGAAGAGTCGACCATTAACAGTGAACTCTCTTTCCAAATCACTGATAATATCTCTTTTCTTAACGGGCAAGGCCTTTCCCTTCAGCCGCAACAGGCTTCGGAAAATGGGAATAAGAGAAGTAAGGGAATTGACTAAAAGAGAACGAATCCTTTTCTCCTTCATCCCTATCTCTAAATAGACCTGATATAGCCTGATCAATCCCCCCTTCAGTTGCTGCTCACATTGGTGCCTGACGTTTCGGCTGTTTACTTCCAGTTCACCCAATATGTCTTTTCCATAAATGAGGACATAATTCTCTTTCATTTCCAGAAACTCTATAGGGAATGTATCCGTAGAAGACTTTATATGCTCAACAGTAAGAAGGAGAGGGATAATTCCCTTTTTCCTTCCCTGGTTAATAAGTTTCAAGCTCATCTTCAAGTCAGGAGGGTCTATTCTCTTCATTACCAAAAGGAGATTGACGTTCGATTTTTTAGGAATAAAATCTTCTCCCACTGCGCTACCATAAAGGGAGATAGATTTGAGGTTATCCCCATGCAATGCAATCATTGCCTGGCTGAAAGGCACCAAAACTTTCCTCACATGGCTATTTAACTTTTCCAGATTGACCAGGATGTCCATAAAAGTCTCCTTTCCGTTAAATTATTCATAGGATTTTAACATATTTTCCCATCTTTTTCAACCATTTAAGGAAGGGCTCTCAATTACTTTGGAGATTCCTCGGCAGGCAGATTTTGCGTCAACTTCTTAAACTTTTCCTGATTCCTTACCAGTCCAGCTTCCTCAAACTCAACCTGTTCCAGATAAAGCTGAATCCTCTCGATTCTATCGCCTGTAGGTGGATGGGACCGAAACAGATTTTCAAACTTAGTTGGAGGTTTCTTCTCCATAGCTTTAAGTTTCTCGAAAAACTCAGTCATTCCCTTTGGATTGTATCCGGCAGCAAGGGGATAGCGGACTCCAGCATTATCAGCCTCAAACTCGTTCTTCCGGCTATATCCCAGAAGCATTAAGGAAAAAAGGAATTTGGTATATTGCCTCAACTGGCTCATATCTCTCTTAGTAAGTATTTCTCCCAGGAGAACAATTGCCGAATAACCAAATGCTTTCTCCAGTCGTTTTGCCCCATGGCGCCAGACAACGTGTCCAATTTCATGTGCCACCACTCCTGCCAGTTGAGCTTCATCATCCATTTCCCTAAGGATTCCCCTGGTGACAAAAATGAATCCTCCAGGAGCAGCAAAAGCGTTCACCATAGGAGTGTCCAGAACAGTAAAATAGTAAGTTATCTCTTTTCTCTCGCAAACATTAGCCAGTTTCTGTCCCACTTCATTTATATATTTGTCTAGTTCCGGGTCATCGTAAACGCCAAACTCATTTACCACCTGTTGAGCAGTTGCTTTTCCCAGGGCAACTTCCTGCTTTGTAGAGACTAATCTAATCTCCCTTTTCCCTGTAACCGGATGGGCTGCGCATCCTACCAAAAAAACAAAAACTACCAAAAAAAGTGACAGGTACTTTTTCACAAAAAAAGTGACAGGTACTTTTTTCATTGAATTTCCCTCCTTAAACCGCAAGCCATCCTCCATCCACAAAGATTGTCTGGCCGGTTATGTAATCAGAAGCATCAGAAGCAAGAAATACAGCTATTCCCGCCAGATCCTCAGGCTTACCCCATCTACCTAAAGGAATTCTTGCATTTATTGCCGAAAATCTTTTGGGGTCCTTCCGCAAAGGCTCAGTCAAATCAGTCTCAAAATAGCCCGGTCCAATAGCATTAACCCTAATGTTATATTTCGCCCAGTCACTGGCGAGCGACTTGGTCAGCTGAGAAACTCCTCCCTTGCTTGCTACATAGGCAGAAATATTCTTTCCCCCTATAAAGCTGGCTATGGAAGAGATGTTTATAATTTTTCCTCTCTTCTGTTTAATCATTACTCTCCCCACCGCCTGGCAACACAAGAAAGTCCCTTTCAGATTAACATTCATCTCCCCGTCCCAATCTTCTTCTGAAAAATTTTCAGCTGGCACTCTGGTAATCCTTCCGGCATTATTGAACAGAAAATCTATCTTCCCAAATTTTTCCAGAGTTTTCTCTACCATTATATCAATATCTTCTTTTCTCGCCACATCAACCTGCAGGGGAAGCACCTTCCCTCCCCAACTTTTGATTTCCTCAGCTACTTTCTCAATTATTTTCAGTTCCCTGCTGGTCACAGCAAGGTCTGCCCCAGCCTGAGCAAGACCAATAGCAATACCTTTCCCCAAACCGCGGCTTGCACCAACCACTATCCCTGCTTTCCCCTTAAGACTCATTTTTTCCAAAATCATAACTTCTCTCTCCCAGGGCTCAATCTTGCCATTATGCTTTTTATTTTCTTCGGCGGCCTAACTATAAACACCACTATTGTAAATATGGCAAGAAAAACTGTTGGTATCTGTATTACCAAAGGATTAACATCAGGATAAACCAACTTCTCTAAATAATGGACAATGAACGAACCAGAATATACTGAAGATACCTCATATCTTAACCTGAGTTCATTCTCGAGGATGGTTAAGGGACAATACTTGCCCAGAATGCTTAAAGAGGCAACATAGAAAATACCTAAAAGATGGAGCGACCTGAAAAGCCACCTATCGAAGAATTTCTCCCTGAAGAAGAGAGCATATCCGGTAAGCAGAAATCCCAATAGCATAAATAGAATATACAGAAAATGTACCACAATGATTGCATCAGCGAATATTTTATGTGACATTTTTTATCAATCTTATCCAAACTTATATGTTTTCCTGATTTTCTCTATCACATTCCAGGTGCATTTAAGTCCTTTGGGGAATGTAACCAGGTCGCCCTTCCCAAATTCAACTTCGCCATCAGGAGTTTTAACCTTCACTTTCCCTTCCAGAACATAGCAAGTCTCCTTGTCATCATATTCCCAGTCGAAAGTTGAAGGCTCGCATTCCCATGGACTCCACTCATCCACTCCTAAAGACTTCAGTTCCTCATCAGACAGTTTCTCGACTTTAACTTCCGCCATACCTAAACCTCCTTAGCCACTAATGCGATAAGTAAAAAAAATTTCTAAACAAGCTCCTTCCAGTTAATCAAAACCAGGATTATAATTGTTAAATTGACCAAAATTGCCAGTAGACTCACTCTCGCAGGCGAAATTATATTAAGAATTAACACCAGACCTGAAACAACTAAAGCCACCACTCCTGCTATTCGTCGCTTTTTTCTTAATCCATATCCACTGAAACAATATAAGCCACCAATCACTAACATTAAAATAGGAAATCCAAGGCTCTCACCCATAGATATGGCAGGAATACCGATGGCAATAGCACTAAATAACATTAAAATTCCCAAAATCCAGACCAAAGTGGAAGCTATAGATAAATATAATCTTTTCTTAGATTCTTCCATTCTGTCCCTTTTTGGTCTTTGGCAAAAAATATGACTATTAAATCGTACGAAATTTCAGCTCACTTACTATGCTTGCATTATTGTGGACATATTCCTAATTTGCACCCGAAGCCTCGGCGCTCGTTGGCTTCGAATCCCTGCAAGGAAGCTAAGCTGCCCGAAGTTGACGCCAGCCGAAATTCACAACCTCAATGGTGTCAATTAGTCGTAAAAATGGCCGTACGCCGCTAACAAGGACGGTTTTATAAAATTGGGTTAAAAATTTCAACAAAAATCTTGACAAATAACTGCTTATAATATATACTTAAAATGCGGGCGTTGACTGGGTCGATGGCTCGCATTTTTTATTTATGCTTCGGCTTAAACTCCCATACACTAAAATAATTCGGCTGATGTTTCGTAAAGTTCCCTGCCAAAGATTCTAGTCCTAATTTCCCTTTAAAAAAATCACAAACTTTTCCTTTAAATATATCCGCCTTCCTGTCTGGTTGACGCTTTCTTTTGAAATCCAGCACAATACATCCTATTAAAACATCTACCAATTGAATAAAAAGCGAAGCATGAGATTCTAGAACAGTTGCGTTATACACAGTTGATAACGCTTTAATCTCTGGCTCATAATACTTATTACTCGTTTTTGGCTTTCCTAAAAAGTCGGCTATCACACAAATCCTGTCATTGGCTTGCATATTATTTTTTATCAACATTCTTGAGTAACCTATATACGCTTCCCATGTGTCAGGAAAAACCTCCTCAATCTTAACCCCAGGCTTTGTTTTATCAATCACAAGGCTGCAAAATTGGAGTTTCGCAAATTTAAAATATAGACTGATAAGCTCGTAATAGAATTCATGAGAGCCCCGGGTAATACTTGAAAATTTAAACTCAAAACTTCCTTTCTTCGATTAGGATCAGTAAAATAATCTTCTTCCTCATTATCCTGAGTCATTGAAACTTTTTCTTGCACTATTGGAATTTCTTCTGGCAACGAAATTATGTAAAGCGTACCCTCGCGGTTAACATCGCCAATTTTTACGCATCCTTTTTCTTCAAGCCCTGTTACTAGCTTAGTGACATGAGCATAATTTGTTTTCTCTCCTCGAGAACCTTGTGACCATTTATCTGCAATAGTCCTTTTACCAATACGAATTTCGGGAGAATTATTCTTAATGTGAGAATTACGCAAAAGAAACATATACATAGCTGCCTCGTAAGGCGTAAGTTCTGGCATAAGAAAATCAACAAATTGTTCAATTATTTTAGATAAATCTTTCTTCATAGCTGCTCGCTCCCCTATATATTATCCATCCGAAATACTTCGGATAGTTGTCAACATGGCTGCCGGGGGAGGATTCGCTTTCTCGCCGTTCCCCTTACTCCCACGGCTCAAAAGCCGGCCAACTCGCTTCCGCCCTCCAGGCTCTTCCTCGGATGACCTCGGCGCTCGTTGGCTTCGAATCCTTGCAGGTAAGCAAGCTGCCGGGGGAGGATTCGAACCTCCACAACAAGATTCAGAGTCTCGTGTCCTACCATTAGACCACCCGGCAATTTCTATTGTTTTTGTTCTTCTTTTTTCTCTTGTTTCTCTTCTTTCTCTTGTTTTTCTTCCTTCTTTTCTTTTTCTTCTTTCTCTCCCTTTTTTGCCTCGTCGACATAGTTTAGCTGGAGAGTCGCCAGAGTCTCATTAATTAACTTTTCTTCATCTTTAACCAGATTCCCTTCAGTCTTTTCTTTTAGCATTTCCAGCATATCGACTGTTACCTTCGCCTGCTCTAAATTTCTGTCAATCTTACCTGTCAGGGGATTAGTAATTTTACCCATATGTTGCATTGCTGCCTGGGAAAGGGAGAGAACAATGCTCATAAAAAGCATGTTCAATTTCGGTTCTTCAGCCATCCTGCCTCCTTGGAGAGAAACTATAGGAAGTTCTTAATTGTATACTCTATTCTCTTTAAGACCTTCTCTTTGCCGAGAAACGATAAGAGAACAAATAGACCCGGCCCTCGCGTGCGGCCGGAAACTGCCACTCTGATAGGATGGAACACTTCGCCTGTCTTTTTACCGCTCTCCTTAGCATAGCTGCGAACTTCCTTTTCAATTTTCTCTTCTGAGAAATCTTCCAACCTGGCAAGCCTATCCCTGCAATCGGATAGTATCTGTTTAACGCCGCTAACCTTTAATACTTTCTCTTTAGTCTCCTCTTCATAATCTTTGTTTTCTAAATCCTCCTTAAGCATATAACTTATCAAATATGGAATATCCTTCAGTAATTTTATTTTTTCCTGTTCCAGTGAAATGGCCTCTGTTAATACATTCTCCACCCACTGCCTAACCTCTTCATCTGTGTCCCCTTGGACCAGATTTTCTTTAATTATAAACGGAAGCGCTTCCGTAGTAAGCTCATCTGGTTTCATTTTCCTTATATATTCACCATTCATCCAGAGAAGTTTTTGAAGGTCGAAAATGGCAGCAGATTTTGCGCACCTTTCCAAAGAGAATTTTTCTTTCAATTCCTCTATGTCAAAAATCTGCTGACTATCTTCTGTAGCCCAGCCCAGAAGGGCGAGATAGTTCATTACTGCTTCTGGTAAATAACCTTCTTCCTTATAATAGTTGAGAGAAGTCGCTCCATGCCTTTTACTGAGCCGGCTACCGTCCGAGCCGAGAATCATCGGTACATGGGCAAATTGAGGCTTCTCCCAGCCAAGCGCTTCATAGAGGAGAATCTGCCTGGGAGTATTGGATATGTGGTCATCACCACGAATCACATGGGATATCTCCATTTCGTGGTCATCAACTACAACTGCAAAATTGTATATGGGGGAGCCACTCGATTTAAGCATAACAAAATCGTCCAGAAGGTTGTTCTGGAAGCTTACTTTCCCCCTTACTATATCTTCAAATTCTGTAACTCCCTCCTGGGGAGTCTTGAAGCGCACTACAGGCTTCCTTCCTTCTTCTTTATATAACTTCTCGTCTTCTGCAGTAAGATTGCGGCATCTACCATCATACTTTGGTGGCCTCTTCTCCTGGATTGCCTTCTTTCTCATCTCCTCAAGTTCCTCAGGAAGACAGTAGCACCGATAGGCCTTACCATCCTCAATCAGTTTTTCCGCATACTTCCTATATAATTCGAGCCTTTTCATCTGGAAGTATGGCTTATGTTCCCCAACTTCTTTAATAACTGTTTTATGCCGGTCGATGGTAATCTTAGGACCTTCATCCCAATCCATACCCAGCCAGCTGAGTCCCTGAATAATCGCCAGCACAGCCTCATCTGTAGAACGCACCTTGTCAGTATCCTCTATCCGGAGAATGAATGTACCGCCTTTCCTCTGGGCAAAAAGCCAATTAAATAGTGCAGTGCGGGCTCCTCCTAAATGGAGATAACCTGTGGGCGAAGGTGCAAATCGTACTCGAACAGTCATTGAGCTTTCCTTCCTAATAGATTACTTTATTCAGGGGATACTCTATTATCCCTTCAGCACCAGCACGCTTCAGTTCCGGAAGAATCTTCTTTACCATTTCTTCTTTTAGGATTATCTCAAGGGCAAGCCAACCGGGAATAGTCAAAAGGGAAACCGTTGGCCTTTTGAGTGCAGGCAGAATCTTCATAAGTTTGGAAATGTCTTCCTTTCTCACGTTCATTTTTAACCCCACCATGCCCTCTGCTGCCAGAGCTCCCTGTAAGAGAATAGCAATATTCTCAATCTTCTTCTTCTTCCAGGGATTCTGATAGGACTCCTTATTGGCAATGAAACGCGTTGTCGATTCTATAATCGTATCTATAGCTCTTAAATAATTTGCCTCCAGAGAAGAGCCGGTCTCGGTCAATTCCACAATAGCATCAGCTAAAGTCCCTGCCTTTCCCTCGGTAGCTCCCCAGGAAAATTCCACATCTGCTTTTACTTTCTTCTTCTTCAGATAATCTTTAACTACGTTGACTAACTCGGTAGCTATCCTCTTTCCTTTCAGGTCTTTCACAGATCTAACCCGTGAATTGTTAGAAACAGCCAGGACCCACTTCACCGGACGGTACCCCGACTTGGAATATACAAGTTCACACACTTCTTTTACTTTTGCCTTGTTCTCTCTAATCCAGTCGTAGCCAGTGAGCCCTGCATCGAAAGTACCATCCTCAACATATCTGGCCATCTCCTGAGCCCTTACCAGCATAACTTCCAATTCCGAGTCATCGCATGAGGGAAAACATGACCTCCCTCCTACGTAAATGCGTATGCCAGCTTTACGGAACAACTCCATAGTTGGCACCTGAAGGCTCCCTTTTGGTAAACCCAACTTTAATTTTGGCATCTATCCCTCCTTTAAAAATTTTATCTCCCGCTTAACGGGTTCAATGAATTGAACCCCTATATTACAAATTTCTCTTTTCCATTACAATGGCGTCTTCTCCGATATAAGCATAATAGCCTTTCTTGATTTTCGTCTTCTGGAAACCCCATTTCTCGTACAACTTCAGTCCTACCTTATTGGAAGTTCGAACTTCCAGGGTTGCTAATTTGGCTCCCAAATTGTTTGCCTTCTCCAAAAGAAATCTGAGGAACTCATTCCCAAAACCACGACTCCTATAGTCTGGATGTACGGCAAGATTGGTTATGTGTGCTTCCTGTTTAACCATCCAGAAACCACCATAAGCAATCATTCTACTCTTCTTCTTTTCCTGAGAATTTTCTCTCATTACATAAAAGTAGGAAAAAGGCAGTATCAACTCATGATAGAACATTGCCAGTGACCACGGTTCAGGAAAAGATACACTTTCTATCTCCACCACCTCCTCAAGGTCGTTGTAATCCAACGGGAATATGGAAAATTTCAACTCTTTCTCAATCTTTCCTTCTCTTCCCATTTCACTTCAGCCTCCGCTCTCCTTATATATAGGGGAAAGACTTCATCATACTTTTTCCCTTCCCCGGAAACAAGTTTCTCCAAACCCAACTGGGCAACGCGGGCTGCCGAAACGTAACGCCTCTCCTTCTTGACAATTTTTGCTTTCTTCTTTAGAAAATCCTTAATTAGATTTTCATAAAGGTCCGCTGCTTCACCAAGAAAGAGTATAGTTTCTTCTTTATCTTTCAATATTTTTAACCAGTCCCCTATCCCTATTAGTTGATGGGGAGTCAATCTCTTTCTGCCCTCATATAGTGCAGTGTATATTTCCCGGCGCAGAGCATCAATCATAGGGCAAACAAGCTCTCCAGGCGTCTCCATGCCAAAGGCTAATCCATCGAGACTGGGAATTCCTACCAGGGGAATGTTTAAACTCTGAGCAAACCCTCTGGCTGTGGAAACTCCCACGCGAATTCCCGTAAATGAACCTGGACCAATAGACACCGCAATTCCATTTATATCCTTGATAGCCATACTATTCCTTTTCAATATTTCATCAAGGAGTGGAATTACCCTTTCCGAATGGGAAAGTCCCAGATGGAGTGAAATCTCATCCTGTAACTTCTCTTCATCTGTCAGGGCTATACTACAGGTTTTAGTTGATGTCTCTATTCCCAGAATTAACACTTAGATTGATCTCCCTGCCAATCAGATTAGTTATCTTTATCTCCCGATTATTCTCAGAAATTATTTTTAATTCTATTTCCATTCTCTTTTCAGGCCAGAGTGGTCTCATCTTCTCCGCCCATTCAATAATTGTTACTCCCTGATTATAGAAGTATTCTCTATAACCCAGTTCTTCTACTTCGGATAATTTATCAAGACGAAAGAGGTCAAAATGGTAGACTGGAATTCTTCCTTTATACTCGTTAATTAACTTGAAGGTGGCACTACTTACAGAGCCTCGAACTCCCAACCCCTGGGCAATGCCCTGGGTAATGGTCGTCTTGCCAGAGCCGAGCTCGCCAACAAGACAGATTATGTCTCCCGGCAGAAGGCTTCTGCCGATTACTCTACCAATCTTTCTCGTCTCTTCCTCACTCCTTGTAAACTTTACTATACTTTTGTTCATCATCATATTAGGTAGCCGCAGGCTTCAGCCTGCGTTAAAAAAGGGGACAGACACTATTTTTTCTATTCACCGAGATGTCGAATGACACCATATCTCCTGGGAATCGTAAGATCTGCCTTTCTGGCCGTTTGCTCTTCTTTTATTCTGTAATCAACGTCCATGATTTCTATAAACTCTGCCGTATAGTCCTTTAACACGCCTGGATATTCAAATATTTTACCACTCTTGGTCAACTCAAGCACAACCCTCTTACCAATATGTCTTTCTAATAAAGGCTCGAAAGATGTTCCCATAGAACCCATCAATTCCTGTTTCATCTGGGAGACGTATTTATCTTGAGAAGTTAGCATCGCCCCAGCAGGAGTGGTTCTTTTGGCCTGACCAATCAACAGATTCACTACATCCATTATCGAATCTTTTACCGTCTTGAATAAATTTTGTATTTTTCTTTTTAGCCTTCTTAAGACTCCGGGATGATAGGTTCTTTTTAATTCCTTCTCCCTCTTTTTCTTTCTACGTTCACTTAATTCATCGTGGTAGCGAATTACGGCTTGAATATTAGGATACTCGTGTTTATATAGAATGTAGCTCGTCTCATCGTGTCCACTTTTATCTTTGTGCTTGGTTGGATAAATTAATTCTATACCCGTATTTTCCACGCTCAGTTTACCCCAAATTGTTTTGCCGGTTGTTTCCTCCAGGGTCACCAAGTCATTGGAAAAATTCCCCAGGCATTTATCCTTAACTCTTCCTTTAATAAAAGCAGCAACCACTGTAAATATGATAATAGAAACTATAGTTATAGCAAATGTATCAGGCATAATAAACTCCTTTTAAAACCCGTCCAAAATTTCAGAGAACTCCTAATTTCTCTACGCTCCGAACAATCGGGGCGACTACTATTCTATCTTATGGGGAGGTTTGGAAATGTTCGTATCCCCGTCCTCTCAATTTAACTTCTTTACTTTCCTTATCCAGATACCTTACTCTCCATCTTGCCGGCACAATTTCGCCAATCATTGTAGTATGGGGAACGTCTCTCAATACTTTCTTAACTTTCCCCCTGGGAACCGTAAACACCAGTTCATAATCCTCCCCACCATAGAGAGCAAAGATTAAACTCCTGATAGCCCCTTCAGGTTCTGAAGAAGATGGGCCTTCTCTTGGAGAAGTGAGATACCTTAAACAAGGTGAAACAGGAATCTTCTCCAGCCAGATTTTAGCGCCAACCTTGCTCGACTGGCAGATGAACCTTATGGATAAGTCCAATCCATCACTACTATCAATCATAGCTGTTGCCAGTCTCTTCCCAGAAATAATTTCTGCCTCTCTCACTCTCGGCTGGGGAAGTAGATGTTTGTTTATAAGCTTCTTCTTACATTTACGAACATAATCGGATTTCCCTGGAATTTTCCATCTCCTCTTAAGTATTTCTAACCCGGCAGCTGAATCTCCAAAATTTCCCGTAACCAGTATTCCGTCCCCTACTTTAGCTCCAGAGCGATAGACCACCTTGCCTCTTGCCACCTCTCCCAGCAAACTTAAAGTGACTACTGCATTCCTGGGAGAAGAAACTACATCACCGCCGACTATCTTAACTCCAAATTTCCTTCCACACTTTAGCATCCCTTCGTATAAACCATCCACATCTCTGGTCAAACTATCTTTAGAGAGTGCTAAAGAAACGAGAGCATACTCTGGCTTTCCCCCCATAGCAATGATGTCACTAATCGAGGAGACCATTGATTTATAACCTATCTTTTCAAAATCCGCATCCTCAGTATCAAAATGGACACTCTCCACCATTGTGTCAGTGGTAGCCACTAAAAGCTTCTCACCATAAGGCTCAATCACTGCTGCATCATCACCAATGCCAGCAATAATTCTCTTAATCTGAGAAGTGGGGGAGTGTTTTTCCACTCTCTTCTTTATCCGTTCTATTAATTCAAACTCGCCAATTCTGGATATCTTCATTGAATTAAACAAAAAAATTTCCTAAAAATGGTCGCTGTCCCTATTAAAATCAATATCTTCATCTGAGCCCGTAAACAAAAAAGGGGCTCTTATTAAGGAGCCCCCCCTGTTGTATGTTTGAATTATTCCTTCTTCTCTTCAGAAGCCGGTGCTTTTGCCTCTTCCTTCTTAGAGACAATTTTATCCTTTACGCTGCTAACACCAGCAATTATAGCCACCAATCCTCCCCCTACTAACATAGCCGGAAGAACTCCTTTCAAAACTACCCACAATTCAAACCAAAGCTGTCCCCCGACAAACCAGATTACGCCAATCGCTGCAACCACTAATCCGCCAATAATACTTACCATTCCGTTCACCTCCTCCTAAAATTGTTTGCCTTTTCTGGCAACTTTTAATTTTCCAATACTTCTCTCACCGCCCCTGGTATTTTCTCCACTATATCTGAGGCGATAAGGCTCATTTCTCCCTTCTCCCGTCGAGCCAAATCTCCTGCCAGACTATGGAGATAGACTCCACAGATGGCAGCAGAAAGCAAACTATTTTTCTTTCCCGTCTCCAATAACCGAAGTTGACCTACTAGCCCACCAATCATCCCCGATAAAACATCACCACTACCTCCGCTGGCCATTCCCGGATTGCCCAGGGGATTAATAAACACATCTTCTCCTTTTGTAACTACCGTCTGGTATCCCTTCAAAACACATACCAAATTATTCTTCTCGGAGAATTCTAAAGCATATCCTATTCTTTCTCTCTGTATATCCTCTGCTTTCTTTCCCAGCAATCTCCCCAGTTCTCCGGGGTGGGGAGTGATAATAATTTTAGCTTTTGCCTTAGCCAGAGTTGCTTCGCTGGCTAACAAATTTATTCCGTCAGCATCCAGGATACAAGGCAAATCTACTTTATTAAGTATTTTCTTTGCCAGCTTTCCAGTACTCCTATTAGTCGACAGCCCCGGCCCGATAACAATAACGTCCACCTTCCTCCTTTCTATAAAATCTAAAATTTCATCTATTCCTTTTGCACTCAAACTCTTCTCCTCAGTTTCCGGTAGAGGAAGTGTCATAGCTTCAGTAATTTTAACTTCCATAATAGTATTCAGGCTTTCAGGAATTCCTAAAGTTACCAACCCCGCTCCCACCTTCAATGCCCCCTGGCAAGCTAAAGTTGCCGCCCCCGTCATACCGGAAGAACCAGCCAGAATTAGAACGTGTCCGAAGCTTTTCTTATGGGCATCCTTTCTCCTTTTTGGTAATATCTCCCTGATTTCAGAAGAGGTAAGCATGTTCCATCGGGAAGGTGACTCTTCATCCTTTATTCCAATATCCACAGCCCTGATATTTCCCACAAACCTGTAACCTGGATAGAGAAAGAGTCCCTTCTTGGGATAAGCAAAAGTCACAGTCAAATCAGAAGCTACGCAGGAACCCCCAACTTCTCCTGTATTACCGTTTACTCCCGAGGGAATGTCACAGGCAACCACGTACTTCTTTGAATTATTAATGGCTTCAATTGTATCTTTTGCCATATCTCCTATAACGCCTGAAAATCCTGTGCCAAAAATAGCATCAACTATTATATCGCTCTGGAAAATCTCTTCTTTTATCTTTTCAGTAGAAAGGTCCTTAAGAGGAATGATGTCTATATCAGCTCTCCTTACCCGGATCAGATTAGTCCTTGTATCCTCTCTCATTTCCTCTTCTTCTGCAAGAAGAATCACTCTAACCTGAGCACCCAACCCTTTCAATTTCCTCGCCACTACCAGCCCATCTCCTCCGTTATTCCCCTTTCCCACAAAAACAACAACCTTTTTCTTAACTATATCGGTAATTTCTTTCTGGAGAACTCTAACCAGCCCAGTCCCCGCCCGCTCCATCAATTCAATTCCCGCAGTACCTTCGGAAATCGCCTTATTATCCAGCACTCTCATCTGTTCAGAAGAAACTATCTTCATATCGGTCCACTATTCCTCATCTCTTTCCCTCTCCCCTTCTTCCCAAACCCTTTTATCCTCTCCCCTTGGGGGAGAGGATAGAGGTGAGGGGTATTACTATTCAACCACTATCGCCTGGGCAACCGCATAGTCACGAGAGTGGGTTAGACTAACCAGAATTTTTAAAGGGTCCAGCCTCTTACCTTTCAGATAAACCTGCGGCTGACCATTCGACCTGTTTTTAATCTCTATATTTTTTAAACCCACACCTCCTTTTCCCAGCGCCTTCCAAACAGCTTCCTTGGCAGCAAAGCGAACTGCATAGTGGTGATACTTTTTCCTCTTCTTCTCACAATACCTGATTTCGTTCTCAGTAAATATGCGGTTCTTCAACCGCTCATCTTTTTCCATTAACTTCTTAATTCTACTGATTTCAACTATATCTATGCCCGTGCCAGAAATTGGCATCCCTTTTCTCCTTCTAAACGGTAGCCGCAAACTTTAGTTTGCGTTTATATTCGCCAGCTAAAGCCGTCGGCTACCATTTTTTGTTATAATACAAAAAAAGTATCAGTAAAATCAAGTCATTTTTCTATAGGATTACTCAACAGTAACGCTCTTGGCAAGATTACGCGGTTGGTCCACATCGCAACCTCTGAGGGCAGCAATATGGTAAGCCAACAACTGCAGCGAAACCACATTGACAATAGGAGACAGTATCTCTAACGTCTCCGACAGATAAAATACATACTCGGCTTTCTTCTTAATCTCCTTATTGTTCTTGGTAGCTAAGGCAATTACAATCCCATCACGGGCTTTCACTTCTTCTATATTCGCCACCACTTTTTCGTAGACTTTGCTATTAGTAGCAATAGCTAAAACAGGCATATTCTCGTCAATTAGAGCAATCGGTCCGTGCTTCATCTCGCCAGCAGGATAGCCCTCTGCATGAATATACGATATCTCTTTCAATTTCAGTGCGCCCTCCAGAGCGATGGGATAGTTTATGTGGCGTCCTAAAAATAGAAAATCTATCTTCTTGAAATAACTCTGCGCACAGGCTATAATCTCCTCTTGATTTTCTAAGACCTCTTCCACCTGGTGAGGAATGCGCAGAAGATGCATCAATATATTCCTGGCTTTTTCTTTTCCCAAAGTTCCCCTTACTCTCCCGAAATAGATTGCCAAAAGGCATAAAGCCGTAAGTTGGGCAGTGAATGCTTTGCTGGACGCCACCCCAATTTCCGGCCCAGCCCTAGTATAGATTACGCCATCTGCTTCCCGAGTGGCTGTAGAACCAAGCACATTGCAGATAGCTAAAGTCTTTCCTCCCTTCTCTTTTGCTTCCTTCAATCCTGCCAGCGTATCCGCAGTCTCTCCCGATTGGGAAATCAAAAGAACAAGAGTATTGCCATTTATAATAGGGTTTCTATAGCGAAATTCAGAACCGATGTCCACCTCACAGGGAAGCCTCGCCAGTTCCTCGAAAAGGAATTCCCCGTAGAGTGCAGAATGGTATGAAGTGCCACAGCCAACAATATACACCTTCTCAATTTTTCTAATCTTCTCTTTGGAAAGTCCTATTTCTTCCAGATAGACCTCGCCTTTATCCGGCGCCATCCTTCCCCGAAAAGTGTCCCGGATAGCCCTGGGCTGTTCGTGAATCTCCTTAAGCATAAAATGCTTATAGCCACCCTTTTCCGCCATCACCGGGTCCCAGGTTATTTGAAATACCTTCTTTTTTATTTTCCTACCCGACTTATCGTAGACCTCCACCCCACTGGTACTCACCTCGGCCGTATCACCATCATCAAGATAGATTACTTTTCTCGTATGTCCCAGGATTGCCGGAACATCAGAAGCAATAAAATATTCTTTTCTTCCCAGACCAATAACCAGGGGACTCTCCTTGCGGGCGCAGACAATCTTCTCCGGGTCATCAACAGAGATAACTCCTACGGCATAAGAACCCTCCACTTCTTTAAGCGCCCTCTGAAGTGCAAAAAGAATGGACTTCTTCCCTCTCGATTTGGCAAGATACTTTTCTACAAGATGAGCCAAAACCTCAGTATCCGTTTCCGATTTAAATTTATGCCCCTCTTTTATCAACCCCTTCTTCAATGTGAGATAATTCTCAATAATTCCATTGTGCACTACCACCAGTCTGTCCTGACAATCAGTATGAGGGTGCGCATTCTCTTCGGAAGGTCTGCCGTGAGTCGCCCATCTCGTGTGCCCCAGGGCTATACTCCCCTTACAGGGCTTCTCTTTCAACACATTTTCCAGATTGCAAATCTTCCCCACACACCTTCTCAACTCCAGCCTGCCATTCTCAATTACACCAATACCTGCTGAGTCGTAGCCCCGATATTCTAATCTCTTTAATCCATCAATCAAAATCGGAACAACATCCTTATTCCCCACATAGCCCACAATTCCACACATAAAACACCTCTTTTTCCCTCTCCCCTCTGGAGAGAGGATTAAGGTGAGGGGGACTTAATCAATCTTTTCATCTCCCTCACAGCCTGAGCCAGACCAACGAATACAGAACGGCTAATAATAGAATGTCCAATATTCAAATCTTCTATTCCAGGAATTCTTGCCACCGGTCTCACATTCAGGTAATTAAGTCCATGACCAGCATTAAGGCGTAACCCCATTTTCACTGCCAACTTACTCGCCTGTTTCAATTTCCTCAGTTCTTTCAGTTGTTTCGTTTTCCCTTTTGCCTCTGCGTAAGTTCCCGTATGGAGTTCCACACAATTAGCGCCAACCTCCTTAGCCGCTTTAACCTGTTTAGGTTCAGGGTCAATAAAAAGACTCACCAAAATTCCCTTCTTCTTAAGCCTCCTAACCACCCCTGTCAATCTTCTCCTCTGCCCCCAAACATCCAGCCCACCCTCAGTAGTTAACTCTCTCCTCTTCTCAGGAACTATACACACCTCATCTGGAACAACTCTTAAAGCAATCTCCACAATCTGCCCAGTTGCAGCCATCTCCAGATTCAGTTTTGTGTTAACTATTTTTCTTAAAGAGTAGACGTCTCTATCCTGAATATGCCTGCGGTCCTCTCTCAGGTGCACAGTAATTCCCTGCGCGCCTGCCTTCTCGCAAATCTTTGCAGCTTCTATAAGGTCAGGATAAGGAGTAAATCTCGCCTGCCGCAGAGTCGCCACATGGTCAATATTTACTCCCAAGTTCGCCATTCAACCCCTCCTGCCAACTCTCCCTCCTTAAACTCTCTCCTCTCCCCTTTACACAATCTTATTCCTCCCCTTCTGTTATCTTCTTCACATCCTCCTCAGTCAAAACACCATGCTCTTTAAGAGCAATCATGAACGCATCTACTGGTTCAGGATCGAATTGTGTCCCTTTACATTTCAACAATTCTTTTGCTGCTTCTATGGGAGTCCCTGCTTTTCTGTAGGGACGGTCAGAAGTCATAGCATCATAAGCATCAGCCACAGCCATGATTCTTGCCCCACTAGGAATCTGTTTCCCTTTTAACCCGTCCGGATAGCCTTTCCCATCCCACCTTTCGTGGTGGTAACGGGCCACCAGAGCATAATCCTTGAACTCCTCGACACCTTCCAGGATATGAGCTCCCTTCACGGGATGCTCTTTAACCTTCGCCCACTCCTCCTTAGTAAGCTTGCCAGGTTTGTTCAATATTCCATCAATAATTCCGATTTTACCAACATCGTGCAAAAGACCACCATTTCGGAGAATTTTTCCAGCATCTAATGTCACATTCTCCCAGCCCTGCTTCCCTCTCAGTTTCTCGCCTATCCAGGTAGCATATCGGGTAACCGATTCAGAATGTCCATGAGTATAAGGGTCCCTTGCCTCTAACGCCTTAGCCAGAGCATAGAGGGCTTGCACAGCAGTCTGTGCCAATTTCCCATACGCTTTCTGGAGTTCATCCGCTTTTTTCTCTATCTCCTTGTAAAGAAGCCCCTTCTCTTGCACCTCTCTTCGCAAATCTTCAAATAATTGTGCATGCACCTTACCCAACGCTACATTCTGCAGGTAGTCAAAACTAAAGGGCTTAGTAACATAATCACTCGCTCCCAACTTTGTAGCTTCTTCAATTTTCTGCTTATCCTGGACGCCAGTAACCATAATCACCTTAATTGTATTATCGAACTCTCTTATGCTAGCCAAAACATCCATTCCAGACATACCTGGTAAACCTATATCCAGAAATACAAGGTGTGGCCTCGAATTCTTTATCAATTTTAAAGCGTCCTCACCATTAGAGGCAGTATAAACCTCATAGTTCTGCTTCTCAAAGAAATCTTTCAAAAACCCGCGCATATTAGGCTCATCTTCAACCACCAACAATTTTATCAACCCTTTCCCCCCTCTCTACCCCAAAAATTCTGGTCGGGCACTCTTCAGAGTGCCGTTCAATCCTTGTAGCAGCAAAGCGCAAGCTTTGCTTCTTATTTCCGCGATGAGCAAACTATCTTTTAATGGTCTCTCCCTCTTTCCATATCGGAATACGGATAGTAAAAGTTGTTCCCTTTCCCATCTCACTCTCTACATCAATAGTCCCATCGTGTTTTTTGATTATATTATAAACCACAGACAATCCCACACCAGTCCCCTGCAATTTAGTAGTAAACAGAAAATCGAAAATTTTACGCCGATTCTCCGGAGAAATTCCATCCCCTGTATCCGATACTTTTATTTCCACCATTTCAGGATTAGCCAATGTCCTTGCCAAAATATTAATACTTCCTGGTGTCTCATCTTCTATTGCCTCTAAAGCATTATTGAAAAGATTCAGAAAGACCTCCTGAAGTTCCCCGGCAATTCCTCGAATTCTTGGCAAATCTTTAGGAATTTCCTTTACCACATTTATCTGCTTCTTGCGCAGGGGATGCTCCACCAATCCCAAAGTAGCCTCAATCAAATCCTCCAATCTCACAGATGTAAAATCGCCCATTGGTGCTTTCACATATCCCATTATTCTATCAATGATGTGAGATATACGGAAAGCTTCATCTTTTATCTTTCCCAACTTATCCTCAGTATACTGGACCACCTTCTCCTTCTCCTCTAAAGATTCAGCCTTGAGCAATTCCTCTCTCATATTTACCAAACTCAGTTCAATACCAGAAATAATAATTGCTACAGGATTATTTATCTCATGAGCAAAACTCGCCGCCAGTTGCCCCATTGAAGAGAGTCTATCCGCCTGAGCCACCGAAGCGTAAGCCTGCTGCAGGTCCTGGCTGAGCTGAGCACTCCTTATAGCCAAACCAGCATACCTGGCAAGTCTGAAGAAGAGTGACAGTTCCTGCGGCCTGAATAAGCCCTTCTCTTTCTCTCCCAAAATCAGAAAACCCAAAAGCCCCTCCTGATAGTAACTGGGAACACAAAGAACCGACCTTAACTCCACCATCAATTTCTTCAGTTCAATTAGAGCAGGTTTAATGTAATTACCAAGGCGAAGCAGTCTCTCCTCCTTAAGCCAGAAATCAATATCCTCCCTCTGCAGAACATCCAGCTCCCTCCTCCTGACAAATCTCTTTTCGATTATAAGGGGAACTATCTTCTTAAACCATATATATATAGGATTCTCCTTCTCAGGAAGAGTCTTATCCAGAGAAATCCTTCTGATTCCCGAAGTCGACTTCAACACATATTCCCCTTTATCTTTATCCAGGAGAAAGATAGTAGCGTGGGTTATACTGATGTCCAGGGCAGAATGGTAGAACTGAGTAAGATATCTGGGGATTATCTTCGCCAATCTTCCCACACTATCTATCTCAATCATCCCCTGTGCCGTCCTCTCCAGATGCTCCTCTGCCCTCAATGCTCTCTCTCGCTGCTTCCCCTCAATCTTGTGAATCAAAAA
>SDBT01003890.1_pt1 | contig 25636 bp, 21 predicted proteins | sample 2277101 | NCBI WGS metagenome assembly SDBT01 (sample SAMN10404973, study PRJNA504765) | marine sediment metagenome | isolation source: marine sediment core GS10_PC15, 103 cmbsf | place: Arctic Ocean: Southern Knipovich Ridge | collected 2010 | reverse complement strand
TCTTTAAATATGTGGGCATCGGGGTTTTTGTTTATAGCCACAATGAACTTGGAGTCCGAACATCCGGCCATATGCTGTGGGGCTCCGGAGATCCCTATCGCGAAATAGAGATCGGGATTGACCATATGACCGGTCTGTCCGATTTCCAGGCTTTTGGGCATCCAGTCTTCATCACAGGGGACGCGGCTTATTCCAACGGCACCGTGGAGTTGTTGGGCCAGCTCTTCAATCAGCTGGAAGCCTTCCTTCCCTCCGATGCCGCCGCCTCCGGCCACAATGATTTTCGCTTCTTCGAGCTTAACACCTTTAACTTTTTCCTGAACGGTCTCTAGAAGCCTGCCTTTCGAATCCGTCTCTTCTCTCTCCACTTCCACCTTAATGATTTCTCCCTTTCTTGAAGGGTCGGGATTTACCGGCTCTGCAGATTTTGGCCGTAAGGATACGATTTGAGGATAACGACCGGCCGAGGCCCAGACCGCCAAGGCGTTTCCGCCGTAAACCGGTTTGGTTTGAAGCAGGGACCCGGTCTCGGTATCGATGTCCAGTGCGACACAGTCCAAACAGACAGATGTGTCGAGTTTTGCTCCCACACGTGGAGCGATTTCCCTTCCCACATCAGTCTGTCCGAAGAGAATGAGGGATGGATCGATCTGTCTCGATAGGTGGGCGATACGATCCGCCGTGCGATCGGGAAATGTTTCAGCTATAGACAGACCTTCTATTGTATAGACTTTGTTCACTCCCAAGGAAATGGCCTCATCTGCGGCGGTCTGGAAAACATTTTCTAACAGAACAAGACTCAACTCTTCCTCAAGTCCGTCGCAAAGCCTCAGGCCCGTTTGGACTAACTCTGCCGTACCCACTGTCAAATGTTCTTCGACGGTCTCGCCGCAGATTAAAACTCCTCGATTCTCTGTCATGATTCTCCTGGCTAGGTTGGGATCCGTATAATTCCTTCCTTCACCAATTTTTCGGCCAGTTTAACCGCTGCCTCTGAAGTTGTTTTGCCTTCGATAATTTCACACGATCGGTCCTGTTTGGGAATAAACAGCTTTGCTAGTGTTCTTCGAGCCGCTCCGGCTCCGGTCCGGGAGGGGTCGGCGCCGATATCTTGAGCATTCCAAACAAGGTGACTTTTCTGAGAAGCGGCGATTATTCCCCACCCCGAAGGCAAACGGGGCTGCCCCACCGCGTTATTGACCGTAACCACGGCCGGAGAGGAGACGGCAAAAAGCTGATAGCCATCCAGGGTTGACCGCTTCACTCGCCACTCCCCATCTTTCTGTTCTAAGTCGTAGGCCAGTGTGACAAGAGGCAAGTTCAAATATTCCGCAAGGATTGTACCGACCAATCCCTCATCCCAGTCCGCGGCTTGTCTTCCACAGAGGATCAAATCACAATTCCCGATCTTTTGAATCGCTTGGCTCAGGATGTGAGCCGTCGAGAAGCTATCCGATCCTTCGAAGGCCAAATCAGAAAGGACAATACCCTCATCGGCTCCCATGGCCAGCGCGTGTTTGAGGACGCTGGAAGAGGGTTCATTATCGATGGTCAGGACCGTCACATCGGAGTTGTGTTTATCTTTGAGCCGCAAGGCCAACTCAACGGCCTGCTGATCATAAGGACTCATCACAAGGGGGATCCCTTCGGGAGGGATAACCTTCTTGGACTCCTCATCCAGCCTGAACTTGGCCGGAGGGATCTCTGGGTCCGGGATTTTCTTGACACAGACAATAATTTTCATGGCTACCCATAAAAATAACAAATACCGAAGCCGGCCCTGGGAAAAGTCCAGTCTATGGCCTCTTTATCACAGGCTATTCTACAGCTTCCGCACTCAAGACAGCCTTCGAAAGAGAAAGTGATGTGATCTTCAAACACTGTGAAACAGCCTGCCGGACATGCATATAAGCAGTCCTGCTCTCTACATTGGCTGCAAATGTCCTCTTTTATTCGGATGTGGACTTCCTGATCCACATCGAATTTGTTCACGGCCAGCTTGTCTTCAATTTTCTTTGGATTCACAGGGCCCTCTTTATTTTAAAAAGATCGCTTGCGATTTGCAGGAGTGAAACATGACCTTTCATGGAACGTTTCAGCTGCTTCCAGATTTTTTTTCTCGGTTGGCCGTCGTTGGTGAAGATTTTCTCAGCCATGTCGCAGGCCAATCCGGGATAGACATTGTAGATGCGTGGATTTTCTAAAAATTTGGGCACTTTTTTAAAGGATTCCAAATCCTTCAAAACGAAGCTCTGTTTCAAGAAATGGGGATAGGAAGACAGGGATTTTTTTGAGAAATCTTCCTTTTTTTTGGCCTGGATGACGGCTTCAGCCGCTGCGATCCCCGAAGCCATGGCCAAATTGCTCCCCTCCAGATTCAATCCGGTGACCAGACAAAAAGCTGCCGCATCCCCGGCCACCAGAAACCCGTCCGCAAAAAGCTCCGGCATTTTGACTCTCCCCGATGTGGAAATGAGATGGGCGGAGTATTCCACCATTTCTCCTTCACTCAGATAGCGAGCCACTTCGGGATGTTTCTTGAACTCTTCGAGCAGATCATTGGCTTCAACTTTGTTTTTAACTAGAGCGCTGAGTTGAACCACAATTCCTATGGAGAGGCTGTCTTTGTTGGTGTAGAGAAAGGCACCGCCGGGAATTCCTTTAGTGAAAGATCCGATAAATTCCCAGGCCACTCCCTCATCTCCAGAAAGATTGAATCGCTGTTCCAGCATCTGCCTGGGAATCTGGATAACCTCCTTTACCCCCTGCTTCATATCCTGAGGCAAGGGCCTTTTCCTGAGCCCGGCTTTTTCAGCCAGGAGAGAGTTCACCCCATCACAGGCCACAACCACACTTGCGGGAAGCTCATCTCCACCGGCCTTGATGCCTACTACCCTACTTCCGTCCCAGAGGAGGTCGTCAGCCTGGAGACCGGCAGCCACAATGGCTCCGGCTCGTTGGACCTTATCCGCAAACCAACGGTCGAATTTGGCCCGGAGGAGTGAAAAGCTGCTATACGGTTTTTTTCCAAATTTTATCGAAGAAAATTCCGCAGACAATGCCGCATCAGCCGTGAGAAAGGAGAGTTTATGGTGGAGAATGTATCTTTCAACCGGGGCCTCTTCCCAAAAATTGGGGAACAACTGATGGAAAAGGGGACCATAAAAGACTCCACCCCACATGTTTTTGGCTCCGGCAAATTTTCCCCTTTCGACAACAAGGGTACTCAAACCGGCCTTGGCCAGCGTCAGGCCGCAGGCGCATCCTGCCGGTCCGGCCCCGACAACTATGGCATCGAAGTGTTGTTTCACAGTTTTTTGCTTCCTACCGGAAAGCGGCCATCTCTAGAAGCTGCTGCCCGATCGTCAGTTGGTGCATTTGAGCCGTGCCTCCGAGAATAGTGGCCGTGATGGCATCCTGGTAATGATGGCCTACAGGAAAGTCATCGATCGTCCCGAAAGATCCGTGAATTTTTACGGCTTGTGATGAAACCCAGAGTGCGGTCTCGGTGGCAAAATATTTGGCATAGGACATCTCTTTGATATGGCGCTTGCCTTGGGCTTTGAGATAGGCTGCAAAATAGGTCAGCCATCTGGACGCCTCAATTTTTGTGGCCATGTCGGCTATGATCCCTTGGATCAGCTGGTGCCCCCCTATGGGTTTTCCGAACTGCACACGTTCCTTGGCATACTTGAGGCATGACTTCAGGCAGCTCTGAGAGAGTCCTACGGCACCGGCAGCGAGGAACAGCCGTGCCGTATCGATGCCGCGCATCGCATTCCTCATGGCCTTTCCAGTCTCTCCGATCTGATTTTCCAGCGGAAGTTCCATATCGGTGAATCTGAGAGTGCCTTCACTGCCTCCCCTCCAACTGATTTTCCCCTTCTGGACGGTGCTGGAGAATCCATGTGTTCCCTTGTCGACTATAAAGGTGGCCAAACCCTTGAGGCCTAAACTCTTGTCTGTTTGGGCAATGAACAAGACCACATCGGCGATATCACCGTTGGTGATAAAAATCTTGGTGCCGTTGATGATCCAGTGATTCCCGCTGCGGACTGCGGTCGTTTCGATCATAGAGGAGTCGCTTCCGGCGTTCGGTTCCACCACAGCGCCGGCCAGGATGATTTCCCCTTTGTTTACAGGGGATAGGTATTTTTCTTTCTGGGCCTCACTGCCTGCATCGAGCAGGTTTGTGCCGGGTTGGATGGGACCGCTCACGGCGGCCTGTGTTACGGCCATACTGGCCGAACATAGAGACTCCCAAATCAGAGCCGAAGTGACATAATCGAGCCCCAATCCGCCATACTCCTGAGGCATATGCGGAGCCAGCAATCCCTGGGCAGCCATTTTTTTTATGATTGCGGGATCAAATATTTCCTGGCGTTCGTTTTCCTTCAAGGAAGGCAAAATTTCCTGTTCGGCAAACTTACAGGCCATATCCCGGAACATTCTCTGTTCTTCTGTGATTTCAAAATCCATTTTTCAGTCCTCTTTTTCCACAAATTCGACCAGAACGCCATGCGTATCACGGGGATGAAGGAACGCTGTTTTTCCCTCCGCTCCCGGACGTATTTCTCCCAGGACCTCCAGCCCTTTCGATTTGGCAGAGTCGACTTCAGCGGCAATGTTTTCGACTTCATAACAGACGTGATGAAATCCTTCACCCCGCTTTTCCAGAAATTTGGCCATCACACCTTCGTTCCCTATGGGCTGAAGGAGCTCTATAATGACGTTCCCTGTGTCGACCAAACTCACTTTGATCGTCCCATCTCCCCCTAAAATAGGATCGGACGATTCCAGACCGAACGCCCTTCGATAAAATTCTCGTGATTCCTCAAGGTCTTTGACCGCCACTCCCAGATGACTGATTCCTTTGATCATCCGAAACCTCCAGTCTGTTTTCCTTCACACGGGGGAAGGAGCATCTCTGTGAATTGGATAGCTTGGTTGACAAAATACCATAGGAATAATTTGAAGTCAAAATGTCAAATTCTTCTCGCAATTTGAATCCAATTCTGGCAAACTGTTTATTGCAATAATACCACAAGAATTTTTGCTTCTTTGGTGCGCTTGTCTTTATGAAGAAACTTATTAAAGACTGTGTCTTTACCGTTGAAAATTATGATCCCGGACTCCCCATCGAAATTCTCCAGAGGAAACTTTGTCTAGAAGGCGATATCTGCAAGCTGGCCTCAAACGAAAATCCACTCGGCCCTTCTCCCCTGGCTCTTGAAGCCATAAACAAATCTCTGAGTGATGGACATCTCTATCCCGATACCAGCTGCTATGAATTGAGAGAAAAACTGTCCGATTTGATGGGAATTCCTAAAAACTGTATCTGTATCGGAAACGGCACGACAGAATTGATTTACCTCATTGGTGTGGCTTTTTTAGATGCAGGGGACACATTTATCATGAGTGAGTCCTCCTTCATAATGGGCAAAATCGCTGCTCAGATCATGAATGCGAACCTGAAACAAATTCCTTTGGAGAACTTTCAGCACGATCTCGATTCCATCCTGAAAGCGGTTTCACGTGACACGAAAATAGTGTATTTGGATAATCCAATGAATCCCATTGGATCGATGAAAGGTCGGCAGGACATAGAGCGTTTTATGGAGAGAGTTCCCGATGATATCATCGTGGTTTTTGATGAGGCTTATTACGAATACGTCAGCAGTGGGGATTATCCCGACACCCTTCGGTATGTCAAAGAGGGCAAAAATGTATTTGTTTTGCGGACTTTCTCCAAGTTATTCGGTCTGGCCGGGCTTCGTGTTGGATACTGCGCCGCACACAAAGAGTTCATAAAGGCCATCAAACAGGTCAGTCCGCCTTTTTCCGTGAACAGACTGGCGCAAATTGGAGCTGTCGCAGCATTGGAAGATGAAGACCATATCCGGAAATCCATTGAAGTGAATAAATCAGGGAAAAACTTCCTGTACGAGAAATTTAAAGAATTGTCCGTTTTTTACATCCCTTCCGAAACCAATTTTGTGACCTTAGATGTCAAGACCGATGCTGTTAAGATTGCAGAAGAGCTTCAGAAAGAGGGAGTCATCATCAGGCCTTTGACCATGTACGGAAAGCCTACGTTTTTACGGGTGACTGTTGGGACTTTGGAACAAAACCAGAGATTTATAGACGCCTTTCGACCGATTTTTCAAAGGTCCAAATGATATCTGGAGAAAAGAGGGAAAAAAGAGTCGTCCTGGGAAATGTGGCCATAGCCAGAGGAATTGTCGAAGCGGGATGTCATGTGGTCACCTCTTATCCCGGAACACCAAGCTCTGAGATTCTTCCCGCCGTGGTGGGATTCAAAAAAGAGCTGAATCTGAACACTTATGTCGAGTGGTCCGCCAATGAGAAAGTCGCCTTTGACAACGCCTTGGCCGCCAGTTTGACCGGGAAGAGGGCGGCTGTGGCCATGAAACAGGTGGGCCTCAATGTGGCGGCCGATTCACTGATGAGTTCGGCCTATACCGGGGTGATCGGCGGAATGGTCATTATCAGTTGTGACGATCCGGGACCCAACAGCTCTCAAACCGAGCAAGATTCCAGGTTTCAGGCCATGTTTGCCAAAGTGCCGGTCTACGATCCATCCACCCCTCAGGAAGCCAAGGAAATGGTCAAAGAGGCTTTTGAGCTGTCGGAAGCTTTCGAGATCCCTGTGCTCGTTCGACCGACAATCCGAGTCTCTCATGCCCTGCAGGATGTCGAGTTTGCTCCTGTGGAGAATGTTGACCGATCCGCAGACTTTAAAAAAAACCCGGCCCGTTGGGCGGCAACTCCACGGTTCAGGCTAATCCTGCATGCCGAGTTGAATGATAAGCTCGAAAGAATTCAAGAGAGGTTTGAGAAAGAGGCCATTTGGAATTATGAAAAAGGGTCTCAGCCTGATGCCTCTCTGGGTATTATCACCTGCAGTGCCAGCTATGTCGCCATTATGGATTTAGTGGAAGAATTCAATCTGGCTGGAACAGTCAATGTTTTGAAGATTGGAACGCCTTTTCCACTCCCTCAACAAAAAGTCGTCGATTTTGTAAAAAAACATAAACATGTGCTTATCATTGAGGAAACCGATGTCGTCATCGAATCTCAAATCATCGATAAAAGCAGGATATTCGGGAGGCAAACCGGTCATATCCCCCTGCAGGGGGAACTGACTCCTGAAGTGATCTATAAGATTTTGGCCGATGTTCTCAAACAACTCGGCTTAAAACATTTGAAGAAGACAGGAGACGCCAAGCTTTCCAAGCTGATCGAAAACCTCGATCTGCCTTTACGAAGACCGACACTGTGTGCCGGCTGTCCAGAGAGGGCTGCCTTCTACGCCATAAAAAGGGCGCTTCCCAAAGCGATTTATCCCAGTGACATAGGATGCTACACCCTCGGCTTAAACCTCAATGCCGTGGATACCGTTCTCGATATGGGGGCTGGGATCACTTTGGCCAGCGGTTTTTATCAGGCCTATCATCAAGACGGAATAGATATTCCCATCGTCGCCACCATGGGAGACTCGACCTTTTATCACTCCGGTACTTCATCCCTGTTGAGTGCGGTTTACAATAATGCAAAATTTATTCTTGTCATCTTAGACAACGAAATTACAGCCATGACCGGGATGCAGCCCACGCCCGGTATCGGCATAACCGCCGATGGAGGTGAGGGGGGAAAGATCCCGCTCGAAGAGCTGATTCGAGGCTGTGGAGTCGAATGGCTCAGAACCATCGATCCCTATCAAGTGTTAGATTTTATAAAACTTATAAAGGAAGCCAGAAAATATACCCAGAGAGAGGACGGAGGAATCGCCGTCATCATCGCCCGGCATCCCTGCCTCATCCGCTGTCCGGACAAGCACATGGAAAAACCTCAGCCCGTGGAAATAACCAAGGACTGCAATGGCTGCAACTACTGTCTTGATTTCTTTGAATGTCCGGCGCTCGTTGCAGTCGAGGGAGAAAAACTGGTCGAGCTTGACAGAATTTTATGTGTCGACTGCGGCGTATGCATTCATGCCTGTCCTAAGGGAGCCATCATACCTGTAAAGCGATAAATGGATAGGAATAAACCATGAGAGTCCAAATTATAATGGTTGGTATCGGTGGACAAGGAATCCTCTTTTTCTCAAAGATTTTCTCCAACCTGGGATTGAAACTCGGTTTGAACGTAATGGGATCGGAAACATACGGTATGAGTCAACGCGGCGGTTCTGTAATGACTCATCTCAAGCTGGGAGATTTTCAGAGTCCTTTGGTCAGAACGGGTGCCGCGGATTTTCTCTATTCTCTCCAAGGGGATGAAACATACAGAGCGTTAAAATTTCTCAGGGAAGGAGGAGTGTGTTTTGTCAATCTCCCTTCATCAGAAAAATTCGATAAAAAAGTACTGGATTATCTGAAAAAAAAGAAAACTAGGGTCCTGGTTTTTGACGCGAGTCGGGAAGCCCTAAAACATGGTTCGATATTATCGACCAATATTGCTCTGCTCGGATATTCTGTTGGGACGGGGTTGATACCTTTTGACCACAAAGAAATCAAAAATGTTCTTGAAGCTCTCAGTAGAGGAAGGAACATCAAAACAAATTTGAGTGTGTTCCAAGCCGGTTATGCTGCGGGAAAAGTGATGGCTGGAGAAAAATAATCTCCATCCCCTCTAACTTTTATTTTTTGCGTTTGCTCCCCGATGCCTTAAGCATCGAGTCATAGATCTGGAAGATCTTGGACTTGGCCGGTTGGAGAAATAAATTGATCTCCTCTTCAGCATAAATCTCTCGGGCCCACTCATCAACGGCAAAAACGTCCATCCAACAATCCAGGATAGATCTGCAGGGAAGATTTGTATTTAAACGGCGACAGTACTCGAATGGAACTCTATGTCCAAGCGACCGGCAGTACCGGAGAAGATGATCTCTGCTCTTAATATTCTTTTTTACCATCTCCCGGACTTTTTGATATCGGGTTTGGGGAAGTCTTTCATGACTTCTTTATACTGGGACCGCTCCTCCTCGGAGAGAGAGAAATCTGTCAATTGTCCGGCAAAGAAGCTTTCGTAACCCGTTAAATCCATCAGGCCGTGTCCGCTGTAGTTAAAGAGAATAACCTTTTCCTTGCCTTCCTCTTTAGCTTTAATGGCTTCATCGATGACGCAGGCCAAGGCATGGCTCGTTTCCGGGGCTGTGATGAATCCCTCGGTTGAGGCCCAGAGGACTGCCGATTCATAACATTTGATCTGATGGTATGCTTTTGGCTTGAGCAGGCCTTCCACTACAGCCTGGCTCACCAATGGAGCCATTCCGTGATAACGGAGGCCTCCGGCATGAATCGGTGGGGGGACAAAGGTGTGACCGAGAGAGTACATGGGCATGAGCGGGGTCATCCGTGCTATGTCTCCATGGTCATAGGAGAAATCTGCCCGTGTCATCGTCGGGCAGGACTCGGGTTCAACGGGGATAATCTCGATATCTGCACCGTTGATCTTATCCTGCACAAAGGGAAAAGCCAATCCGGCAAAGTTGCTTCCACCCCCGGCGCATCCAATAACGATATCCGGCTTTCTTTCACCAATAGAATCAAGCTGTTTTTGGGCTTCAAGGCCGATGATTGTCTGATGGAGCAGGACATGATTCAAAACACTTCCGAGGGAATAACGTGTTTTTCCAGTTTCATCTGTCACGGCCGCTTCGATCGCTTCGCTGATAGCAATGCCGAGACTCCCGGAAGTATCTGGCATTTTGTCTAGAATGTCGCGGCCCGCTTTTGTCTCTGTGCTCGGGCTGGAAACACAATTTGCACCCCAGGTCTCCATCATGAGTTTGCGAAAGGGTTTCTGATCAAAACTGATTCTGACCATATAAACCTTGCATTCCAAACCGATAAGCTTGCAGGCAAAGGCTAGAGCGCTTCCCCACTGGCCGGCACCTGTTTCCGTGGTCAGCCGTTCGATACCGAACTGTTTGTTGTACCAGGCTTGAGGCACCGATGTGTTCGGTTTGTGACTTCCCGGAGGACTTACGCTTTCGTCTTTGTAGTAGATTCGGGCCGGAGTTTTCAGGTGCTGCTCCAAATAAACGGCGCGCCGTAAAGGCGAAGGCCTCCAGCGGTAGAGGATTTCAATGATTTCCTCGGGAATATCGATCCAGCGCTCCTGGCTGACTTCCTGTTCTATCAGGTTCATCGGGAAGACCGGAGCCAGCATTTCGGGACCGATCGGATTTCCGTCAGGGCCGAGAGGAGGTTGGAGGGGAGTCGGCAAGTCAGCAGCCAAGTTGTACCACTGTTTGGGGATGTCCTCTTCTTTAAGGAAGATTTTTTTTGTTGTCATGATACTTTCTCCTTTCTGAGTATCCTATCTGAAAATAAAGTTTAGATAAAAGTTCTTGATATCTGTATTATTATAAAAGGAAAAAGTATTTTTTTTCATGTTTCTAAAAAGGTAGACAGATTATAAAATTGTCATTTCTTAAAAGTCAATGAATTTATTAAAAAACTTGGAGGGATAATATGGCTTGGGACATTTTAGGAAAGACCTTTCATAAGGTCGGAGTCGTCGGGTCCGGTCAAATCGGTCCTGATATCGCCCTTTATTTCAGCAAGGTTCTCCATGGGCATGGAGTTCCGGTTGTTGTTGTTGATGTGGCCGAAAAGGCACTCCAATCGGGTGAGGCCCGCGTGAAAGGCAAAATCAGCAGGGGAGTCAGGAGTGGAGCGTTCAAAAAGGAAGAGGCCGAAGCCATGATCGACAACATCACCTGGACGACCGATTACTCCCTGCTGGAAGGAGCGGATTTTGTGATCGAAGCGGCGACCGAAGACAAAGCCATTAAAAATAAAATATTTTCTCAGCTCGAGAAGGCCTGTTCTGAAACGGCGATATTTGCCTCCAATTCTTCACATCTGGAACCGGAAGTCATCTTTTCCGAAATGAAAAACAGGGCAAGGTGTCTGGTTATTCATTATTTTTTTCCTGCCGAACGGAGCATCATCGTCGAAGTCGTTCCCGGCCAGGATACGTCTTCCTCTGTGACGGATTTCATCATGAAATTCTACGAGCTTATCGGCAAGGCCCCGATCCGGGTCAAGAGCCGGTACGGCTATGCCATCGATCCCATTTTCGAAGGCATATTCCTGGCGGCGGCACTTCTTGTGGAACAGGGAATCGCCACTGTCGAGCAGATGGACGCCATGGTTCAAAAGGCTTTGGGCCAAGGTGTCGGGCCCTTCACGGCCATGAACCTGACCGGAGGGAATCCGATCACCCAGCACGGCACTTCGCAAATGCAAAAGAAAATCATGCCCTGGTTTCACTCCCCGAGAATCCTGGATGACCAGGTCAGAACCGGAAAACCCTGGCAGACTTCCTGGGTTCCCGAGGATGTCGCCTACGGTGAAAATCTATTCATGAAGGTATCCGGTACAATCAAGGGAGCCTATTTCGGACTGGTCTGTGAAATCCTGGATTCGGGAATCGCCAGCCTGGCCGATTTGGAGATGGCCGTAGAGAGTTCCCTGGTCATTAAAGCGCCCTTCCAGATGATGAACAAAATGGGAATCGACAAAGCCCTGGCATTAGTCAAAGCCTATGCTAAGGAATGGCCGGGTTTTAAAGTGTCCGATGTCCTAGTTAGACAGGCTGAATCAGGAAAGCCCTGGCATATACCCATGGTTTTTCGGGAGGACCGTGAAAATATTGCCGTGGTCACTATCAGGAGGCCGAGCGCTTTAAACGCTTTGAATACGCCCATCATGAACCAAATCAGGGAAATTTTTTCCAATATCAAGGGGGACGACAAGATCGAAGGAGCTGTCCTGACCGGGTTTGGCGTCAAGGCTTTTGTCTCCGGCGCGGACATCAAAGAGATCATGTCGATGAGGACACCGGAAGACATGGAGGCCTACGCCCTGACGGGACAGGACGTGCTGAATTTGATCGAAAATCTGGGCAAGCCCGTAATCTGTGCTATGAACGGTCTCGCCTTTGGAGGAGGAAATGAACTGGCCATGGCCTGCACAGCCAGGATCGCCAAAAAAGGAACAAAGGTTTTGTGCGGACAGCCTGAACCCAAGCTGGGAATCATTCCCGGATACGGAGGCAGCCAGAGGCTTCCCCGGTTGGTTGGCTTGGCCAATGCCTGGACCATCCTTCGGGCAGGAAATCCGATTTCTTCGGCCCAGGCCTTGAGCATCGGATTTATCCAGGAGGAAGTCGAGGGCGATATCGTCGAGGCCGGTGTCTCCCTGGTCAAAAAAATCCATTCGGGAGAGGTAAAAATTCCTCCAATCCACAGAGAGCCGCTCGATATCCCCGATTCTTTGCCCGAGGTCGATATCGGCCATCTTTCACGAAAGACGGATGAAATTCTCCAGAAAGCCGTTCTCCAAGGAGCAAAGATGACCCTTGAAGATGGCCTCAAAACCGAAGCTAAGATTATGGGAGGCTGTGTAAAGACCAAGGATATGAGAATCGGGATGGAAACGTTCACTAAATTTGGCCCTAAAAAAAATGCACAGTTCTCCCATGCATGAAAATCAATTCTATTTAGCCTGAATTATTCACGAGTTAAGAATGCCACAGATGCGAGGCGTCGACGTATGAAGCTGTACTCATGTACCGCAAATACGTCGCAACAAAGCAGATGGGGTATTATCGACTCGCCCCCTTGGGGTAAAAAATGTTGATTATGGATAAAAAATCTAACAAAAAAAGAGTTTTCAAGATGTTTTTCCGATATGATAAGAAACATACTGAAAATACAGAAATTGAAGTAAACATCGACATTTTTTATGAATTATTCAGGTTAGACAATCGGAGGTAAACATGTCTTTTGAAAAAGTCTATATTCCCTATGATGCCTACTGGAGCACGCCTTTCTGCCGGTGGCAGGGAAACTTTGCCCATCTGCATTCGATGAAATTTGCAGCCGAAGTGTGCAGGGGAGCCCTGCCCGCTAGAAGAATCCCTCCGGAAATATTCGATGGTCTCGTTCTCGGAATGACCATCCCCCAGAAGAGTTGTTTCTACGGCGCCCCGTGGATGGCGGCCATGATCGGAGTTCCTGGCATTACCGGCCCCACCATCAATCAGGCTTGTGCCACTTCAGCAAAGTGCGCGGCCGCCGCCGCCGGGGAGATCGAGCTGGGAAACAACGAGGCAATCCTTATCGTGACCTGTGACCGCACCAGCAACGGTCCGCATATTTATTATCCCAATCCTTTAGGTATAGGCGGAACCGGGGATAAGGAGGATTGGGTCCTGGACAATTTTGGCTATGATCCCTACGCCAAAAACGCCATGATCGAAACCGCTGAAAATGTGGCCAAAGAAGCCGGGATAACCAAAGAAGAACAGGATGAAGTAACCCTGTTGAGGTACAACCAGTACCAGGATGCGCTCAAGGATAACGGGGCCTTCCTTCACCGGTTTCTGGTCGTCCCAGTGGATGTCAAGGACGCTTCCGGCCGGAAAGTTTTGGCCACAGTCAGCGGAGATGAGGGCGTTTTCCCGACAACCGCCGATGCGTTGTCCAGACTGAAACCCGCCCAAGTGAAGGGAACGGTGACCTTCGGCACTCAGACTTACCCTGCCGACGGCAATGCCGGTATCGTCATCACCACCAAAGATAAGGCCCGAGAGCTCAGCCGCGATCCCAATGTCGAGATCCGGATCATCTCCTACGCCGAGGCCAGGGCAAAAAGGGGTTTCATGGCCAGGGCTGTCGTCCCCGCCGCCCGGCGAGCCCTGTCTGCAGCCGATTTAGAAATCAAAGATATCGACGCGATTAAGACACACAATCCTTTTGCCGTCAACGATGTCTATTTTTCCCGCGAGATGGGCGTCAAGCTGGAAGATATGAATAATTACGGCTGCTCTTTAATTTGGGGTCACCCTCAGGGACCGACGGGCACCCGGCTGATCATCGAATTGATCGAAGAACTCGTGCTCAAAGGCGGGGGATACGGTCTCTTCGATGGCTGTGCCGCCGGAGATACGGCCGCCGCCGTTGTAGTCAAAGTGGATGTCAGCTAAGGCGAGGTGAGTTTTTTCAATTCGGCCAGTACTTTTTCCGGAGTGATGGGAAGGTCACGGATTCGGACCCCGACGGCATCATAGATGGCATTGGCAATGGCCGGAGCCGTGGGAACCAATCCCGGCTCGGCAATTCCTTTGGCCCCAAAGGGACCGAATTCATCCGGAATTTCGATAAAATCCAAGTCAATGGGAAAATCCATTTCTTGGATGGTGGGAATCTTGTAGTCTTTAAAATTCGGATTCAGAATCCGGCCTTTTTCGGTTTTAATCTCTTCATATAGCGTGTAGCCGATACCTTGAGCCAGAGCCCCGTAAATCTGCCCTTTGAGGCCCTCAGGATTTAAAACCTTTCCCACTTCATGGGCAGCGATCAGGCGGAGGATCTTGACTTCACCCGTCTCCGTATCCACTTCCACCTCTGCACCCTGGGTTCCGTAGACGTAGGTTGCAGAGATGTTGCCGTATCCTTTTTCAAAATCAGGGAGTTCATTAGGGGGGTCATAAAAGGCTTCAGCTGTCAGCATTTGTCCCTGGCTGCGGAAATGAACAGCCCTCAGAAATCGGTCCAGCTCCAAATTCAACCACGGTTCTGATGGACCGTCTTTGATAGACAGACAGCCATCTTTAAGATCGAAATTCTCCAATCGAGCGGCCTTTTTAAAGTCAATCTCCGGCGGCTGGTAATCAGGATTTTTCTTTCTGTATTTCTCGAGGTTTTTTTTGACCTCCCTTGGATAGACGTCTATGGCCAGCTCAAATATCTTAGCACGGAGTTTGTCTGCGGCAAGGAGGGTGGCGTTGCCGGCCATAAACGAACCCCGGCTGGCATGAGTGCCTACATCCCATGGGCAGGTGCCGGTATCTGTGGGATTGATAAACACCTTCTCCGGACGTACACCCAGGGCTTCGGCCACGGCCGTTGTCAGAACGGCATGGAGACCCTGCCCCATCTCCACTCCCCCATGGTAGACGTAAACATTGCCAAAATCGTCTAGTTTAAGAATGATGCCGCTGGCGTCTGATTTATAAATCCGTGCTCCCCCGCCCACATGAATAAGCGAGGCCATGCCGACTCCGCGGCTTTTTCTTCCTTGTTTGTGTTTTTTCTTCCACTCGATTCTTTTAGCCACGCTCTTCAAAGATTCCTTGAGGCCGCAGGTGCTGATCTTCAATCCCATGGGTGTCGTCTCTCCAGGCAAATTGCAGTTCAGCCTGCGCAGCTCATAGGGATCGATTCCTGCTTCTTCGGCAAGTTCGTCCAGGTTGCTTTCCAGAGCCCAAGTGAGCTCGGGATTGCCGTAGCCGCGCATGGCCTGGCAATAGGTGTTATTCGTGTAGACCAGGCGGGCGTTGAAGAAAACATTGGGGACACGGTAAAGAGAGGTCGCCGGAAGCATCATGACCGAAGGATAGGTGGCCCCCCATGATGTGTAGGCCCCGTTGTCCTGGAGAACTTCGACCATCCGGAAGACAAGCTTTCCATTGGGAGCGCAACCTTGAAGGATCCGGATTTGTGAGGACTGGCGCGGTGAAAGGTAGGCGAACTCTTCCTCTCGAGAATAGAGAATTTTAACCGCGTGTCCCGTCTTAAAGGCCAGCAATATTGTTATGTATTCATAGGTGTGGGTATCGAGGCCCGTCCCAAAAGCACCTCCTAGAGTGGGCACAATGACCCGGGTGTTTTTTTCCTGCAGTCCCATCTCGGTCAGGGCTCGGTTGAAATCGCGTTGGGCAAGAAAAGGAATCTGAGTCTTGGCCCAAAGGGTGAGGTTTCGGTTCATGTCGAACTCGGCAATACATCCAGCCGTTCCCATACAACTCTGCTGGATAAGAGGAGTGGAATATTCCCCTTCTACAATATATTTGGCCGATCGCCTTCCGGCATCAAGATCGCCGGATTCATGATGGAACTTTAAAGGAACGATATTATCTGTTCTGGCCCGGCCTCTGGAATCGTTCTCGTGGATGAGCGGCGCCCCTTTTTGTAGAGCCTCATCTGTGGAAAAAAGGCCCGGTTGGATTTCATATTCCACTCTGATTTGCTCAACAGCCTCCTCGGCGATATCGGGATCGATGGCCGCCACCGCCGCCACTTCATCTCTGTATTGGCGGACCTTTTCCTTTTTCAGAGCGAAGTTATCCCGGAGGAATCCAATCCGGATTTCAGGGGTGTTTTGGGCCGTGATCACGGCCTTGACACCAGGAATCCTTTCGGCTTTTGAGGTATCGATATGTTTGATTTGGGCATGAGCATGCTGGCTGAATTTGATTTTCCCAAACAGCATGCCCGGTCGTTTTAAATCGTGGATGTAATGGGCTTTTCCCGCAGCCTTGTCGGGACCATCCGGGCGGGGAATTCTTTTTCCGATGTAACGGAAGTCTGTCACGACAACTCCTGCAAATGGCTGGCTGCCTGTTTGACTGCCGTGATGATTTGTACATATCCCGTACACCGGCAGAGGTTCCCCTGCAGGGCTTCACGGATTTCTTCCTCTGTGGGTTTGGAGTTGATGTCGAGAAGAGCCTTGACTGAAAGTATCATTCCAGGTGTGCAGTAGCCGCATTGGATCGCCCCGCAGTCGACAAAAGCCTGTTGGATCACGGAGAGACTATGTTCCGGACTCTGGAGGCCTTCGATGGTCAAAACACTTTTTCCCGAAATTTCCAGGGCCGGGTAGAGGCAGGAATTTACGGCCCGGCCGTCAACGATAACCGTACAGGCTCCGCACTCGCCCTGCCCGCAGCCTTCCTTTGTACCGGTCAAATCGAGGTGTTGACGAAGCACATCGATCAGACGTTCGTGCCCTAAAACAAAGACGGAGACTTCAATACCGTTGAGGGAAAAAAGGATTTCCTTTTTCAATCCAAACTCCATCCAAGTATCTGGGCCATGCCCCGCTTGACGTAGACACCCACGATCTGGCGCCGGTATTCTTCCGTACCACGAACATCGGAAATGGGGGCTACACTTTCTGAGGCCATCCGCTGAGCCAAATCAACAAGCTCCGGCAAAAGCACTTTACCTTCCAGCAAAACCTCCACTTTTTGAAGTCGAAGGGGAACCGGTGCTGTGGAACCGGCGGCCACTCGGGCTTTGCGGCAAGTTTCACCCTCCATCTCTAAAAGCAGGGCCACACTGGCGACGGCCAGATCCATCTTGACCCGGCCTTTTTTCAGGAATACGGATTTAGTGTTACTAGAGACGGGTTCTATGAAGATATCGGTCAAAATTTGGTCGGGAGAAAGACAGGATTTACCGGGACCCTCAAAAAATTTTTGGAGAGGAATGTCTTGAGTTCCCGAAAGACTCTCTATCCTGGCTTTAGCTTCAAGCACAAGAAGGGCAAGAGCCAGGTCGGCACAGGGCGAACAGTTGCAGAGATTTCCACCGACAGTGGCCGCATTCCGGATCTGTGGACTCCCCAATCTTCGGGCTGCATCCACGAGCAGCTTGGCCTGGTTCTCTAAATCCGGATTATTGATAAGATCCGTGACAGTGGTCATGGCTCCGATTCTAATGCTTCCGTTGATTTCAATGGAAGAGAGATCCGGAATAGATCTGAGGGAAATCAGAGCCGAAGGCTTAAGCTCTCCACCTCTGATCTGCACCATCAGATCTGTTCCTCCCGCAATGAATCGAGAGTTGTGTATCTTTTTTTTCAGTTCTAGAGCCTCTTCCAAAGACTGAGGTTGAAAATAATCGAATCCCTTCACGAGACCACTTCTTTTTCTTTGAGTGAGGCAATCTCGTCGGAGGACAATCCCGCTTCTCTGAGAATGCTTTTGGTGTGCTGACCGAAAGCCGGGGCAAAAGGAAGTTCTCTATCGAGCTTTTCGAGATATTCGGTGTCAACGGCCGGGGGAGGAAGGCGCACAATCCTTCCACCAGGCATCGTTGTTTTTATGGCCTTTGAAGAGACAAAAGGGAGATCGGGAACATCCTCTATGGACGTTATCGGGGAATGGGGAATGGCCGCTCCGGCCAGGATCTTGGAGATGTCGGCAGAAAAATTTTGTTCAGTGATGGCCTTTATGGCTTGGTGAAGCCAAGTTTTTTCTTTGCGCCGGCCTTCATTGGTAGCAAAGTTTTCCAAATTGAGGGCAGAGAACATCGGAGTTTGAGTGATACGAAACCACTGGGCATCGCTGCCGATGGCCATGTAGATAAATCCGTCTTTGGTTTTATAGGCATTGACCGGAATAAACTGGCGGTGTTCATTGCCCGAGCGCTTCAATTCTGACGGCGGGCTTCCCATGTCCAGCATGGGGAGAAAAGTGTGAAGCCAGGAGACGGCCGCTTGAGCCATAGAGATATCGATCTGTTTTCCCCTTCCGGATTCTTGACGCTCCATCAGTGCCAGCAAAATTTGGGTGAATGCTTCGTCTCCGGCTTTGAGGTCGATAAGAGGAGGGCCGCATTGAAGAGGCGGCCCGTCGGCGTATCCGGTCAAATCCATGTATCCACACAGCGCCTGCAGTACAGGATCATATCCTGGAATCTCTGGATAGGACAAACCCATAGCCGATATGCTGCACCAGATGAGATCCTTTTTGGCCTGTACCAAAGCTTCATAGTCAATTCCAAGTTTTGTATGACGGACGGGCAGGGTGTTGGTGCAGAAGATATCGACACCTAGCCTTTGGATGAGGCGCTTCAAAAGCTTCTGCCCTTCTTCGTGCTTGAGATCTATGGCCAAGGCTTCTTTGCCAACGTTGGGTGAGACAAAATAACTGTGACGGTCTTCTCCGGCCACCGGGCGCCCGATATATCGGTTAGGATCGCCCTTGGACTTTCTTCCTGGAATCGGAGTAGGTTCGATTTTGATGACACGCCAACCCAGGTGGACCATGCGCAGAGTGGCGTAAGTTAGAGTCAGAGCCTGCTCCAGGCTGAGCACGACTATCGGTTTCAAGATTAAATTTCCTTTTAATTCTTAAATGAGTGTATCACACTCAAAATGATACGAGTTTATTAAAATCTGAAAATCTCTGTTCTATCCGGTCAAGGGTTAAAGATTTGAGACCTTCAATACCAAATTCATCTATGGTGAATGAGGCCATCACACTTCCATAAACGGCGGCACGGCGCAGGTATTTTTCATCAAAAGACCGGACCTTGTCCAAGTATCCAAGGAAACCGCCGCCAAAGCTGTCTCCTGCCCCTGTGGGATCCACGACATTTTCGCAGGGAAAAGCCGGAGCCCCAAAGACAAAGTCTTCACTGAGGAGAAGAACTCCGTGTTCGCCTTTTTTAATTATCATTAGAGAGGGGCCCAACTCCATCAGCTTCTTCCCCGCTGTGATAAGGTTGTTTTCCCCTGCCAGCATCTTAACCTCTTCATCGTTTGCAAAAAACATATCCACATCCTTTAAGACTTTAAGGAGAGCCTCACGTTTGGTGTTGATCCAGAGATTGATTGTATCCATGGCGACCAATTTGGGTTCATCCAGCTGAAAACGGATATATTCCTGAATATCCGGATCGATGTTGCCAAGAAAAACAGTGCTTGCTCTACGGTATTCGGGCAGAAGCTCCGGTTTGAAGTCCTGGAAGACATTCAACTCTGTTTTTATGGTCGTTCTCTGGTTAGGATCATGCCCGTACCGCCCTTCCCAGTGAAATGTTTTTCCTTCCTCGACTTTTAGGCCGCGTGTATCGACACCCCGGCTCTGGAAGAGATCGATAATGTCGGTTGGGAAATCAGTCCCCACTACGGCCACAATTTTCGGATCGGTAAAATAACTGGCCGCGAGAACCGCGTAAGCACAGGAACCGCCGACAATTCTTTCTTTTCGTGTTTCCGGTGTTTCTATGGTGTCAAAAGCTAAAGATCCAACAATGACAAGACTCATTTCTTTCTTCCTTTAAAGATACTTCCCGATGATATATTTGAGGTTGTCTTTGATTTCATCCGGGATAAGGTCGGCCCGGGTTACGATGCAGCTCCGGAGGGACTGCTGACAACCACAACCTTCAAACGGATGATCCGGAAGTGTCCGGACAACCCGTTTGAGTATTTTCTTGGCGTTTATGATGTTTTCCCCCAGGTTCTCGAAAATAATCTCGGCTGTAACCGGTTCCTCACTTTCGTGCCAAACATCATAATCCGTCACCAGGCTCAATGTGGCATAACAGATCTCAGCCTCCCGGCAAAGCTTGGCCTCGGTTACACCTGTCATCCCGATGATATCGCATCCCCACTGCCGATAGATTTTTGATTCCGCCTTGGTTGAAAAAGCAGGCCCTTCTATACAGATATATGTCCCTCCCTGATGGATAGACAAATCCAGCTCTTTGCCGGCATGAAACAGAAATTCCGAAAAATCCGGACATACAGGATGATCAAGACTGACATGAACAGCGATACCTTCACCAAAAAAAGTGCTTCTTCTGTGTGTCCTATCAAAATATTGATCGGGCACAACAATATCTTTTGGTCTTAATTCTTCCTTCAAAGAACCCACGGCACTGACTGAGAGAATCCGTTCAACGCCAAGCATCTTGAAACCGTAAATGTTCGCTCTGTAATTCAACTCATGAGGGAGAATCCTGTGTCCCCGGCCATGACGGCTGAGGAAGACAACCTTTTTTTCCTCCAATTCACCAATAATGTAGGCCTCTGAAGGCTTGCCAAAGGGAGTGACAAGTTCGATCTCTTCGATAATCTTCATGCCGTCAATTTCATAAAGACCTGTTCCCCCTAATATTCCAAGGTCAACTTGAGGCAATCCTGATCTTATTTCCGGTTCCATTATCACTCCTTAAACAAGACTATTTGTATACAATGAACAGCAGCCCAAGTCAAACTCACAAACATATTGCATGTGCCTTTTTATTGAAATGTTTATTAGGGTGTGGTAGTAGCTATAAAAAAAGCTTAAATTTCGGAGGAGCTCATATGCATTATAAATATTTCTATAACCTAAAACTTTTTATAAGTTCTGTATTAATATTTTTGTCGGCCTCTCTGTGCTTCAGCCAGATCACGACTCCCGAAACTTACCTGGGATTTAAACCCGGCGATGATTTCCGTCTTGCAACCTATGAGCAATTGGTCGGCTATTTTGAGCTCATCGCTGGTGAAACCAGTCGTATACAAGTATTTGACATGGGCTCCACATCAATGGGCCGGCGCATGAAATACGCCATAATTTCTTCTGAAGAAAATATGGCCAATCTAAAAAAATACCAGGAGATCTCCAAAAAACTCAGTCTGGCCCGAGGAGTTTCAGAAACGGAGGCTAAAAACCTGGCTAGAAAGGGGAAAGTTATCGTTTGGATTGACTCAGGGATACACGCCACGGAAACATCCCCGCCTATGCATCAATTTCAACTTGTCTATGACCTGCTCACAGGGAATGAAGACCAAATTCGTTTTATCCGTGACAATGTAATTTTGCTGCTTGTCCAGGCCAATCCGGACGGGATGACATTGGTATCGGATTGGTACAGCAGCAATATTGGGACTCCCTATGAAATGAGCCGCTTACCCTTCCTGTACCACAAATATGCAGGTCATGATAATAATCGAGATACTTTTATGGCCAATCTTCTTGAAACTCAGAATATGAATCGCACAGTAGGAAAAGAATGGTTTCCAGAACTCATGTATACCCAGCATGAATCCGCACCTTTCCCGGCCCGCATCTGGATGCCGCCAAATCCGGAGCCGGTCAATCCCAATATCCACCCTATCGTGACTCGATGGAAAAATTTGGTGGGAGCTGCCATGGGCCAGGGATTCGATGCGGCGGATCAACCCGGGGCTCTCTCCCGGACTGCTTTTGATCTCTGGTATCCGGGATATACGGATGGCCCGGCTGTTGAAACACACAATATTCCGACTATTTTGACCGAAACAGCCAACTTTGGGTATGCAACACCTCGCTATTTCCGGATCAACGATTTCCCCGAACCTTATCGTGATCTCACTGTAGGAACATTTTATCCAAGTCCATGGAAGGGCGGTTGGTGGAGAATAAAGGATGCCATCGATTACAATCTGACAGCCTCCAAATCCGTACTGGATGTGGCTGCGAAGTATGGCTATGAATTCCTCTACTATAAATACAAAATGGGAAAGGATGTTATGGAAAAATTCAGTAATGAGCCCCCCTACGGCTGGATCATCCCACTGGATCAAAGAGATCCCGGCACATCTCTATTAATGCTGAATCGATTTATCGGATATGGCATTGAGGTTTATTCGGCAGATGAGTCCTTTACTCATGAAGGCATTCCTTATTCAAAGGGAGCCTTCATCATACCGACAAGCCAAGCCTTCGGGGCTTATGTGAAAAACATTCTGGAGAAACAAGAATACCCCGACTTGAGGAAATACGGCCATCTCTGGCAGGGACTGTCGAGAACTGTTCGTTGGGAAGGAGCTCCACTCGCTCCTTACGATGGCGTAGGCTGGACACTTCACCTCCAAATGGGAATAGATGTAAATAAGATGAATACGCCTCTCTCAGTGGCTAAAACACTTATACCGGAAACGATTTCTGTTCCAGGTAATATTAAGGGAAGCGGCACACATTACATTCTGTCCTCCTCTAGCAACAAAAGTGTCACGGCTGCAATCCAAGTTCTCAAAGCGGGTGGAAGAGTCTCTCGGGCACTTTCTAGTTTCCGTTTAAATGGGAAGCTATTCCCAAGCGGATCGTTTGTCGTTGATTCCGGGAGTCTTTCCAAAACCGCTCTTGTTGACATCGCCTCTGAAACGGGGAAAACATTTTATGGTGGGAAAGTTTCGGTGAAACTTAAACATTTACAAATTCCCAGGGTCGCACTTTACAAATCCTGGGTCGCAAATATGGATGCAGGATGGATTTCTCTCATATTCGATCGATTTGAAATCCCTTTCCACGCGCTGACCGATGCCGAGATTAGAGCCGGCAATCTTCATGATCGATTTGATGTAATTATTTTGCCGGACCAAAATCCCTCTTCAATCATTAATGGCCACCGTAAAGGAACCATGCCGCCTGATTATGTGGGTGGCATCACAAAAGACGGAGTGGAAAACTTAAAAGCCTTTGTGAACAACGGCGGCATTCTGGTGTGCAATAAGGGCTCAACCGGATTTGCCATCAATGAGTTTAAACTCCCTATCAAAAACGTTCTCAAGGATGTCAAATCCGATACCTTCAACTGCCCCGGTTCGATTTTAAAAGTGTCTTATAAGACCGGTCACCCATTGACCTTTGGTTTAGAGGAAAACGGCGTGGGATATTTTTCAAGGGGGAAAGCTTTTGATCTTGTCATTGAATCGGACGAGGGAAAGCAGGAAAAAAACAAAAAAATTTCCACTCAGATTGTTGCATTTTATCCGGATGAGAGCCTGCTGCTCAGTGGTTGGATTCTCGGAGAAGAACTTTTATGGGGAAAATCAGCAATTCTGGAAGTTTCGTATGAAAAAGGGACCATTTTACTCTTCGGATTCAACTTTCACAACCGGGCTCAATCTTATGGAAATTTCAAACTTCTCTTTAACGCAATTTTTAATTAAACTAAAAAGGATTTAAGGATTCTAGGGGTCAAGGGGTCAGGAATTCTAGGAGTAGAGTGACTTGTTTAAAAATTCTAAAGAATTGAAAATTTGGAAGAGAATTGCTAAAACTTATTGAATCTTAAAAAAAACACTTGAACCCTTGAATCCTCGAATCCTTGAATCCTTATGATCCAGATAATCCTTTGCATAAACTGCATCAACCAATCAGGAGAAGAACAAAAAATAAAGATGTCAGCAGTTTTTATGAATAATTCAGGCTTACGAGGATGAAGGATATTTTGCGTTTTTAAGACATTTTCGCTATCCTATTCTCCGAAGGTAATACATTTTGACGTAAAGGACAAAGCACAGATGAAGTTTCTCTATTTTGACGCCACTTCCGGCCTCAGCGGAGACATGATTTTAGGTGCTCTTCTGGATCTAGGCGTACCCAAAGCTTTGTTTTTAAGAAAAATGGCAGGACTGAACCTGCCTGTTGATATCCAGATAAAGGAAACAAAGAGATCGTCTCTTCGGGGGCTCAAAATCGATGTTTCCGTCAAGAGAAGCGCAAAAAGCCCGGCCCGGAAGTGGAAAGATATAGAGACCCTCATCAACTCAAGTTCTTTCTCTACTCGCATTAAAAAAAAGTCTCTCTCTATTTTCAAGAAACTTTTTCAGGCAGAATCGCATGTCCACGGCCACACCTTCAATTTAACTCACCTGCACGAAGCAGGTGCAGACGATGCCATTATTGACATTGTTGGCTGCTGCTTTCTTGCCGACTTTCTCAAAATAGACACATTTTATTCCTCCCCATTAAATGTCGGTCAAGGATGGGTCAAAACATCACATGGCAGGCTTCCTGTTCCTCCTCCCGCTGTCGCCGAACTCCTCAAGGGCATCCCCGTCTATTCGGCATGGGCCAAAGAAGAACTGGTCACGCCCACAGGAGCGGCCATTGTGGCGACTCTTGTCGAGACATTCATTTCATTCCCCGAAATGAACTATGAAAATATCGGCTATGGAGCCGGAAACAAAGACTTCCCGGAAATCCCAAACATTCTCCGTGTCTTTCTAGGTAAAAAGGAACAGTTTAAAGTCTCCAAAAAAATCTTCACCATCGAGGCGAACATCGATGACAGTACACCTCAAATACTGGGGGGATACTTCGAAAGGGCATTTAAGTTGGGGGCACTTGACGTCTCTCTCACACCCATTGTTATGAAGAAAAACAGGCTGGCCACCAAACTGTCAGTTATCGTCGAAGCCGATAAAATAGACTCACTCATTCGTTCGATTTTTGAGGAAACGAGCTCGATTGGAGTCAGATTCTATCCTGTTGAAAGACGAGTTCTTGAACGCACTTTAACAAAAATAAAAGTACTGGGTGAGGACATCACAGTAAAAACCGCTTGTCTTGAGGGAAAGGAAATCCATGCACACCCTGAATATGAGGACTGCAAAAAAGTCGCCAGGAAAAACAAAATGCCGGTGAAAACAGTTTATGAGATGGCACAGACAGAATTTGCTCGAGGAAAACGTAAACCTCGACCTAAATAAAACTTAATTTTTAATTAGATTTTTAGCGAGGAGATAGAAAAGTGAATTCAAAAAAAATTGAAGCGGGCATAAAACTTATTTTAGAAGGAGTGGGAGACGACCCCCAAAGAGCCGGCCTGCAGGGTACTCCTAAAAGAGTGGCCACTATGTTCGCTCAAATTTTTGGCGGAAAAGATGAAGATCCAGCCAAAGAACTGATGCCTATGGACGGCGAGAAACATGATGAAATGGTCTTGATTAAAAATATCCCCCTCTATTCAATGTGCGAACACCACATGCTCCCTTTTGCGGGTGTAGCTCATGTGGCCTATATTCCTAAAGGCGGACGAATTGTCGGCTTGAGTAAGATCGCCAGGGTTGTGGATATATATTCCCGGAGACTTCAGGTACAGGAACGGCTCACCAAACAAATTGCCGATCTCATTGAGACCCAGTTAAAACCCTTGGGAGTTATGGTTGTCATCGAAGCCGAACACATGTGCATGTCCATGAGAGGAGCCAATAAACCAAAATCTATGACGATCACATCAGCCGTCCGAGGTTCGTTCAGA
>SDBT01003889.1_pt1 | contig 25637 bp, 24 predicted proteins | sample 2277101 | NCBI WGS metagenome assembly SDBT01 (sample SAMN10404973, study PRJNA504765) | marine sediment metagenome | isolation source: marine sediment core GS10_PC15, 103 cmbsf | place: Arctic Ocean: Southern Knipovich Ridge | collected 2010 | reverse complement strand
TTGTTTCGCAAAAACACCGATTAATTTTTGCATCTCCCCTGCTTGTTTTTCCATCGCAAAACTAGATACAGCTTGTCGAATAAGCGATAATACTGCATAGAGTGTTATCGGTGAACACAATATAATTTTATTTTGTAAGGAAAAATCTATTAACCCTTTATCTTCCTGATTAATAAATGTATAAATACTTTCATTTGGAATAAACATTAAAACGTAATCTACCGTACCGCCTTCAGTATCAATATAGGTTCTCTTGTTTATAGTTTTAATGTGGTTTTTCACATCAGATAGAAATTGTTTTTTTTCACTATTTCTTTCAGTTTCATTATCCGCAGCAATAAAATTTTCATAATGACTTAATGGAAATTTCACGTCCATGTTCACATGCTTTGATTGAGGTAAATAGAACGTATAGTCCGGACGATCAGTGCCTTCTTGAGACTGTTTTTTATAATTTATACCTTCGGTAAGTCCAATAAAATTAAGAATGTCTTCCACCATCCTCTCGCCCCATTGTCCGCGTGCTTGTGAGCTCGATAAAATTTGTCTTAACTTACTTGTCGTTTCGGTTAATTGGGTAATTCCTTGATGTGAATTCTCCATTTGACCCTTCAATGCAATTGTTTCTTTAGCCAATTTCTCCAAGTGACTTTTCATTTCTTTTATTGTGAGATCAATCAGCTTTTTCTTTTCATCTAACTGCTGACCGGATGATTTGGTAAGATTCTCAAATTGGTGGCTTGCCAACTCAAAAAATGATTTCTGATTACTATCCAATGCTTCGCGCGAAAGACTACTGAAAGCATTTTTAAGTTCATCTTCGGTCTTGCGGATATTGCTAATTTCTCTCTGACGCAATAGCCAAACGATTATGGCACCGAAAACTGTTCCTATGATAAAAAGTATTATTCCAATCCAATAAGGCATAATAAAAATTACTGTTTAATTATTAATACTAAAATCGAAATAAATAAAAAACTATGTTTTTAAATCAATTTGCATAAATTTAAACCTATAAGACAATAATATTTCAAAAAAGAGAGGAAGATAATGACTAAGTTCAATAAAATATTAGTAATTATTTTTGTGATAGCATTATCTGTGGGAGTAACTGTTGGGCAAGATGATGCGCCAACTGGATGGAGTCCCGGTGGTGTACCGGCAATTGGTTATAATTCCGATACCGGCTTTTTGTATGGAGCAATCGTTGATATTTATAATTATGGTGACGGAAGCAAGTACCCTGATTATATCCACGCAACAAGATTAACCTGGACGCGCACCACCAAAGGCAGTGGTGAAAATATAATATTCTTTGATTCGAAATATCTGTTGCCCTATGATGTTCGGATCACAGCCGAAGCCGCCTATTTAACTGAACAGGCATTGCCTTTCTACGGGTTTAACGGTGATAATAATCCTGCTCATGAAGACGAGGACGATGACGCTTACAAATCGCGCATTTACTATCGCCATGAGCGTAATATCACAAAGTTTACTACAGATTTTCAAAAGAATTTATTTATGCCAAATTTGCGCGGAATACTAGGTTTTGCTCTCTTTAAAACAGAAGTTGCCACAGTTGATACAGCTAAACTAAATGACGGAAAAGATGCCGAAGATCAGTTACCCGAAGTTACGATCATGTACGATAACTATGTAATTCAAGGCGCAATCAGCGCCGATGAAGCACTCGGTGGTAATACCAATTATGTAAAATTAGGTTTGGTTTACGACACTCGTGATAATGAACCTAATCCGATGTCCGGTATCTGGACGGAGGCTTTAATTACTGTGGTTCCAAGCGGTTTAGGAAACGATTTTTCCTATACTTTATTTACCGGAACTCACCGTCAGTATTTTACTATAATTCCAAATGATCTTTCAGTCGCGTTCCGCTTGGGATACCAAACAGTTATAAGCGGTGATATACCATTTTTCATGCTGCCGCAGTATCAAAGTTCATACAGAGCCACCGAAGGACTCGGCGGATCAAAATCGCTACGCGGAATTCTGAAAAATAGACTCGTTGGCAAGAGCATCGGTTTCGGAAATTTAGAAATACGCTGGAAATTCTTACACACTAAATTGATGGGACAAAATTTATATCTTGCGCTAAACGGATTTGTTGATGCCGGACAAATTCTTTCCGAATATGGTAATGATAATTATGAACGTTTGTTTGGGTCCGATGAAGATCAAAGTCTCCACCTGTCTTACGGCGGTGGTTTTAGAATTGCTCTTAATGAAAATTTTATTGTAGCAATTGATTACGGTATGGCTAAAGATGATCTTGATGGCAGCAGCGGATTGTATATCGGACTTGGATATTTGTATTAAAACTTAATATTGAAATATAAAAAAGGGCTCCATCGGAGCCCTTTTTTTCTATCATTCCCGATTTGGTCAAAAATCTATAATTTATTTACATATTCTCACTAATTACTATTTTGTAAACACTTGAACATATTTAGCGCTTTCTTCCACTAAATCACGTGATATGTAATCATTCCTATATTCATTATCTACATAAGATTGTGTTTGGTCACAATAATGTTTACTTGCCGGAATTCCCGATATACCGGTTGGAATTATTGATAGTGATTTATCCCAATCTGATGTATCATATATATGTCGGTGTGAAGTACCATAATTAACCGTAAAAGGATTGCTCCTGTCATATCTATATGGTGATACAGTATGGCTTCCACCTCCAACCGGATATGGTCCACGATTGAAATTAAATATTTTATCGAGTAATTTTACTGCACCCATAGGATGCTCAAGATATAAGCCGTGTACCTTACCCCATTTCCAATCCTCCAGATTATTACTAAATTTATTGGATAATTCAACCACTGCATCCTTAAAACTTTTTTGGATCATATCTTCCAGATTTTCAACATTATCGGTGTTTATATTGTCACACCATATTGAATTTCCGTCAATCCAAATTTTATCAATTGCTAAATAAGGAGTATATTCCACTTTAATAAAATCAAAATAGAGATCTTCGCCTAATTCATCTAGAAATATATTTTGTATTAATTCTAAATAGAATTGATCAAATATTGTTGTTGCAATACTCTCTTTTGTTAAAAAGCCATCCCATTCATCCAGAAGTTTTGCAGATTGCATTTCAATATCATTTAGGTCGTCCATGTTATCTAAGACATAGTTTATTTTATCAATCATTCCTTCAACTAATTTTGATTTATGATCCCCCTGCATTCGTTTGAAATCATTTATAGAAAACAATGCTTTTTCAGTAAGCATTTCGCGAATGCGATCAATTCTATATTGCGGCGCATACCAATGCGATATATGATATGGATAATCAGCGCCGGCCGAGCGGTTATTAGCCGATGAAACAAAACCGCTCTTAGGATTATAACTATGCGGTAATTCCTCAAAAGGAACTAATCCTTTCCAATCATATTTATCAGTCCAACCGGGAACAATTTCCAAACCATTCCACCCCTCACGGATCGGTACACCGGCAGCACAATAAATACCGATATTTCCATCAATATCTGCGTAAGCGATATTTTGGCTAACCGACGTAAAAGTTTTTAGAGCATTTTTAAAATCTTCCCAATTACGAGCCCGATTCATCAAGTACAAACTACGAATTTCATTGCTTGGTTCATTTCCTATCCAACGCATTGATATTGGTTTTCCTTCATCCATTTTCTTAGTTTTTGTAACTATCGGTCCCCGATGTGTAAATCGGTTCACTCTCTCCACCGTTTCACCGCCCTTAATATTGATTATTTCTTTTCTTACTTCCAACTGTCTCCATTCACCGTTAAACCAATATTCATCAGGATCATCAGGATTGATGCGCTCATAATAAAAATCCATATCATCAACCATAACATTCGTCATACCCCATGCAATATTTTCGTTATGCCCCGCTACAATAAGCGGTTGCCCGGGAACTGCAACGCCGGTTACATTAAATTTACCTTCCACAACTTGATGCATTGTGTACCAGATACCAGGTGCGTTCAATCCCAAATGCATATCGTTAGAAAATAACGGTTTACCCGATGTGCTTTTTGCTCCGGAAACTACCCAATTATTACTACCGTTAAATATTTCGAGACCTAATTCTTTTAATTTTACTGATGCTGCCAAATAGGGAGAATCTGTGCCAAGCACACTTTCATTTTCTCCAATCTCGCTATAAATAACAGACTTTTGGAGGTCGAGATCAGGGACTAATTTGGCAAATTTTTCCTCACCAACTTTTTCACGAATGCGTTGAAACACAGTTTCAATAAGCCACGGCATCGTCAAATCCCATGCCATATAGCCAATTAGATTAATAGAATGCTCAGGCAGCCATTTATCCGGCTTGTATCCCAAAATAGAAAATTCCGGTGGTAGGTTTTTTTGATGCGTATCAATATACTGATTTACTCCATCGCAAAATGCGTTTAAAGCATCAATGACAGCAGAATCGGAAATCTTAAGTATTTCTCGTGATTTTTCGGGTATCCTCAGCATTCGTAACATTTGGTCGGCATCGATCATATCTTCGCCAAATATTTCTGACAAGTCGCCGGTTGAGGCGCGGCGAATCAAATCAAACTGCCATAGTCGATCTTGTGCCATGCAATAACCGGTAGCACGATAAAGATCTTCATTATTTTTAGCAAAAATATGCGGAACAGCAAATTCATCGCGGTAAACGGTAACATCTTCTTTAAGATTTTCTAGATGAATATTTGCATTATAATCCGGGATTCCTTTGGTGGCAATCCCGCGTACTAAAAATAATATAAGGACGACTATAACTAAAGTTATTACTGACATTGCTACAGAAATTTTCTTTAACATAAGATTCTAATGCCCTATTTAGTTTAAAAATGAATGATTGGTTTAATAAAAACATACATAGATTAATTATAATAAATCAATTCGTTGTACTTTTATTTTGTAGTTTATTGTTGTAATTATTTAAAACTATATTTTGCTAACTAAACCGGAGGAAATACTATGAGTCCATGGGATCTTGATGTAAATCTGCGATTTGTTGTACTAGACTTTTTATATTTATGCGCTTTTCTAATGATTGGGACATTACTCCGTCGCTATGTAAAATTTTTCCAAAAGTATTTAATTCCAAATAATTTAATTGCCGGATTTATTGCACTTCTGATCGGCTCACAAGGCTTTGGATTGATTAATTTACAGTCGGAAAGGCTAATCTTATATGTATATCATTTATTAGCACTAACATTTATTGCACTTGGTCTAAGACAGTCAAAATCAAATTGGAGTAAAGGACCGGTTAGTAAAAGTATTGCAGCACTTACATGTTATCTTATACAAGGTGCCATCGGACTAATTGTAGCACTAATACTCGTGTATACAATTAAACCTGATCTATTTCTTGGAATAGGTCTGTTATTACCGCTTGGATTCGGTATGGGCCCGGGCCTTGCAGCTACAATGGGAAATAGTTGGGATAATGAGTTAGTAAAGTTAGGGTATGAAGCAGTAGGTGCCGGACAAATTGGTTTGACTTTCGCCACTATTGGTTATTTATATGCATTTTTCGGCGGCATGGCACTGATACAGTGGGGAATTCGTAACGGCAAAAGCAAACTCATAACAAATCTTGACAGTATCTCAGATGACATGCGCAGAGGAGTATATAAAGACGGAAAACCACCTATCGCCGGAAAACTTACTTTAACAACAGAAGCTGTTGAACCATTAGCATTCCATTTATCCCTGATCGGTTTAGTGTATTTATTAACTTGGTTATTCGTTAAATGGCTAACTACCATGATGGGAAATAATCCTCAATTAGAAGGATTCGTAGGCACAATTTGGTCATTTCATTTTGTGTTTGGTTTATTAATAGCGCTTGCAGTTCGGAAAATTTTAGATATATCAGGTCGTTCATACCTTATTGATAAGGGACTAATGAATCGCAGTATGGGGGTATTTTTAGATTTCCTAATAATTGGCGCTGTTGCAGCTATTAGCTTTGAAATAGTATTACATTATTGGGAAGCAATATTAATCATGAGTGTACTCGCAGGTCCTGCGACAGGATTTATGTTATATTATCTATCCAAACGTGCATTTGATGATTACCACTTTGAGCGATTTATTGAATTATGGGGTGAAATGACGGGTACGATAAATTCAGCATTAGTACTTCTCCGTGTAACTGATCCTGAGTTTGAAACGCCGGTTGCGGAAGATGCAGTTTACGGAAGTGGTATTTCCTTATTTTTAGGAATCCCACTATTAATAGCACTTAATGTTCCAATTGTAATGTATAAAAATACGCTTGAGGGATATTGGATGACTCTTGGAATATTAATAGGCTATTGGATATTACTTTGGATTGTATGGCGCGCGATTGGATTTGTTAAGTTTGGTAAACCTAAAGTACAATAAATAAATTAAGAAATAATTTAATAAGTATTATTATTTTCTAATTGATCTAAAAGCTCCGGCTTTTGTACGCGTCTAATAGTACCATGTACAAATTTACCTATTTGAACTCCATCTACAATACGATGATCAAATACAGCTCCGCCTGGTAAAATCATGCGAATTTCTACTTTATTATTGACAACAACCGGTCTTTTCTCCATCTTTCCAATCGTGATTATGCAAGGTAGTTTGGCAGCCGGCATTAAAGCGGGCAAGCTGGTTTTCAAACCTAAAGTACCGACATTTGTCACCCAAATAGAACCAAATGCGTCCTCTGAGATACCTAACGATTTTATTTTAATACCTAATCCATAAATGATGAATTTTAATAGCAAATAAACCCATTTACGAAATGGCCACGGAATTTTACTTAAAGTATTTTTGCTTTCCATTGAGTCTTCTTCCTTACCCTGCCTGGCATTAAATGCTTTCTGTCGTAAAACCATTGCAATCTCTAAAATAGATTTTTTATGTGCTGCTTTAATTTTTATCGATGTCATCGATGTTCCTCCTCGACCTAACACAGGCACCATAATGTCAATATAATCTCTGGCAATAATCCTACCACGTCGGATGAAACAATTTATTTCCGGTGTATCCTCCGCTAAAGTTTGTGCAACTGCTGCCACCACCACACTAGTCATTGTGATTTTTTTTCCAGCTTTTCGTTGTTCCCAAATATATTTTTCAGTACCTGTTACGTCAATATCCATAGTTCCATATAATTTTCCATCTTTCGGTGGACCAAAGATAGTACTCGCTACCAAGCGCCAAGGAGTGTTGTATTTATCATACTTCATATATATCCTATTTAATTTTTAATTTTTTGAATATTGTTTGGATAGTAAATAGCGAATACTAATTAGCGATATATACCAGTCGTGGTCACATAACATCCATTATGGATCCGTTTTCCTGTCTCCAACATATAAACAAATAATTACCTTTAAAAATTAAATTAAAAATTGCTATAAATACACTATATTAATGTTATTCCAAACTCTTTCCAAACTGATCGATGTGATGCCGCAAGAAGAAAGAAAAAGTGTTGTCTGTATGATCATAAAGATATATTCACTATACACACATATCAAATTCAAATTGGAACGTGTAAACCTATATACAATTTATTACAAAATATAAAATTCATTATTGATCGGTTATTTAAATTAGGAATTATTTTTATTTATTTTCATATTAAATTGTTTCAACGGGAGGAAACGCTGTTTAGAGTATAAAAAAAGCCCCGTTGAATTACCCTCGAGAAAATCTTTTCCCCTGAAGAGCACGCCATACCAACGGGGCTACTTAAATTTTATTTCAAATAATATAAATCTATCCTTCGAAAATATACATACTGAAAATTAATAAAAACAAAACAAAAAATAATTTTCTTAAAGCATTGCTTAAAATAGGCCGGCTCCTATTTAAAGTTATACTTTATAATATTGTCTAATATATATGTAATACAAATATTTACAATTACTGCAAATGCAATATACCAGGTCCATGCTAATCCAAAATATTTTAATGCTAATACAGATAAAATACCAAAAACTAATCCAGTGGCAATACTAATAGGGCTGAATTCACGTTTCATTTTGCTTAAAATGAATAAACTTAACAGTCCTCCGTAAGTGAAAGAGGCAATTTGTAATCCAATTATTACTATTGCTTCATCTCCCTCGTCAAATAGCAGTGCAATACCTATTAAAATTGCGGCCCAAATTATACTTACCAAGCGCGATAATTTTAACGATCTTGTTTTCTTTACCCAATCGTTAATTGTTGAGGAAGCAAGCGAGTTAATCGACGAACTCAAAGTTGACATAGCTGAGGATAGCACACCAGCCAAAAGTAAACCTTTTAAACCGGTCGGTAGATATTGTGCTATAAATGTCGGAAACTCGCGGTCATTTTCCATTTCCATTCCACCGAAATAATAATATATTAGCGATCCTGCAAATAGAAAAACACAAAATTGAATAAAAACAAATATTCCGCTGCCAACCATCGCTTTGCGAGCAGATGATAAATTTTTAGTACCAAGTACGCGCTGCACCATCATATAGTCCGCACCATGCGATGCAAATGATAGCAAGGTGCCGCCAATAAAAGCGCTTAGGAATGCGAACGGGTTAGTAAAAAGATTCCAATTTAGATTAAAAATTTGAAATTTATTTTGAGATTCCAACTGATCGATAATATTAATAATTGATAGATCAGTGTTAACTAATACAAAAATAATTGAAATAATTCCACCGCTTAAGTACAGAAAAAATTGGAAACTATCAATCCAGACGATCGAACGAATACCGCCCGAATAAGTGTAAATCAAAGTGATAAATCCAATAATTAAAATTGAAGTGGATAGCGACCAGCCTGTGATTAATTGTACTATTACTGCAACGGCTAGAAATCGGATTCCATCCGCTAAAACCCTCGTTATCATAAATATACCGGATGCCAATTTTTGTATTTTGGTACCGAATTTGTGACCGAGAACTTCATAAATCGAAGTAATACCGGTTTTAAAATAAATTGGTAACAGAAATATGCTTACTAGAATCCTACCTGCAATATATCCCAAAGCTAATTGCAGAAATTGCCAATCTCCGCGATATGCTAATCCGGGAATGCTTATAAATGTGAGTACAGAAGTTTCCGTTGCAACGACTGAAAACATAGCAATTACCCATGGCAACGATCTTCCGGCAACAAAATAATCGGAAGAGGATTTATTTTTCCTGCCTTGCCAAATTCCGAATCCGGCAGAACCCGCTAAAAATATTACAATTATTATAAAATCAAGATTATGCATATAAAATCTATTTAAATTTGATTATAATATATTGATCATTCAATAAAAAAAACATAATGCAACCGCTTACAAAATATATTAAAAATGAATTGAAGCAGCATGGTGATGCAACAAAGGCACCGCAAATGCAAGCTTACATGAAAACTGACCAACCTTTTTACGGTGTACAGTCTAAATTAAGAAGACAAATTTTTCGAGGTGCGATAAAGAAGTATCCTGTTACCTCACGAGAAATATGGGAAACGTTGATCCTCGAGTTATGGGATGGAAAACATCGCGAGGAAATGTATCTAGCTTTGGAAGTCGCTGAGCGATATAAAAAATATAATGATGAATCAGCCTGGAACCTATTCGAGAAATTGTTACGATCTGCTACCAATTGGGATACGGTCGATTGGCTTTCATCAAATTTAATTGGCCAATTAGTATATAATTATCGACATTTTGAAAGACAACTAGTAGAATGGTCAGATGATAAAAATTTTTGGGTAAGACGTGCTTCCCTCCTAGTTCATTTAAAGCATAAAGAAAAAACGAATACAAAGTTATTATCGGACACAATTTTAAAACTTGCACATGAAAAAGAATTTTTTATCAGAAAAGCGATTGGTTGGGTATTGCGCCAGTACAGTTATACTGACCCTGATTGGGTTATGCAATTTGTTAAAAACTATGCAGAACAACTTTCCGGTTTGAGCAAACGAGAAGCTTTGAAAGCACTAAAACGAAAAAATATGATTTCTTAATTCTTTGTTAAAAAATTATTAATTAATATTTTTCATGGCATTAAACAATATATTTCAACATTTAAAGGCAATTACATGATCAAAAAAATTACAGCCACAACAATTTTAACATTGATTTTTATAAACCTCGCATTTGCGATAGACGACGATACTAAAGCAGGTACTTTCGGTAAACCGATCACGCTTACCGCAGTCACATCTATTTCACAAATTCTTGATGATCCTCTTGAGTTCTTAGGCGATACGGTTCTTGTACGTGGAGCAGTTATTGATGTTTGCGAAAATCGCGGCTGTTGGATGGAAATAGCCGGCGATTCCGCTTTCCAAAGTATTAAAGTAAAAGTGAAGCCCGGAGAAGTTGTATTCCCAACGTCCGCAAAAGGCAATACCGCATTAATCGAAGGAGTTGTCGAACAATTAGTTTTCACCAAAGAAGAAGTCATTAAAATGGAAAAACACCATGCTGACGAGCAAGGAACCGAATTTGATCCGACAACAATTACTAAAGGTAAAATAATTTATCGTATACGTGGAATTGGAGCGGTGATTGAGGAATGATTTTTAATCTAATAAACATATTGTTTATACACCTCTAAATTTGTGGTATAAAAACACGTATTCGTTAGACATAAGCACAAACAATGAACTACAAAATTCTAAGGAATTCTTTCAGAACTGTTAATAGAACCAAGGCTCCTTGGGCACTTCAAGCTACGGGACTTTTGAATTCTGCTGATATTTTACTTGAGAAAGGTATAAAAGCACATGAATTTATCACAACCCATGAACCACCCAAAGGAGTTGTTTTACCCGGATCTAAATATGACAAAATTGTTAACGATTCAATTTCAATAGAACACGTTTTATTTTTAATAGGATTTGCAATTGAAAATTTATTAAAAGGACTATGGATTGAGTAAAACAATTTTACACTGAAAACTTTACCATCAGATAATCTACCGAAAGAAATCAAAATTCATGATTTGAAATATTTAGCAAAAATATTAAAACTTAATTTCTCAAAGTTGGAGAATGATGTATTAGACACATTCAGAGAAATAATAGAATGGAAAGGAAGATATCCTATTCCATTAGATGTCGATTCCTATAAAAACTCTGACCGCAAAACATTTGGAAAATTGTTAAATGAATTTTCTAATAACGAAATGCCGAAAGAAATTGAATCAATTTTAAAAATACTGGATGAATTATACAGTAGTTAAATGGAGTAGTCTATTCTTTTCATAAAACAAAACTAAACAACCACTCCCCCATCTACCGACAAAACCGTTCCATTAACATATTTCCCCATATCAGAAGACAAATATAGAAATGCATTGGCGATATCTTCCGGTTCTCCCATTTTTTTAAGATATACTTTTTCCTTCATGTAGTTGATAATTTTTTCTGGCATGTCTTTAATGATGTCGGTTTGTATAAATCCCGGTGCAACTGCATTTACTCGAATATTATATTTACCTAATTCACGCGCCCAAGTTTTTGTCAACCCAATCACACCGGCTTTAGAAGCAACATAGTTGGATTGTCCGAAATTTCCATAAATCCCTACCACTGAAGATGTATTAATTATAACTCCGCCAGTTTCTTTTTCAATCATCACTTTAGCAGCGGCTTGTCCGCATAAAAATATTCCTTTTAAATTAATGTCTATAACTTTATCCCATTCCTCCTCGGTCATCTTTACTAATTGTGCATCGGCAAGAATGCCGGCATTATTAATTAAAATATCTACACCACCATGCTTGGCAACTACATTTTCCATCATCTTATTTACTTCAGCGGAATTACTGATATCTGTTTTTTCGAAACTAGCAATTCCCCCCTTTCCTTTAATATCAGCCACAACCTTATCACTAGCTTCTTGATTTATATCAACAACCACTACTTTAGCGCCATGTTCACTGAATAAAATTGCGGTCGCTTTGCCAAGACCATTTGCTCCACCGGTGATAACAGCAATTTTATCTTTTAATAATTCATTCATTTTGTAATTCCAATTTAAAATATTTAATTACGAGCTGAGTTATTCATTCACAAAAATCCGTTCTGTTCTACCCCCTATTGTAGTGAATAATACATAGGTAGTGGAATCTATTTTTTTCGCTATTTCCTCAGCTAACAACGAGCCATTTTCCCCTTCGCCCATTAATAACACATTATCGCCAACTTCCGGCAATGTATCAGCGAAATCCACGGTCAGTTGATCCATGCAAACTCTTCCCGCTATTTTAAATTTCTTCTTTTTATACATCACATGTCCATCTACATACCACGGACGCGGGAAACCATCGGCAAAGCCGCATTGAATTACTCCGATATTTGTCTCTCTTTCAGTCTTATATTTTCCACCATAACTTATAAAAGTACCTTTGGGAACTCTGCGAACAGTTACAATTGGTGCTAAAAATTCCATAACCGGTTTCAAATCTAATGATTGGGGAACTTCATCTGAGGGATACGCCCCGTATAATAACATGCCTACGCGCATCAGATTTAATTTTGTTTGAGGAAGATTTAAAATTGCGCCACTGTTAGAAAAATGGCGATATTTAAAAGGAAATTCCATTTTCTCGACTATTTTTAATATTTCATTAAATCGGTCAAACTGCCATTTTGCATAAGATGGGTCGCCTTCATCAGCCGTCGCAAAATGCGAATAAATTCCTTCACAGTCAATTTCCGGTGAATACATTAAGTCATTTAATATACTTTGAGCGTCGTCGTAGGACACACCTAATCTTGTCATACCCGTATCAATTTTGAGATGTACTTTTGGTCGTTTATGAGTTCTTTGAAATAAATCCTGTAGAATATCAAAATCTTCTTTATGAGAAATATTTAAAGTGATATTCAAGTCAGCTGCTGCTTCCACAAATTCAAGATTCATTCTACTGAAAATTAATATGTCACTGGTAATCCCATTATCGCGCAATTCCTTTGCTTCTTCGAATGTAAAGACTGCAAAAAAGTTGACTCCTTCTTTTTGCAACGCTTGAGCCACAGGAATTGCACCATGTCCATAACCATTTGCCTTAACTACAGTCATTAATGGTACGTTGCTAACATGTTTTTTAATTTCGCGATAATTATGCAATAAGCGATCGAGATGAATTATTGCTTTCGGCCCAATCATATTTTTTCACCATAAACATCAAGTAATCTTTTTTGTATCGATTTAAATTCAGTAAATATTTCTGTGGCACAAGCCATTATCCAACCGCTCAATTCAATATTATTTAATTGATTTATTAAATAAATCGGTTTATTATGATAATATGCCAGAGTGATTTCACCATGTGTTCCACCCCCGGATAATACATCGTTATTCCACAAACATATTAAATAATCGGCTTTATTCACAACTGCGTTAAGATCATTATCAACTGCCTGTCGTACAAATTTTTTAAACTTATTCGGATTGGAAGTTTTCCAATTTCGATAATTTTGTGATTTCGTTTTTTCTACTAAGTGCGCAGTCTCAATAACCGGATCAATAACAGAGTGATTTAAATTATCTTTTAACCAAATCGTAATCTCGTTACGCCATCCGGAACCTTCATTTTTCGCATATTCCATTGCTCCTGACAAATATGCAATCATCTAGTCAATCTCTTTTTAAATAATATACCGTTTATTACAGTCCATAATATTATAATACCAAAGATACTCAGAAGTATTAACCAATTTATTACACCGCTAAATAATGCCATGCGTAAGGACTGCATTATTTGTCCCGTCGGTAGATACCTTAATATATTACCAATGACTTCAGGAAAATATTCAAATTCAATAACAGTTCCGGATGCAAACACAATAAATAAGAAAAACGTTAACATGAATAAACTATACAAGGTTGTTTTATCTACAATCAGTGATAACGTAATTAAAATATTCGCCGCTAAAGCGATAAATAAAAGAATGAACGGAAACATAATAAAATAATCCAAAACAGCAAAACCGGGAGCAATTAAGATATAATATACTTGCATCACTATAATTGTATAAACTGCGGCTTCAATAATTACAGTAAGTACAAAATTATAGAGATACAACGCTTTTGATACTGGCGTTAAAGCTAATGCCGGAAGTAGTTTCTTATGAATTCGCAAATCGAATAAATCTCGGTAAACCGATGGTATCATCATCATTACAACCACGATGATCGTAAGCCCCGGATATATCCACTGTTCATGAGGTATATTCCACAATGGGTTTACTACCAATCGCTTAAAAGGCAAATTAATCACAATATTAAGAAATACCGGTAAAATGAGCAGTAAACCGAGAGTTGTTAAGAAGCGATTTTTAACTATCCAAATGCGGCGAATTAATAATGTGGATATCATACAATTCCCGCACGTACATATCTTGCAGCCAATAAATCACGTAGATGAAACCTTTTTAGATTTATATCTAATATTGTTACACCTGATAATAGAGTCATAACTCGCAATAGAACTGATCGGTCATTTGCGTTAAAAATTAAGGCATTCTCCTTTTTAATGGGTGCAATTATATCTTGAATTAATTCAATTTTATTAAATAGTGCAGTAGGAAAATTTTCAAACTGGATTGTAAATTGATAATGCCCCATCCAATTTTTCAACATATCATCAAGATTACTATCCAAATCAATTTTACTATTATGAAATACCAAAATTCTGTCATGGAAATTTTCAATTGTGTTCAATGAAGAAGTACTGTAAATCATTGTTAATTTATTATGCAAGGAATGTAATAAACTCCAAGTTAGAGATCCATCTTTCGCATTCATAAAAGCAGTTGGATGATCTAACACAAGAATTTTCGGATCGCGAGATAATTCTCTTAATAATGTCAATTTTCTCAATGCACCCGGAGACAATTTATTCACGCTTATTTTTACTTTTTCTTTTAGTTCAAGTGCATCAAGATAATATTTATATTTCTCTTTTAAAATTTTACTATCCACACTATAAAAACTATTAATGAAATTAATGTTTTGCTCGGCAGTTAACCATTGGTCCATATCATTCTCAAATGGGACATAACCGATTAAATTTCGAATTTCTGATCGTCTTTTAATACTATCAAGCCCATATATGTATAGTGATCCATAATCCGGATTGCTTATTCCGGCAATTATTCGTAAAAATTCTGTAAGACCCGAGTCATCATTATCGCCAATAATCGCTACTGTGGAATTCCTTTCAATTCCAAATGATAATCCTGCTAATACAGTCCGATCATCTATTAACTGACTAACCTTTTTAAATGTAATACTAGCTTCCATATTATTTTTATTATTGTCGGTAAATAGTAAAAGTTCTAAACTTATTCAACTATATATATTATCAAAATTCAAATGTTGTAGGTCATAAATTAAAACAATATTTTTTGACCTATTGAAAATCCTATCCCGCGGGAAGAATTAAATAAGCCACCTGTCTGAGTTATTCCTATATCCAAATGATAATGCTTGGCATGTAAACCAAAACCAATTCCAACTTGGAACTTTTCAAATCCCCCAAAAGCAATTCCCATTCGTATCGGAAACCATAAAGCGGGACTCATTTTTGTTGCAAACGAAAAACGGGGTTTGGTAGAAAATTGAAATTCGTCTTTAAAATATTGTTTATAATTCAAATATAATTGAATATTTGGTAATACATCATATTCAAAGCCGGCAATTAAATAAGTTGGATAATTTGAAGTAAATCCCTTAATTGAATAAGTAGTATCATTGTCGGTAAACGCATCCAATATTTCTTCAAATTCGTCAGAAACTTCTGCATAAACATCAAAGTCGAATTCTATCCTTTCAGAATGTTTATCTTTCCATTTAATATAACCGAATAAATTTTGAATCGCTAAATTGATAGTAATATTATCTTCAATTTTTGTTGCCCAACCAAGATCGAAAGCTAAACCAAAACCATCATAAGAATATTGAATTGCACCGGAGCCCGTACCAACAACGTTCTCATGATAAGTAGTCATTCCTCCTTCAAATGACTCAACTTCTCCATGTCCTACACCCCATAATAGTTTAATCCCGAATCCGAGATAATTATTTCCTATATCAAAATCAAGATTTGGTAATTCTAATGGAAATCCATATGAAATTGAAAATGGCATAACTACTTGCGCACTACCATCAATATCATCAAAAGATATTTCTTCACCAAATTTGTTGCCGTACATAACAAAATTTAAAATAGAAGTGGGTAGGGTTACATTTGAGTTTACTTCTGCCCCTATTGTAATCGCAAAATTACCTGATGAAATCCCCAATATCTTGGCATATAATAAAGGATTTAAATCCCAACCGTCACTTCCAAACACTTCCAACATATCAGCTTTTGCATTATTATCAAGATATTGTCCGCTATACAAATAATCGGCAAGCCAATTTAGAGAAACCGCACTATTTACTATATTTACTGCAGCTCCGAAACTCATTGAAAAATCCGGATTATCCTCAAATCCTAAGTTTGCCGGATTCCATCCGATTATATCATCACCACGTGCTTGAGTAGCAATTGTTCCGGCAGTTCCCATAGAGGACGGAATCATAATAATTTGTGTAAATACGTAATTACTCATAATTAATAATATTAATAATATTTTCATGATTATACCTACTCCTCTTCGTCCGCATTTTGCGGATCGACTAAATACACAGCGCTGCCGTAAAGTAAAACTTTGATTGAATCGTTCGTAAAGAATCGAGTTGGCGCAGGGTCGCCTTGTGCATCGGTCATGCCGACAAATTCAAAATATGTTTTCATGTAAGTTGAATCTGCCAATAAATCGAATTTATCTGATCCTAGCTCAATAATTTCCGTTTGGAATTGAGCCGGTAATAATTTGATAGTAAATAGTGTGTCCGGAGTGACCAACGAATTTGGTTCGAAATTCATAGTATCGGGAGATACAAGGAAGCGCATATTGCCGCCAAGTTCCATTTGATTATCAATCTCAGCGAACAAGGTAAATGATTCAAATAGACCACCCTCAAGATCTCCACCTATTTGTTCCGGAGTAGTATCAATTGTGGAAGTTTCAGTGATCTCCAGAATTAATGGTGCATGCAAATTGGAAGTTAATATAAGCGTTTGTCCAAAAACTTGACGTCCGGGTTGATCTGATGGATAAATGGTTATTGATCCAGAGACGACAATCCTTGTTGGACGAATATTTATAAGATCTTCAGGATCCTCAATTATTAATGTTCCATCTATTAGAATATCTTGATTAGTAATAGTTGCCGTTTCGATATCACCATCATCATTCATCGCCGTTAATAGGATTGTATTAACAATAACGGAATCGGCCAATGATACATTGAATTGTGCTAAATCAACTTCAAGTGTTAGATCCACATCAACAAAATTAATCCCGTTTAACTCTTCAGGTAACGTTGGTATTTCAAACTCATAGTCTGCTATAGGCACCGGAATCGGTACTACAACGTTACCAACTTTGGTAATTGTATAATTCTGTACATCAATATCATGAGGAGTGGATGCATTAAATACGTAAATAGAATCAGTGGTGTTTTCGTATTGTTCCACAGCTAATTCATCGTAATCTTTTAGCATTTCAGCAATAGTATAATTAGTTTTAAATAGTGGGAAATCTAAATTAATTGACCACGAAACTAAATTATCGGAATTAAAATTATCCCATGAACAACTAATAATAACTGCGAGCGTTAATAACATTAATATTTTTTTCATATTATACTTCTCTAATAATATAAAATTAAATGTATAAATTCAATGTGCTTCAAACCAAGAATCGCCTACCCCACAATCTACAACAATCGGCACAGATAATGGGAGTGCATTCTCCATTTCAAAAACGACCATTTTCATTAATGATTTAACTTGATTTTCAGGAACTTCAAATAATAATTCATCATGGACCTGCAATATCATTTTTGTTTTATTGTACTCCGGCTTTCCGGAATGAATATTATTATGTATTGAGATCATAGCTTTTTTAATCATCTCGGCTGCGGTACCTTGGATCGGCATGTTTATCGCCATTCTTTTCGCAGCTTCTTTACGAATATGATTATCACTATCTATATCCCAAACCGGTCTTCGGCGACCCAATATCGTTTCAACATATTTTTTACTATGCGCTTTTTCCAAAGTATCATCGATATAATTCTGAATACCGGAATATTGTTTAAAATATTCATTAATAATTACTTGCGCCTCACTGTGCGGTATTCCTAATTCTTGGCTCATTCGGAAAGGTCCTGCACCATACATTATTCCGAAATTTACTATTTTTGCAGTACGACGCATTTCCGGCAGCACGTCTTCAATCGGTACACCGAAAATCGATGAAGCCGTAAGTGAATGAATATCTTCGTTTTTTTCAAATGCCTTAATTAGCCCCGAGTCTTTACTTAAATGAGCCATAATCCTTAATTCAATTTGAGAATAATCGGCTGATAATATCTTCCATCCTTTCTTCTGCGGACGAAAAGCTTTACGCATTTCACGGCCGATATCTGTTCTAATCGGAATATTTTGAAAATTGGGGTTTTGACTCGATAGTCGACCGGTCGCCGCCACTGTTTGAGTAAAACTTGAATGAATTCGTTTAGTCTTTGGATTAATCAATTCAGGGAATGGATCTAAGTATGTGTTTTTCAATTTGTTATATTTACGGTATTCCAACATTAAACCTGGCAAGGGATCTTCCGTAACTAATTGTTTCAATACTTCTTCTGCAGTAGAACGTTTTCTTATTTTTCGTAATTCTTTTACATCAAATAAGATATTCGCTAATTGCTGTGTTGAATTAATATTGAATTCTGTACCTGCTTCTTTATATATATCTATAATCAAAGTATCAAGTTTTTTACCAAGTTCTTCAGACATTGATTTCAATAATTTTTCATCTACAAAAGCGCCATTTTTTTCGATATCCAATAATACCTTAATAAGTGGTATTTCTATTTGTTCAAAATAATCGGTTAGATTATTTTCATTTAGTTTTTCCTTCAATATTTTATATAATTGTAAAGTAATATCAGCATCTTCTACGGCGTAAAATGAGGCTTTTTCCAGTTCAACCTCATCCATTGTAATTTTATTTCTACCGCTACCGATTAAATCTTCAATCGGCACCATACGATAATTCAAATATTCTAATGATAAATTATCAATTTTGTATGAGCGCGCTTCCGGACTAACTAAATGAGCCGCAATCATTGTATCAAACCCGATACCATTTACAGTAATGCCGAATCTTTTCAATATTAAAGCATCATATTTAATATTTTGTCCAATTTTAATAATCTTTTCATTTTCCAAAATCGGTTTTAATAATGCTAAAACAGTTTGAAGATCGTCATCTCCAAAATTGTTTTTTAATTTATTTTGATATCTAATCGGAATGTAAAATCCTTGGTCTTTGTCCATTGAAAAACTAAATCCAACAATTTCAGCTAGCATAGGATTTGTAGAAGTTGTTTCCAAATCCAATGAAAGTGGTTTTGACGAATCAATACTATTAATAAATGACTTTAAGTCATCAGTATTTTTAACTGTTATATAATGTTTTACAGATTCAATCGTAGGAAGAATAGTATCAACTTGGAAATCGGGTAATTGTTTCAACAATCCGGAGAATTCAAATTTTTGGAACAACTCGGATAGAGCATCAACGGCAAATTCGCTGCGCTTCAACTCGTCAATTTTACAATCCAATTCGACATTAGTATCAATTGTAACTAATTCTTTACTCAAATTGGCATTTTCTCGATTATTTAGTAATCCCTCTCGTACTCGTTTATTTCCAATTTTTTCCGCATTATCTAATGAAGCTTCTAATGAACCATATTCCAAAATCAGCTTTTTAGCAGACACTTTACCCACTCCCGCAACACCCGGGATGTTATCCGAAGCATCTCCCATAAGTCCTAATAAATCAATGATTTTCTCAGGTGGTACGCCCCATTTTTCTATCACACCTGCTCTACCAATTATTTGTCTCTCAAAGTTGCGTCCGGAGGAAGTGTACATAAAAACATGTTTATTTATTAATTGCATAAAATCTTTGTCACCACTTACAATATACACATCCAATTCGTGCTCCGATCCCCAGCGCGCCAAAGTGCCGATTATATCATCGGCTTCAAAACCGTCCTTTGATAATGTAGTTATTTGCATTGCATTAAGCAAATTCCACAAGTGCGGAAGTTGTTCACGCAGCTCTTCAGGCATTTTTTTTCGCGTAGCTTTATATTCAGGGTATTTTTCATGACGAAAAGTTTTTTTAGCGGTATCAAAAACCGCAGCGATGTAATCAGGATTTTCTTTTTTAATCAAATTCAGTATCTGATTACTAAAACCAAAGAGGGCGCTCGTTGGTAATCCGTAACTCGTTAATAATGGATTTCTAATAAAAGCAAAATGCGCTCTGTACAGCATCGCATAACCGTCTATGAGATACAATGTTTTTCGTTTGGTATTTTCTTTAACCATAGCCAGAAAGTTACGGGAAGATATATAGTATCCCAAGATGGAATTTATTGGATTATTTAATATGTTGTATGTAGAATTATAATTATAAATTTAAGGAGTTAATATGCCAAGAGTCATTCATTTTGAAATTGCTGTAGACGATATCGACCGTGCCGCCAAGTTTTATACAACAGTATTCAGTTGGAAAATTAATAAATGGGAAGGTCCTATTGAATATTGGTTGGTCTCAACTGATGATGGAAAAGAACATGGAATTAATGGCGCAATTATGAAACGGGAGGATCCGAGTACATCCACGATTAATACAATCGATGTATCGAATGTATTAGATTTTATGGATAGTGTAAAGAAAAATGGTGGTACAGTATTAACAGAAAAAACAACTGTTCCGGGAGTTGGATATTTTGCTTATTGCAAAGATACTGAAGGAAATACCTTTGGAATAATGGAAGAGGATGAATCAGCAAAATAAGTTTGTAGCAGCAGAAATATTAAAGGAATTATTATGAAAAATACTATATTGTTTTTAGCGCTTGTTTTTATATGGTTTTCAACACTTTTTGCGCAATGCGAACATGACTCAATTGCCTCTTTGGAAGTATGTTTATTAAAAACAAACTATGGTGATATGCAATTCAGATTTTTTGATAAAGCAGCTCCATTGACCACTGCAAAATTCAAAAATCTCGTAAATGAAGGATTTTATGATAGTTTATTTTTTTATCGCGTGGTAAAAGGTCATGTAATTCAAGCCGGAGATGGCGGTGAAAATAATATTACAACAGTTCAAGCTGAATTCAATGAATATCCGCATATAACCGGAACTGTAGGACTCGCGCGCAGTGCAGATCCAAATAGCGGCAGTACTGAATTTTATATTTGTCTTGTTCCAAGACCACACCTCGATGGCAAATATACCGTTTTTGGTCAGCTTATGGAAGGATACGATGTATTAGAAAAAATCGGCAATATCGAAATTGTTGAGCAATACGTTGGAGACGACAAAAATATCGCATTTCATACTCCCAAGGAACCAGTTATAATCGAAAAAGCATCAATTGAAATTGTGAATTATTTTGTGGAATAATTAATACCACCCCAATTTCTCCACTTAAAATAGGAGAGGATTAAAGGGGCGGTACAAAATATATGCAATCGGTAATAAAAGGAAAATTATTTCATAAGATCTTAGATATCGTCTCGCAAATTCCTGAAGGAAAGGTTGCCACATACGGACATATTGCAGCTATTGCAGGAACTCAAAATCCGCGCTTAGTCGGATTCGCACTTGCGACATTAAAGGAAGGCACCGATGTGCCCTGGTTCCGTGTGATAAATAGTAAAGGAAAAATTAGTTTTCCTGAGCAAAGTGACGGATTTAAAATTCAATATTCGTTATTACAGAATGAAGGGATTATATTTGAGACCAAAAATCGAATAAATCTTGAACAATTTGGATGGGAATCAATAGAAAATGAATAAAGTAATACACGCGCATACACTAATGGATTTTATACAAGAAAATCCCAATATATTATCGCTACAAGAATTAAAAACAGAATTTGAAAAGCAATTTGGAGAAGTAAAATTTACAAATTGCACTCATCAACTATATGATTTTGAAGAAATTTATACATTTCTTTCACAACGTAATAAAATCCACCTTAATTCCAATGGAATTGAAGTTATAAAAGAACATCGTTGTGACCACGATTAGGAATTGAAGATTTAATATTTAAGAATTTATAATTCTCTGTGTCTCCGTACCTCTGAAATAAATTTATTATATTTAAAAATCAAATTGTAATTATCATCATCCTGCCACTAAAATTGGATGATGAAGTCACCCCCAAAAACATCGGTTGCTCTTAAGGTTCTCATCGGTTTAGCGAGTTTTGTAATTATTGTAGCAGGTATGCGCGCCGCCGCACCGCTAATTGTGCCCTTCTTACTTGCAGCATTTATAGCGACAATTTGTATACCCCCAATCCTGTGGTTGCAAAGTAAAAAAGTTCCGCAATTTCTTGCAGTAGTCATAGTTGTATTAGCAATTATTATAATAGGCTGGATTTTGGTTGCATTAATTACAGGCGCCTTAAGCGATTTTTCCAATAAACTACCATTTTATCAGGAACGGCTTACGGTTTTATCTAAACAAGCTGAAGAATGGATTAAAACTTTGCCAATAGAAACTCCTGAAGAACTAATTGAGCAGTACCTTGATCCCGCAATAGCGATGAAAGTCGTCTCGAATATGATTGCCAGTCTCGGAAGTATATTAACCAACTCATTCCTTATCGTGCTTTTGGTAATATTTATGCTGCTTGAGGCATCTTCCCTGCCAGGAAAAATTCGCAATGCGATAGGGAAACCTGATTCGCCACTATCTCAATACACCGATGTAATCAAAAATGTAAACAAATATCTCGGAATTAAAACATTGATCAGCATTGGTACCGGCTTCACAATTTTTTTGTGGCTTTTAATCCTCGGCATAGATTTTCCTATATTATGGGGATTACTCGCTTTCCTGCTGAATTTTGTTCCAAACATCGGTTCGTTGTTAGCATCGGTTCCACCGATAATTTTAGCTTTAATTCAATTTGGTACCGGTAAAGCAATTTTAACCGCGATTGGGTTCTTAGTTGCTAATATGCTTTTCGGCTCAATTCTTGAGGTTAGGATTTTTGGAAAAGGATTGGGACTTTCGACTTTGGTTGTATTTGTTTCATTAATATTTTGGGGATGGGTATTAGGTCCAATCGGAATGCTGCTTTCTGTACCTTTGACAATGATTATTAAAATTATTCTTGAAAGCAATGAAAGCACTAAAGGTGCAGCAATATTATTAGGATCAGGTTCCGAAGCCAAAAAATAATAATAACTCTTTAGGAGTATTAAATGAAGTACTTAAAATTATTCAATCTGTTTTTAATTTTCGTCTTCTTGGTTAATTGTTCAACTCCATATCAACCAAAAGGCATGTTAGGCGGTTATTCTGATGAGAAAATACTGGGTAATCTTTATCGAGTTGAATTTGAAGGAAATCAGCATTCAAAACCGGAAATAGTTCAGAATTATTTAATGTATCGCTGTGCTGAATTAACGCAAGAAATGGGCTATGATTACTTTATGATAGTAAGCGAAGAAAGACACTTTGAAGAAAACAGTGTACGGCCTGAAAGGGGCGTTTCTTTTCATACAAGCAGCTCAATGTCAGGTGGTACAAGAACTACAGTTAATCCTGACTTAGAACTTGCTACAAGTGACACAAAATATACCGGAGTTTATGTTATAAAATTATTAGAATCTGTAGATGAGAAATATAAAAATACAGCTTTCTATGTTCCTGATGTTTTGGATGAATTATCTGATATTGTAAAGAAATAAATCTTCAAATAAAATGATAAGTAAATATTTTAGATTATCTCTACTATTATTTTTATTTATTTTCAATTTCATTTTTCCACAAGCTGAATCCCAATATAATTGTTTTTCAATATTAGTCGGTAAAAATGCAACTAGAGACGGCTCGGTTTTATTCGCACACAATGAAGATGACGGCGGAGTTAATCTTGTAAATTGGTATAAAGTACCAAAATTGATTCATCAGAAAAATGAGAAAATAAATTTATTTACCGGGGGAGAATTAGAACAAACTGATGAAACAAACAGTTTTTTATGGCTTGAAATGCCCGGACAGACTTTTTCTGATTTATATATGAACGAATGGGGCGTTACAATCGCATCCGATGCTTGCAGTTCAAAGGAAGACTCACCCGACTTAATTAACGGCGGTATTGGATATTATCTTCGTAGAATAATGGCTGAACGAGCAAAATCTGCCAAAGAAGCAATAAAAATCGCCGGTTCAATTGTAGATAGTATCGGATACGCAAGTTCCGGCAGAACCTACTGTATTGCTGATCCAAACGAAGCATGGATGATGTCTATCGTAAAAGGAAAACATTGGGTAGCACAAAGAGTTCCCGACAATCATGTAGCTATAATTCCTAATTATTATACAATTCAAAATATTGATCTAAACGATACACTTAACTTTTTAGGTTCCGTTGATATAATTGATTATGCTATTGAGAGAGGTTGGTATGATCCTGAAACGGATGGGAATTTCAATTTTAGAGTTGCTTATGGTAAACCGAGTTCGATTAATGCTATTAGAAATATCGCAAGAGAATGGCGCGCCATAAACATTCTTTCGGCTGTACAATATGACATATCTAAGGAATTTCCATTTTCTTTTAAACCGGTTGAAAAAATATCAATTCAAGATTTGATGGGAGTATTACAAAATCACTATGAAAATACTGAATTAGAGGATGTAAATTTAGTTCAACCTCATAAAAATAAAATTTCGCCTATATGTAGAATAGACACTCAATTTGGCTTTGTCGCTCAATTACGGAATTGGCTGCCGTATGAACTAGGTTCAGTGTTATGGCTCGCACCGCGCAGACCTTGCACGCAAATCTTTATTCCCTGGTATTTTGGTATGACTAAAATCCCATCTGACTTTTCTATGGGTAGCTATGAATCCGCACTGGAAAACCATTTTGTAAATTATAATAATATTAAAAGTGAAACCGGTACTCATAAATTTTGGAAATATGTTAATTATGCAGAAGAAATTGACAAGAATTACTATGATCTGATAGTTCCGTTAAAAATTAAACAAAAAATGATACAACAAGAAGTTTTCGATGAATATCGCTATTTCGATAGAAATATAATAAAGCTATATAATGAAAATCATCAACAAGCGATTGATTCAATAAATGACTATACTAAAAAAATGATAGGTAAAAGTATAAATTATATTAATTTAGATAAACAAAAAGGAGGTTGAAATGCCACAAAATAATGAATATCCCGTAACCCTCGACATCGATTATTCGGACAAATCCGACCGATTGACCGCTTTTTTCCGACTGATCCTTGTAATACCAGTCGTGCTAATTCTTGGATTACTTTTAAATAATTCGGTTGGATCTGAATGTAATGAACACAATGGAGCAGAAGCATTTGGAGTTGGAATTATCTTTTTACCAACCTTACTTATGATATTATTCCGTCAGA
>SDBT01003888.1_pt1 | contig 25640 bp, 19 predicted proteins | sample 2277101 | NCBI WGS metagenome assembly SDBT01 (sample SAMN10404973, study PRJNA504765) | marine sediment metagenome | isolation source: marine sediment core GS10_PC15, 103 cmbsf | place: Arctic Ocean: Southern Knipovich Ridge | collected 2010 | reverse complement strand
GCGCCGGGTCGCCCTGGATCACATTAGCGTCGAGATATTCCAGGAAACGCTCAGTGGACATACTCTGAAAGGCAAAGGTATCGAAATAGCCGGCCAGGAATTTATCCCAGCGCTCACGGCCCAACTGCTGCTCAATACTGAGCAGGAAAAATCGACCCTTGTCATAAGCCATGCTGGTGAAACTGGAATCGGGATCGCGACCCTTGAGGTCCAGCTTCAGCCTGCTGTCGGGATGGTCCCAGCCATAACGGTCGAGCTCCTCGCGCAGTTCTCCCATCCCCAGGGTGGTGAGCATCTGCTCGTAAGGTTGGCCATATACCATCTCCATGATGCGGTGCTCGAAATAGACCGTAAAACCTTCGTTGAGCCACAGATCCTCCCAGCTGGCGTTGGTCACCAGGTTCCCGGACCAGGAGTGGGCCAGCTCGTGGGCTACCAGGGCAGTCAGCGAGCGGTCCCCGGCAAGCACGGTGGGGGTGGCGAAGGTCAGCCGGGGATTCTCCATGCCCCCGATGGGGAAGCTGGGCGGCAGGACCAGCAGATCGTAGCGGCCCCACTGATAATCACCATACAGGGCCTCGGCCGCCGCGAGCATGGCCTCGGTCTGGGCGAATTCGTAGGCCGCCTTTTCGATCACCTGCGGCTCGGCGTAGACACCGGTGCGGGGCCCCAGCGATTGGAACTCCAGGTCGCCTACCGCCAGGGCCACCAGGTAGGATGGTATCGGTTGGGGCATATTGAAGTGGTAGACACCATCGTCCGACCTGGACTGCGGGTTTTCGGCGCTCATCAGCGCCAGCAGTCCGGCCGGGACGGTGATTGTAGCCCGGTAGGGGAAACGGACCCCCGGCGTGTCCTGGCAGGGGAAAAAGGAGCGCGCCAGTACCGGCTCCGACTGGGTATACAAGAACGGGTGACGGCCACCGGCGGTCTGGGCCGGCTCCAGCCAATCCAGGGCTGAGTGTCCCGGCCGAGTGGAGTAGTGAATCACCACAGTATTCGTGCGCGGTTGCAGGTCGATGGTCAACGGCTGCCCTAAATAGGGTTCGACCTCACCAATGGTATAGGTGGCTTCGGAATCCCCCGGTTGCAATACAACCCGTTCGATGTCCAGATTGCTGATATCCAGGACCAGCTGCGTGGCCCCGGGGGCAACCTCTACATCCCAGGCCGCCGATCCATGGACCAATTGGCGATCGAAATCGACAGTCAGGTCAAGGGCCAGCTCGGTTACCCGGGCTTCCCAGGGCCGTGAGAAGGAATGGGGATCGTCGAAGGGGGTAGCGTCGGTAAAGGTAGTCCGGTCGCAGGATTGACCGCCAACCATCATAACAGCAAATAATACTGCAGTATAAACAGTTGCTACTCGTAAGGCCCGGTGGCGGACCTGCCGCGCCAGGGCGGCGAGCGAGGAGGGAAAATCAGCCATTAGCGCTCCTTTTGTGAATCGTCCAATTTGGCGAGGGTTAGGCGGGATTGCAAGGTGGGATACCTATTGGAGATCACACCATATCATCACAGGAGTAAATTGAGGAGACTTTCGCGGTCCCACCGGGCAGACCGATGGCCAGGGCAAAGGGATTGAATTTCACCGCAACCAGCCGGAAATTGGTGTGCCGCTGGAAATGGGTAAAATAAACGGGGAGTCATAAATGGCCAGATTGATCCGCAATCCTACTCAGGTCAAAGCTGGCGGCAATAAACCGAAGGTGATCGACGAGTTCATCGGCCGGGTGAACTCGGGAACGACGGGAGTCAGCATTGCCCGGATGCGCAGTCCGGCCGGCTGGCTGGAGCCCCGCCAAACCCCGGAATTTACCGAGTACACGATTGTGCTCAACGGCACGTTGCGGGTGGAAACCGATACTGAAACATTTGATGTGGCGGCGGGCCAGGCGGTGGTCGCACCCCGGGGAGAGCGGATCTGTTACAGCACTCCGCTCGCAGGTGGGGCGGAATACATGGCGGTCTGTATCCCGGCCTTCGCTCCCGAGATAGTCCATCGCGATGAGTGATGCAGGTTAATTGGGAGGCCCAGGCAGGCCGATTGAGGGGTCTCCCCGCTTGCTGCGGGGTTCCCCCGCTTTCAGCGGGGTGCGGTCACGAAGGTGTGGGCTTCTACCTCTCCTGCTCAACAGGGGTGATTATGAGTATACTAGTATTACTTCTCCAGCCTATTATATTTCTTGAGGATTTTCCTCACACGATCATGTGGCATTGCATGAATTGTATTTCCGCCAGCTCCTACCATCGTCTCTGCCGCTGTCAAAGCATTAAGAATCGCTTCTTCAGTGGCCTGTATGGTGGCCTTGAATAACGGCCCCATTTTGTCATTGGGGATCATTTCAAGATTCACCATGACCTCCCGATTTGCAGCACCTGAGTTTGCTGTGGAAAAGGCGATGAATATGTCACCAGAGCCATTGCTGGCATAGCCGCCAACTCTCGATATCCCCATGGGAACTCGCCTCGCCAATCGTTTGAGCTGATGAGGGAGCAAAGGAGCATCTGTTGCCACCACTACAATAATAGATCCGCTACCTTCTATCTTTGTATTGAGGGGAAAATCCCACACGGGCATAAGATCTTTAATTTCCTTGCCTACTGGAATACCACGAATAGTGAAGCTTTCTCGGTCCCCATAATTTGCTTGAACCAATATGCCAATAGTATATCCACCGTCTTTCTTTTCAAGTAGGCGCGATGCGGTACCAGTGCCTCCTTTAAAATAATGGCATACCATACCGGTCCCTCCACCAATATTTCCTTCCAGCACTTTCCCGGGGGAAGCACGATCAAGAGCTTGGAAAACATGTTCCTTTTGAACGTGGAATCCGTTGATATCATTTAAATTGCCATCATAGGTTTCTGCGACAACTGGAAGTGCCCAAAACACATCATCAACGACGGGATCGTAAAGATTATTCTTGAACAACCACTCCACAACAGCATCGCGTGCCACTCCTACGCTATGGGTGTTGGTGATGACAACCGGTCCTTCAAGAAAGCCAGATTCTTCAACCCAGGTTGTGCCGGTCATTTCCCCATTACCATTGAGGCTATACCAACCTGCAAATACTGGATCATAGGTCTTTCCGCGTGGCAATATGGCGGTAATACCTGTTCGCACGGGTCCTTCACCTACAACCAATGGTCCTTCCCCGGTAATCAGGGTTGTATAGCCCACCGTCACACCTGCGACGTCAGTAATGGCATTAAATGGGCCTGGAGTGCCATCAAAGGGGATACCTAAATCTCGCGCTCTGGGATCAGATTGGGCGCTACTGGAGCCTGTGATTAGGAGTACGGAAAATATGATCGAGTGATATGATTTCACGAGACCCTCCTGAGAGTAATTGGTGGTAAGTGTGGGGTAAAATTACATTATAAATTTTATATTTCTAAGTTCAATGGGGACAATAAAAGCCCCCGACAAACTGTCGAGGGCGAAAGTTCGAGTTACACCATATTGCTCTCGTCGGTGCTGGGCCGGGTGCCCCGCCATCGGCGGGGTTCCCCCGCTTTCAGCGGGGTCCGAGTCAATCTCATTTGAAGCGGGACGAATCCATCAATAGTCCGGTTAATCCGCCAGTTGGCGGACATTGCCAGTTATGCTATGGCCCCCAAAGATGTCGTCGAGATCGCCACATCCCGGCCGGAAGGCCGGGAACCGCGATGACCGGTAGGGAGTGCTGGGCCGGGTGGAGTCGAACCACCAATCGTCCGGTTAACAGCCGGATGCATTGCCAATTATGCTACGGCCCATCTAGCCGGCCCACTGGAGGCCGGACTGTAAACAACATCGGCTATTGCCAACTGAAATTAACAGCAAAGGTTATCCCTGGTTGTAGCGGTTTTTTGATGGTCGGCGCTATTAGCGCAGGAAGGTGGTGGAATATTTCAGCAGCAGGGCCCGCTCGCTGGACCGGGGCAGGGCCGGCTGCTCACGGCCCAAGTCGGTATTGAGCAGGTCATTGTAGACCAGGTACAGGTCGGTGCCTTCCCGGGGGTTATAGCGCAGCCGCAGGTTGACGCCCACCTCGTGGTCGGTGCTGTTGTATTGAACGAATGCACTGGTTGACAAGCGGGTGTTAAAGGCCACCTTGGCGCGCAAACCTAACAGGTGGGCAGTGAAAGTCCGGTCGCGCTCGGGGAACCAGCCGCGGTTAAAGTTGTAGCTCCCGCTCAGACTCAGATGAGGAGATACTGTCCATTCAGGGTGGGTGCCCATAGCCAGCTGCCAGCCATCGTAAAATGGGCCGGTGGTGGCGAAGATGCCGGTTCGCAGCAGCCGGCCCCCGGGGGTCTGGTAGTAGCCGCCAACATCGTAAAACCGGTATTGGCCGGGCGGCACATAAGTATCTTCAGGGAGAAACAGGGTATCGGGGAGGTCCTCATATAGCCCTTTGGCCCAGGTCTTGCCGAAAGCCCCAGTCTTGCTCTCGTAGTTCCAGGCCGGACCCACCTCCGCTGATTCCAGAGCCCCATCGCTGTTGCGGTAGAAGCCGGAGAACTCCAGCAACGCCGTATGGCGATAGACCGGAGAATTTTCACCCGGCATCCAGGAATATGAAACGTTGTTCCTCAGGCGGAAATAGTCGTGGCGGGATTCAAACCCTATGCGGGGCAGGTAATCGGGACCACTGCGGCTAAAGCTGAAGTCATATCCCAACCCGGCGTTACCCCGATTATCCCAATTCAGGTGAATGCGGCTGGCATCCAGCACGGAAACGGTGTCCCCATATTCGCTGTCCACGGTTTGCGCCCAATTAAAAATCAGGTAATCGTCGCCCCCCACCCGTACGGTGCCGTCCACGCCCAGGCCGTAGTTGTAGCGACCGTTCCGGTCGTAACGGCTGGTCAGCATGCCCCCCATATAGGAGTATTCATTGAATACCTGCCGCCGGAACCGCAGGACACCGAAGTTTTCCGATGGAACGATCACCGTATCGCCGGCTTCGGGGTGGAAAGTGGCCTGGGCGGTCTGCATGTCCAGGGCACCCAGATCCCAATCGCCGATGCGGCCCACCAGCCGGGCGCCACCGATAATGGGTACGGACCGGAAGTCATCATCGCCGATATCATACAATCCAATATTGCGGCTGTAGAACAGGCGATTATCACCGCCGCTACGAAAATCGAATATACTGGCCCGCTCCTGGAAGAACAGTCGTTTTTCCGGGAAAAACAGTGAGAAACGGGTCAGGTTGATCTGGGCCTCATCGGTTTCCACCTGGGCGAAATCGGTGTTCAGCGTCATGTCCAGCGTCAGGTTACTGGTGAGGCCGTATTTGACGTCCAGACCCACGTTTTTCTGGTTCTGGTTGTTCAGTTGATAGCCGGAGCCGTTGAGTATCTGCTCCTGCCCCAAGCCGCCCAGAGCATAGGGCGTGACGTACACCGGACTGCGGCTGTAGATCCCTTCCAGGACGATGTCCTGAGAAATAGAGGGCTTTAGGAAACCCCAGTTCCACTTCGGATCTATTGGCGGATAGCTGATGATTTCGTTCTTGCGGGCAATGTAGCGATAGGTAAGCAAACCCATCACCACCCGACCGCCACTTTCTTGAAAGCGGAGGCTGGAAAAGGGAATGCGCATCTCGGCAAACCAACCTTCTTCCGTGCGGACCACCGCCACATCCCAGAAAGTATTCCAACTGCTGTTGATAGGGAATCCCTCGTCGGATTCGGCGTCATTGTAAATAGCCCAGTCCTCCCGTAGACCGGCCGGGTTGGTAACGAACCCCAGGGCGTTTTCGTTGTCGTTGAAGGTGTCCAGGATGACAGCAAAACCGTCTTCGGCGGGGGTCAGGCCATCCCGTTCCAGGGCATTTCCATGAATGCCGGAGGGATCGGAATCGTAGAAGCGGCCGGCGACGTAAATGAAATCATCATCGTAGGCGATCCGGATTTCCGTTCGTTCGGTGGGGGTGTCGAGAAAATTGGGTACCGACATGACCAGCGGCAGGGGTGGGATGTCTCCCCAGGCGGCCTCGTCGCTGAGGCCATCCAGCGTTATGGCGCCTGTGAGTCGCGGCAGAGGTACCGTAGCGGTTCCCTGGGCGGATAGCGGGATTGCCGTCCAAAGGAAAGCTACCATCACGACCGACAGCCGGCGGTGGCGGTCTCGATCCTTACCGACCAGGGAGCGGATGCAATTTTGAATAGTTGGGAGCCTCTGGTTGCGTACTACGCTGATCTTTATGGTGAATGCAGCCTGATCTTTACCTGAACAGCGTCACAAAGTTGTTGAACAGCTCGCGGTTGAAGTGGTGGAGCATTTCATTTTTCATGACTTCCAGGGCATCGAAGGGCGCTAGCTTTTTCTTGTAGGCCCGGGTAGAGGTGAGGGCGTCGTAAACATCGGCAATGCTGCAGATGCGTCCATATAGATGGATTTCATCTTCACCAAGACGGAGGGGGTAGCCTGAGCCGTCTTCCCTTTCGTGGTGCTGCATGACAATCACACCGCACTCCTCGGTCAGTTGGTTGGCATCCGCCAGGAGCTGGTTGCCTCTCGCCGGGTGGTCGCGCATTAACTGCCACTCATCAGGGGTTAGACGGTCGGGCTTGTTGATCAGCTGGGCGGGGACGTCGCACTTGCCCAGGTCATGGAGGAAGAAACCGGCACCCAATTCCTGCATGTCGTGGTCATGAGTGCCCTTGAAGACTGCCTTGGCCAGCAACACCGAAAACAGGCCCACGTTGACTGAGTGGGTGTAGGTGTAATAGTCGTGGGAAGTGATCTGCCTGAGGGCATCGGCGGTATCGTCGTTGGCCAGGATGTGGTCCACGGTGCCGTAGATCATTTTCTTGCCTCTGAGGATGTTCTCCGCACTGGGCTCCTCCAGGATGGTATCCATCATCCGGATGGAATGGGTGTACACCGCCTCGGCCTTTTTCCGGGGGGGCAATTTCTGATCCTCGATTGCCACCCGCAGTTCATCGGAAATCTGATCCAGGGGATTGAAATCGACCGGCACTTCAACCGGCTTGCTATGCCGGGCGGCATATTCGCGTTCATAGGTATCGTACTTATCTTCCAGCTCCCGCACCACCACCGGATCACTGCGATCCAGGTCCACCATCACCGAGCGGAATCCGGATTTGATAATTCTGGCGATCTGCTTATGGGAGTGGAGTTTGAAAGCGGGCCGCAGGAAAGAATGCTTCAACCAGGATCCCCCCAGGTTGATGAACATGCCGACTTTAAGGTCCTTGGTGTTTACCTTCTTAATCATTATCCCAATAGCGGTCAATTCTGCCGGGCAGCCGGTAACAACTTTGCCGGGCCTGTCCAGGGTTCAGCAGGTGGCGAAAATGCCGGCCCAATTTAAGGTAGTACCGCACCCAAAGGGATGGTTCCTGCACCGCTGCGCCGTTTAAATAGGGTGAAATGGGTTTCAGCCGGCCAGAACGGAATCGCCTGTGATCCCGGCCCTAACCGGCCAATCCTTCCAGAGCCTCCAGAGCCTCCAGAGCCTCCAGAGCCTCCAGGGCCTCCTTGCGCACAATAAAGGCCCGGTCCCAGCGGTTGCGATGGTCCAACCCGGCCACTCGCCGGCATACCACCTGGAACTGTTGGCCTTGCTCGGAGCTGAGCAATCCTCCAGTTTCCATTTTACTGAGGGTGCGAATGGTCTTGGCCCGAATAGTGGCATGCGGGTCTGAGAGGCAGTGGAACAGTTTTTCCCAGATGGCATCCCGCCTATCGGTGGCGATCTCCTTTTCGCCGATCAGCTCCATGGTTTTACCCAAGGCCCTGATAGCGGAGTCGCGCACTTCCAGGTGGTCGGAATCCACGGCCTGAATCACGTCGGGCAGCACCGCCAGGATGGCCCGGTCCTTGATTTTCCCCAGGGCGTAGAGCGCGTATGATTGCTTATAGGGATCGTCCGAATGCCGGTAGAGCTCGATCAAGTGCGGGATGGCCGCCACGCCGATCCCACCCAGCACTTTGGCAAATGACAGATTGGCTTTCATGTCCGAATTATCGAAGGCGTCCATGATATACGGTATAATATCGGCCCCCGATTCAACCAACAGCTCGACAGCCAGGTCCACGGCGGGTTGGAGATCGGGCCGCTCGTAGTGGTCGATGAAGAAAAGGCTGCCCACCGTATCGACTACCTGTAGCAGGTCATCCCGCCCGAACTCACCGATCCCCGCTCTAATCCCTTCCAGGCCGGCCGTGATCGTTTCCAGGTCATGCCCGGCGATTTTTTGCAGGTCCTTTTGCAGCTTGCCGTCCATCTGATCCTCAGTGGGTTAAATAACGCAATTTTGCCGGCCATCCAGTCCTCGGGAGCCGGGTACTGAAAATACGCACCTATGGGGGCGAGCGCAAGGGAGTGCTGGCCCCGCGCAGGTTGGTTGCCATCGGTCTCACCAGGGTTTCTTTTGCCGCCGGGCGCCGATAAATTTACCGGTCACTTGAGGGGGACGGGGATGAAAATAGTCGCCCAGGTGCTTATATTATGACCGAGACCGATCACTATTACGATCTGATTATTGTCGGGGGCGGACCGGCCGGAGCGGCCGCGGCGCTCTATGCGGCCCGTGAGGGACTCAGCACCCTGCTGCTGGATAAAGAATCATTCCCCCGGGAAAAAGTCTGCGGCGACGCCCTGTCGGGTAAATCGGTGGACGTGCTGAAGGAGCTGGACCTGCTGGACCAGGTGCGCCGGTTGCCGGGCGCGGCTATCAGCCGGATCATATTCTCCAGCCCTGATCGGACCGAGTTAGTCATCCAGCTGGGGAACAGCGAGCTGGAAAGCGTCCCGGAAGGCTTCGTCATTCGCCGACGCATATTCGACCGGTTCATGTTCGACCAGGCCCGTCAGGCGGCCACCAAAACCCTGGAGGGCTTCACCGTCACCGACCTGTTGCAGAAGGACGGCCGGGTATGCGGCGTGCGTGGCCATAGCGGTGACGGGAGCGAGGAAGAATATCGTGGTGGGGTGGTGCTGGGGGCCGACGGCTATAAGTCGATTGTGGCCCGCAAGACCGGCAACTACCGGCACCAGCCCAGGCATTGTATCGCCGCCCTGCGCCAGTATTACCAGGGTGTGGCCGGGTTGACGGACCAGATCGAACTTCATTTCGTCGATGAAATCATCCCCGGCTATTTCTGGATTTTTCCCCTGGAGAACGGCTCGGCCAACATCGGCCTGGGGATGCCGCACTCGGCCATCAAAAAGCAGGGCCGGAACTTAAAGCAGGACTTGCAGGCCCTGATCGAAGGGCCCCAGTTCCGGGAGCGGTTTTCCAACGCCGAGCCCCAGGAACCAGCCGTCGGGTGGAACCTGCCGGTGGGCAGCACTCACCGCCGAGCTCACGGCCACGGCTACCTGCTGCTGGGAGACGCCGCCGGTCTGATCGACCCTTTCACCGGCGAGGGGATCGGCAATGCCCTCTACTCGGCCCGCTACGCCGTGGCGGCCGCGGCCCAGGCCCTGCGGGACGGCGACGTAAGCGCCCGAGCAATGGAACGCTACGACAAGCAGCTGTGGGGCGCTATCGGCCCGGAGCTGAGCATCAGTACCAAGCTGCAGAAGATCGGCCAGTGGCGGCCGCTACTGAACTTCGTCATCCGCAAGGCGGCCCACAATCCGGCGGTACGCAACGCCATCGCCGGGATGATCGCCAACGAAATCCCCAAGGCCAAACTGACCAATCCCCTGTTCTACCTGCGGCTGCTGCTAAGCTGAAGCAAGTTCACAGAGCGGGGGTTCCTTTATCAATCTCAGGACAGGTCCTTCGAACTGCCCTTCGAGAGCCTCAGGGCGACGTTATAGCTCAGCCGCCTTAATTTTCAATCGAGAATCTGTAATCGAAAATCGCAACCGTCGTTCGCCGGGCGGGCGGAGGGGACGGTCCAGGGCCAGGGCAACGCCCGGAGGGGTACGCCCCCCCGTCGATGGCGGGGTTCAGGGCGGGCTTATGTCTCGTCGAGCAGGCCCAATAATTTGGCGGCCAACCGGGAGCGTAACTTCAGGTTATTTACGTAGCGCTCCGACCCGCACATGGCGGTGGGCAGGAAGGCCGGCGGCAAAAGATTCAAAGGAGGAGAATATGGGTCTGTACGAGCGGTTCGTTCTGCCGAAGGTGGTAAACCTGACATGTACCTCCAAGCCCATCAGGTATCAACGCCGGAAGGTGGTGCCCTTAGCCAAGGGGCGGGTGTTGGAAATCGGCATCGGCTCGGGACTCAATCTGCCGTATTACGATCCGTCAAAGGTTGAGATGATCTGGGGCCTGGAGCCTTCTATGCAAATGAGGACCATGGCTGAAAAGTGGGTACGCGAAACTCAACTCAAAGTCGAATTCATCGGGTTATCCGATGACGAGATTCCGCTGGAATCGGACAGCGTGGATACTGTTCTGGTGACCTACACATTATGTACTATCCCGGATGTGGTGCGGGCACTGGAGGACATGCGCCGGGTTTTAATGCCGGGGGGTGAGTTGATCTTCAGCGAACATGGTCTGGCGCCGGATGAAAATGTTCGCCGCTGGCAAGACCGAATGAATCCCATCTGGAAGCGATTTGGGGGAGGCTGTAACCTGAACCGGCCGATCCCGTCCCTGATTGAGCAAGGGGGGTTCAAGATCAAGAATATGGAGACCATGTACATCCCGGGCTGGAAGCCGGCCAGCTTCACCTACTGGGGTACCGCGGTTCAAGGATAATATGTCAACCGGCGGGGAACTCCCCGGCCGGCGGGCAGGTGACCCACAGGCAGACCCGCCCCAGCCGGTGGGCTTGTTCATATCCCGGCGCGGGCAATCAGTGCCTCCAGATATCTGGATTTGACCTGTCGGCTGGCGACGGCTTGTTTGATAGGGGGCAGCTTCAGTATCACTCCCAGAACAGCCGCCAGGGCACGATGAGACCACAAAACCCGGTTATCGAAAATCAAATGGTGCAGCTTCCCTCGCTCGATCGCCATGACGACGGTTCGGTGGACCCCGTTGAGGGGCGTGATCACACGCTCGCCCCGGGCCACCAGGCGGATGTCCCCCTTCGTACAGGCCGGGACACAAAGACCGCATCCCAGGCAGATATCAGCGTTCAGCCGGGCCAATTTCATTTTAGGCCGGGCCGGATTATTCGCGGTCACCAGGGTCATGGCCTCCACGGGACAGACATTCACACACTTCCCGCAACCGTTGCAGGTACTGGTATCAATCTCAGGCAGGAAATTGGTGGTGTGTACCGGATTCAGGACCGCAAAACGCCGGGCGGCAATCATGGCTTCGCAGCAACATCCACAGCAGTTACAGATAAAATTGACGCTTTCCCGGACATTTTCGCCAAACTGAACCAGCTGGTTTTCATAAGCCTGCTGCAACAGGTCGAGCCCCTCGGCGGTATCAACCCGGCGCGCATGACCGTATTTGATCAAGGAAGCGGCTGCGTTGTTGAAGGTCATACAGATATCCATGGGAGCATCACAGGCACGGTTGACATGCATCATCTTGTGCCGGCAGTAGCACATGCTGATGCCCATGTGAGCGGCGGTTTTGATGACTTGGGTAGCCCGCTCGTAATCGAGAACGTAAAGGGCGTTTTCGTCGGATAACGCGGGTTCGTGCACATAAGTCCGGCCCAGTTGCGTTTCGCCGCGGGTGAAAAGGTCGCGGATAAAATCTTCCTCCACATTCAGATACTCAAAGAAAAGTTCGCTCAGTAGTTTCTGATTGATATCCTTCCTGATGCGCATCATGGAAAACTCGAAAAAACCAGCCATGGGCGGCGGCAGTGCATAGACCGACTCGCCATTCTGCTCAATATCCACCAGGATTGCCCGGCCCGCCAGCTCGTCCAGCACTCTCTGCGCGCCCGCCAGGTCCATTTTCCAGATTCGGCCGGCGGTGCGCACCGAGAAGGGCTTAATGGGCAGCAGGGAGACCAATTCCGCTTCCCTCTCACTAAACAACATCTTGAGTATAGTGAATAACAGCTGCGACGGCGGCGCCCCCTGGGGATACCGGTTCAGCCGCTCCGTCAACCTGGAATATGCCGAATTGATAGTTCGATGGGCCATACTAATGCTCCTCGATCCTCACTGACCAAGTGTAAAGTACTGGGCTGTGCCGTACTGATTCAAGAATTAGTTACTGCGCTTTTATTGATTCGGGAACTCGGTGAGGCGCCTGGTCCTGAACAGGGTCACGGGGCCGCTGAGAGGCATACAGGACCGCCCTCTAAGTGCTATCCAGTCAGGTGATAAACGGTAACAGGTCGGACAGTTGTTCTAGGGGTACAATCGGGTCATCGTTCGGGGAGGGCAGCTTCTCCTGGCCAACGTACCCCCAACGGGCCAGGAAACCGCGGGCGCCGGTGGCGGCCACCCGCTGGACGTGGTGCGGATTGTCATCCACGAAGATAAAGCTTTGGGGCGGGCAATCAGCCTGCCGGGCGAGAGACAACAAGGCCTGTGCTTTATCCGTGCCCCGCTCCTTGGTCCATAGGTGATTGTCCGGGATACCCAGGGCCCAGACGCGGTTGAAATAGCGGATCGACTCGCGGTCCTTGGTGGTGATGATGAACGCCGGCAGCCGGCCCTTGATCTGCTCCCAACCGCTGCGAAACTGGGGGTACATGCGGTTCAGGCCGAGCCACCGGCCGGGGTCGGCGGAGCGCAGTTGCCCGCGGGCCTTAAAGAAGAGGGGCTCGAACGCTGCCAGAGTGGCAGCCTCCGCCTGCATTTTTAATCTAAACCGGGCCCGATCGACTGCTCCGGGTTCGTGGTAGGTGAAATGGATCAGCGCCCAGAATTCGGGGGCGCTATGGGCCAGGTGGCGCAACCGCCGGAAACGCTCCACCGCCGACTGGTCAAGGGCCTTGAAATCGGTGAGCGGTTGCTGTTGGCCGTTGAGCAGGCGCCAGGCGTTCAGGGCGGTCAGGTGGCACTCGTCCACGCTGTCGCAGATCACGCCGTCGAAGTCCAGGGCCAGGTGGGTTTGCATGGCGCTGAGTTTACCCGCTGCGGCGGGCGGGGGCAACGCTTACCCTGACCGTACCCCTCCGGGCGTTGCCAGACGGGCAGAGCCGCCGCGGGGAGCCCGACGAGCCTTGCAGTTGGCAGTTGGCAGGGGCAGTCGGCAGTGGCCCCGCCGTTGGCGGGATTCCGTGAGATAAACCTTGGAAACGCGGAACTGTATCTCTTAGTTTTTAGCCCTAAGTGTCCAAAAGGGTCCGAACCGAAGCAATGAACAAAGTTGGGGGTAGAGTGAGTATATCATCGTACACGAGGATGAAAGGACGGCTCAAGAACTGGGATTTCAAGCCGATATTGAAAAAGAGTGGCGGAACAAGCTCAAATCCACTAATTTTACTCATAAGTAGAATTACTTGCTCCCCGCCTGACTTGCCGCAAGGCCTCAGGCGGGGTTTTGTTTTCCCCCGGGAGATTTCCCATGCCTGCTGAACCTACGGCCAAGCGTACCATTGCGTTCTTCGATGGCCAGAACCTCTACGGAGCCGCGAAAGAGGCGTTCGGTTATACTTACCCCAATTACGACATCCAGGCACTTGCGAATGAGATTTGCCGGCAGCAAAGCTGGCAACTTGACGCTGTCCGGTTCTACACCGGTGTACCCAGCAAGGACGATAACGCCTTCTGGCATGGATTCTGGAGTAACAAGATTGCCCAGATGGGCAAGCGAGAAATCGAGATCTACACACGGTCATTGCGGTACCGGAACAAGCGCATCAAGCTGCCGGATGGTACCGAGCATACTACTTTAGTCGGGACGGAAAAGGGCATTGATGTACGGCTGGCGCTTGATGTTGTCCGGTTGGGGCTCAAGAAGCATTACGATGTTGCCTTGATATTCAGTCAGGACCAGGACCTATCCGAAGTAGCCGATGAGATTCGCACGATCTCCATGGAACAGCACCGTTGGATCCTGGTGGCGAGTGCTTTTCCAGTTAGCCCGACATACGACAATCCGAGAGGCATCAACAATACCCAATGGGTAAGGATCGATCGGGCTACATATGATAAGTGCATTGATCCACGCGACTACCGCCCAGCCTGGGCCAGGGGGGAAACCGTATGACCGGCCCCCGCCACCGCCTATGGCGGGACAAGCATGCTACGGGGTCTCGTCTTACTAGCATCTGTGCCGAGGAGCCCCGCCTTTGGCGGGACAAATCCCGCAGGAAGCGGGGCGAACCTCACCCCCGTCCTGCGATTGGTCAATCACCTAGATCAGCACTCAGGCGTGGATAATAGTCTAGTGCTCGCATAATCCTCCTCGGTAGGCACCGGATTATGAGTAGTATGGCTCAAGAGGAGGATTTTGAAAAGTGTGCAGTAATTGGGCAGTTTTTATTCGCGGTGGCTTGCCAGGCAACCCAGCCTCCGGATCCCTAAATCCTAACTTAAAACACGGGCCAGTTTTTTGGGCAAGGTCACAGTTGGTCCCCATCTCATTCGCTCGGCACAATTGGATCAATCGGATACTGCTGTCTAGGACCATAAATTTTATTTGATCGTTCTGGCTTAGTAATTGTCACCTCACCAGCCTCGTTTATCTGCAATGTAAATGAGTCACTCGATCGGTATATGCCCTCGAATGGTTTAATCGGTTGATCGAGCATTCGAGCTGTTAGCAATAGATTAGATATGGCACTCAGTTGAGGGGCGAATTTCGTAATATCTCGGACAATGGGATACAAGTCTTCCAGCAGAGGTTTTCCAAGAGAGCCACTCGTGAGGCTCAACCAATAGACTTCGGTCATCCACGCAAACCATGATAATGCCTCATCCAATTCAGGGGCTATAAATGATGCATCGGCCATCGGTTTATATGTGCTTTTAAGCCCCCGTTCAAGTGTTGGTATGAGATCAGTCTTGGTTTTGTCACATATTATTTCTTCATCCATATCCCAAAGCGCCTCTATCTCATCATCGACATTTGAATAATAAGTTAAATGTGCCTGGAAATACTGCATCAAACTGTTTCTCAACTCCCCCCGCTGATTGTTGAGGATTATCTCTCTGTGGAGGTCCCTGCTATTTTGGAAAGTTCGTTTCAGACCCATTTTGGCCACAAAGAAGGTCGTTGCGGCCCCGATAACAACCCCGAAAAGTGATGCTATAAAACCGTGCCATGAATCCATTGTTTGGTCACCTTTTATTATTACTGGCAAATAGCCGTGGAGACATCTCTGACAGTCTCACTCCCAATAGTTATTGATGTAGTTAAGCCAATTCTGTTTTACTAGTTCCGGAATGTCAAATTCGGCAATATGCAATTTGCAACTGACAATTTTACCTGAAGCAATTTTCAACATAGTCTCCTTATTTATTTTATAGAAGACCCCCTCATGAATCATGCTACCATACAATACATCTCGTGTGGATTCATGATCTGTTGTCAGAGGGACGCGCTCACCATCCACTAAGAATATTAGGGACACACCTTCCGGAATGAACATCCATCTTTCAGAAATAAACTCGACTGTTAAACTGTACTCCATCTCCGAATCAGGTGTTTCTCTAATTCCCCAAATGCTAAAAGAGGCATATGATCCCCTAAAGGCAGGATTCTTAGCGGATACATTTTTACTATTTTGGATTATAGTCCGTCCGCCGGTGTACGGGTCATCCTTTATTTCAACAATGGGTCTCTGAATTGTAGTTGCACACCCTGTGATCAACATGAGAAATACGATAATAATTGTTTTCATAGTGATCCAGTTCCCCTCTTAAAGCATTAGATGATCCCAAATACCTTCCTTTTTGAGACTTCCTTCCCTCCATCTCAAAAACCCACTTCAAAACCCGAATTACCGTTCCAAAACCCGTCTCGTAATCTAAATCTCATACTACCCCTCTGCAATCGGCAATACCTTTCCCCTGTGACAAGCGGTTATATTCCGGGGTGGGACCAGAGGGGGGAAAATGAAGGAAATCAAGTCCACCAAGATTCATCGCCGGACCAAGCAGTTGGAAGTAATGGTAGCCCGGGTGATCCCGGAGACTAAGGAGACCTCCACCCTGCTGCTGTTCACCGGTAATGACACCCTGAGCTACGAGCCGGGGCATTTCATCACCATCGATCCGCACCAGTTTCCGGGGTTGCAGCGCTGGACCCATTACCTGGAGGACCTCAAAGGCAAAAAGGAACCGCCCCGGGCCTATTCGCTGTTCAGCGCGCCGCACGAGAAGTACCTGGCCATCACGGTCAAGGAGGAGTCGTACCGGTCCGGCGTGACCCCCTACCCGCCGCTGTTATCGCCGATCCTGGCCAAGCGCTGCCCAAAGGGTACGATGATGATCGTCACCGGGTTTACTGGCCCCTATACGCTCTCGGAAGAGCTGCGGCAGGGCACCGACACCGTGTTACATGCCTGCGCCGGTAGCGGGGTGGTGCCCTCCATGAGCATTATCAAGGCCGGCTTGCGCAATGACGAGCAGGTGCGGCACGTACTGCTGTACAGCAACAAGACCGTGGAGGATACTATCTACCTGGGGCTGCTACAGGAATTAGAGCGGGAGTACCCGCAGCGTTTCCAGGTGCACTTCTTTTTCACTCGCCAAAAGCAAAAACCCACTTTCTCGCCCCGCGTCACCTTAGGGCGCATCGACCAGGCCGCCGTGGAAGCCGCTCTCCGAGACGGCGATAATCCGGCTGTCTTTGTCTGTGGCCCGGCCAACACCCCCCAGGAAAAAAAACAGGCCCGCGAGGACTCGGCCTTCCAACTGCGGCCCAAGTTCATGGAGTCGCTGCTTGAGATGATGCGGGCCGCCGGCGTGGACGCCAAGCGCATCCGGCACGAGGGGTGGGGCTGAGAGACGCGGCTATAGGCCGGGCTATTGCTCTATGGGGTGCACCATGGGGACGAAGCGCACGGGGATGACGCCTGCGCGCTTGATCTGCCCTGATTCGGATTTGGTGATCACCAGCAGTTCCTGGTAGTATGCCCCCACCGGGATGACCATCCGGCCCCCGGGCCGCAGCTGTTCCACCAGGGCTGGTGGCACCTCCGGCGGGGCGGCAGTGACGATGATACAGTCGAAGGGGGCCTGCTGCGGCCAGCCCAGGTAACCGTCACCGTGGCGGACAATGACGTTAGAGTAGCCCAGGCGCGCCAGGCGGTCAGCGGAACTGTCGGCCAGCGCCTTGACGATCTCGATGGTATAAACGGTATCCGTGAGTTGGGCCAGTACGGCCGCCTGGTAGCCGGAGCCGGTGCCGATCTCCAGCACTTTCTCGGTGCCTGAGAGGTGCAGCAGCTCGGTCATCAGGGCCACGATGTACGGTTGGGAGATGGTCTGGCCATGCCCGATGGACAAGGGGCCGTCGAGGTAAGCCCCCGCCACGATCTCGGGGGGGACGAACAGGTGCCGGGGGGTGGTTTCCATCACCTGCAGGACCCGGCTGTCACTGATGCCCCGGGACCGCAGCTGCCGGCGCACCATTTCCCGGGCGGCCGTCCGCCACCCTTCGCCGGTCAGCGATTCCCGACCGAAAGATTGCTCCTGATCCTGCCTTTTACAACCGCCGTAGCCTGAGGCGAGCAGCAGCAGGCAGGCGATCGGTACGATGGCTGGATGATGAGTGGTCATCATTCTTGAACCCTGACGGTCGTCGAGTGGCCCGCCTTGGTGATCAGGTAATGTAAGAAATCGGGAAGCCGCTTGCAAACTGGAATTGCAATCGGGCAAAACCGGATCGGTTTGTCTGGTAGGTTACATTTCCACATGCTAAATTTGACTGTTGCACAACATCTGAAACCAAGCTATTGAGAAAAAAGGACGCACAATGAAGCCTGCCACGCTGGGGATCCTGCTGGGCATGCTGCTATCTGCCGGTGGCCTGAAAGCCCAGGAGTGCATCGCCTGCCATACTAAAATAACACCAAACATTGTCCAGGATTGGCGGCTTAGCAAACACAGCGCTAACGATGTGGAGTGCTCCACCTGCCACGGCGACGGACATACTACGGCCGATGATGTGGCCAGCGTTGGTATTCCTACTCCGGAAACATGCAATACCTGCCACGAAGACCGAGTGACCCAATTCAAGGCCGGCAAACACAGCCTGGCCTGGGCGGCCCTGAAGGCCATGCCTACCACCCACCAGAAACCGATGGCCCTGATCGAGGGGATGAAAGGATGCGGCGGCTGCCATAAAATCGGTCTGAAGTCCGAGGAAGAGATCCAGGCCCTCAAGGCCGACGGGGCCGGTTTCGGGCTGGCATCCTGCGACGCCTGTCATACTCGCCATACTTTTTCCGTGATCGAGGCTCGCCAGCCCCAGGCCTGCCAGACCTGCCACATGGGCTTCGACCATCCCCAGTGGGAGATGTATTCATCATCCAAACATGGTGTGCGCTACCTGCTGAAGCAGAACGGCATTTTGCCCGAGAGGACCGCGGCGCCCACCTGCCAGACCTGCCACATGCAGGATGGTAATCATGAAGTACGGACCGCCTGGGGCTTCCTGGCAGTACGGACGGACGGCCTGGCGCGCTATCCGGGTGAGAGTGACCAGTGGTGGGCCGACCGGGTGACCATCCTGCAGGCCTTAGGTGTGCTGGATCCGGATGGTAATCCCACCGATCGGCTGGACATGGTGGCCGGCGCCGATGTGGCCCGCCTCTCCAAGGAAGCCTTTGATGTCGAGCGGGAGAAGATGCTGCAAACCTGCAACCAGTGTCATTCGATCAACTTTGCCCGGGCGGAGCTGGAGAAAGATGACGATCTGATCGAGGCCGGCGACGCCCTGCTGGCCCAGGCGATTCGGGTGATTGTCGAGCTCTACCGGGATGGTATCCTGGAAAAACCCAATAATTACACCTACGATTTCCCGGACCTGCTCACGTTCAGTGACGCGCCTACGCCCATAGAGCATACGCTGTTCAATATGCATTTGAAGCACCGCATGCGGCTTTTCCAGGGGGCCTTCCACGCCAACCCCGATTATGCCCTGTGGTATGGCTGGAGCGAGATGGTGCAGGATGTAACGGAAATCAATACAATGGCCGAGGAGTTGCGAAATGGCAGCCGAAAAGGATGGTGGCCTTTCAAATAGGCCCCGATGCTTTCCAGCATGTGGGTGGATTTTTCCTGGGCCGTTCACCGCACCGGCTGTAAATTGACAGCGTTAGTAACTCAGAACTAACGAAAGGAGGTGGTCCATTGTCTTGTCACGAATGGAAGCTAACCTCCGGAGAGCCGGCCTGAGCCGGCCTTTGGCAGGTTAGCTTGCTTATATACCTGAAGCCCCCGGCATCAGCCGGGGGTTTCCTGTTTGAGGTGCAGGTGCTGCCAGGGGAGCCCAAAGTATCGGCCGGGATCATCAACGGTTTGGTCGCCCGGACCAGGGCTGTTTGAACCCTTGAAATGTACGCGTAAGGGATTAGTTTAACGACCCAAACCTGATTGGGCTGACGGTGAATATGGATGCGGGCAACATCAAACTGCTGGTGATTGAGGATGATCCGGATTACCTGGAACTGCTGCAGAGCACGCTAGCGGGCGCAGCTCTGGGCGGGGGCACCAGCCCGGCTTTTGAGGTATTTACCGCCGGCAACCTGAGCGACGGGATCAGCCTGCTGGCCCGGAACAACACTGACGCGGTGCTCCTGGACCTGTTTCTGCCGGACAGCCGGGGCCAAGATACCTTCCGGCAACTGCATGCCCAGGCCCCCTCCGTACCCATTATCGTCCTGTCCAGCCTGGACGATGAGAATGCTGCCATCGAAGCGGTGAAAGAAGGCGCCCAGGACTATCTGGTTAAGGGTCGGGTGGCCGGTGATCTGCTGGTGCGCGCCATCCGCTATGCTATCAAACGCAAGGAGGCCGAACGGGACCTGCAGGCGGCCCACGATGAGCTGGAACAGCGCATCCAGGTGAGAACCGCCGAGTTGGCCCAGGTAAATATCCGGCTGGAGGAAGACATCGCCGAACGAACGAAGGCGGAAGAGGCGCTGAAAATCAATAACTCCCTGTTGTCTGCCATTAGCCACGTGCTGGCGCTATACATCTCCAATACTCCCCCGGAAAAGGTTTTCGACAAGCTGCTGGATGTATTAGTTTCGGTGACTGGGAGCGAATACGGATTTATCGGCGAGGTGCTCCAAGATGAAGCCGGACAACCCTACCTACTGAGCCGGAACATTTCCGATATCGCCTGGAACGCTGAGATCAAACGATTTTATGATGAGAATCTGAGCGAGGGGCTGAAGTTCACCAAGCTGGATACGCTCTACGGGGCGGTTGTAACTAGCGGAGCGGTGGTCATTTCCAACGATCCGGCCACTGATCCCCGCAAACATGGCCTGCCGTCCGGGCATCCGCCACTTAACTCTTTTCTAGGCGTTCCATTCCATGAAGGCGATACCCTGGTGGGCGTGGCGGGGGTGGCCAACCGCCCGGGGGGTTACGATGAGGACCTGGTGGAATTCCTCGAACCGTTGATCTCCGCAGCCACCAGCCTGATCGTAGGTTGGCGTAATGATAACCGGCGGCTGGAGGCGGAGCAGGCCCTTCGAGACAGTGAGGCAAAGTATCGCACCCTGATCCAATCGGGTCGGGACGCCATCGTATCCACCGATGCCTCCGGCCGGTTGATCTCCTGGAACCAGGGCGCCGAGACTATGTTCGGGTACAGCGAAGATGAAATACTGGGCCGGCCGGTTACAGCATTAATGCCGGAACGCTACCAGCATCTGCATAGGGAGCAGGTGCTACCTCGATTGAAAAGCGGCTCTTTGCCCACCCAACAGCAAGCCCTCGAGGGATGGGGACAGCGGAAGGACGGCAACGAATTCCCGACGGAACTTTCACTGTCCGGCTGGACGGTGGGAGGTGATAACTTCGTCACCGCCATCATCCGGGATGTTACCGACCGCAGACGGATCGAGCAGGAGGTGCTACAGATCAGCGAACGTGAGCAGCGTCGCATCAGCCAGAACCTCCATGATGACCTGGGCCAGAAGCTCACCGGGATGGCCTTCCTGGGGCAAGCATTAGCTCATCGATTGGAGGGCACTTCCGGGGAATTATCGGATGATGCCGCCAGAATAGCCCAGCAGGCCAACGAGGCTATTAACAGCGTCCGGCGTCTGGCCCGGGAGCTGTACCCGGTGAACCTGGAGCGAAACGATTTAGAGTCGGCCTTGGCGGAATTGGTGGCCGGGGTGGAGTCCTACTCCGGGATTTCCTGCGAGATGAATTGCGATATCACCGTTCCCCTTAAGGATCATCAGGTCGTGACCCATCTATACCGTATAGCGCAGGAGGCGCTGAGTAACGCCGTCCGGCACAGCCGAGCCCGGACTATTCAGGTCAAGTTGACCATCCGGCCGGGGCTGATCCAGCTGGAAGTGCGCGATGACGGTGAGGGTCTGCCGGAAGACCTGGCCTCTGTAACGGGGATGGGTTTGCATAATATGCAATACCGGGCTAACGCGATAGGGGGTTCGCTGGAGTTCGGATCGCGTACCGCAGGTGGCACGGAAATAGTATGTTCAATCAAAAGCAATTAGCGAGTGATTAAAATGGCGACAACAACAGATGCATCCAGCGGGCGGGCCAGAGCCAAGATACTGATCGTCGATGATCACCCCGTAGTACGACAGGGGTTGATCCAGTTGATCAACCAGGAAAGGGACCTGACCGTTTGTGGTGAAGCGGGCGATTCGCACGGAACCTTGAGTGCCATCGAGACCCTCAAGCCGGACCTGGCGATCGTGGATATCTCGCTGCCTGGGGTAGACGGGCTGGAACTCATCAAGGCCATCCGGGCGCGCTACTCGGAGCTGCCGGTGCTGGTCCTGTCCATGCATGACGAATCATTATACGCGGGGCGGGCGCTCAGGGCCGGAGCCAAGGGCTATGTCATGAAGGACAAGGGCGCTGTGAACCTGGTGACCGCCATTCGCAAGGTGCTCAATGGCCAGCTCTACGTCAGTGAGCGCATCGCTTCTAAAATACTCCATCAGTATGCCGCCGGTGGCAGGGAGGGCATCGCCTCCCCCATGGACCTGCTCACAGATCGAGAATTGGAGGTATTCCGCTTGATCGGCGACGGCTTGAGTACTCGTCGGATTGCAGAAAATCTGCATTTAAGCATTAAGACGGTCGAGTCCTACCGGGCCCACATCAAGGAAAAACTACAGCTGGAAACTTCCACGGAATTGGTGAAGCACGCCGTCCAATGGGTGCAAACGGAGGGCAGCGGCTGACGGGCCAGGTCCAATCCTGAGCACCGGTTTCCCGGGCGGATACAATCATGCCAGCCCCGCCCGGGTCTTGGCAATCGCCTCGCCCATGTAACGATAGCCAGCCGCAAATCACCGATCTCTGACGGATGTAGGGGAAACCCCTGCCTCAGGTCAGGCATTCCCTTCGACTGGGGATAGGTTATCCCTGATCCCCTGCTGGTAAATCGCCTCTTGCCAACAACCTAGTTCACCCCGATTGACGCATTTTCGCATGGGTTGTAGTTTCACTGGCGAAAACGCAAACCCTATAACTAAAGAGCGAATCAAGCCACTGGCAGAAAATGAGACCGGAAAACGGGATACCAACCACCACTATTACAAATGAGGAAAAATGTAATGTCTGACAATAAGCACACGATCGCGGTTGGCGCGATAGAGCCGTCCGAAAACCGCCGGCCGGACTCGATGATGGATCCCGCTCATTGGGCGCAGGTTGCGGCCGATGCCGACAGCCAGTTGGTCCGGGAGTACCGGGAAGCGTTCCTGCTGATCTATAAAGTCCGTGGGCAGATGAAGGGGCTGGCGGTGGATGGTAATTTAATTGAAACGATGGTGGACGACGAGGCGGAGGAGGGGCCAACCCCGCCGTTGACGGGGCTAGTGCCCCCTACCATGACCTTCACCGAGCTATCCCGGCGCTTCTCCGAGCAGATGGAGGAGGTGGTGGCTACCGGCAAGCAGATCACTGCGGCCTCCCGGCAAATGGCTTCGGGTGTGAATAACCTTAACGAAGGGTTAGAGAAACTGCAGCGGAAACTCTCACGGGTGAAGTATTGAGCGGGAATCTCGCCGTGTAGTGGTTGACCACATTGGAGACGAATCACCTTGAAAGGAGGACGATACGATGAAATATCTTTTCTTATGGGCGACAATGCTTGGGATGGCTTCCCTGGCAATGGCGCCGTTTTCTGCCGCTTTGGCCCAGGATGAACCGGGTATCACTTTTGAATACGGCTACACTTCCGACATCATGATGGTGGCCGGTGTGGACCACGGCGCCGGGAAGCTGAACTACCTGGATAACGTGGATCTGGTCTTCGGCCTCAACACCGGGGGATTGGGATTGTGGACAGGGGGAGACCTGAGCGTCTATTTCCTGTCCAACCAAGGAGAGGCGCTTCACGAGACCGTTGGAGATGCCCAGGTGACCAGCAACATCGAGGCCGACGGAACTCAGCGGCTATACGAGTTTTGGTATAATCAATCATTGATGGATGGCATGATCGAGGTGCTGTTAGGTCTCCACGACCTGAACTCGGAGTTCTACACCAACGAGGCGGCGGGATTGTTCACCAACAGTTCCTTTGGCATTGGGGCCGATGTAGCCGGTAGCGTTGCGGTAAGTATATTCAACGTGGTCTCCCCGGCAATGCGGGTAAAACTGGCGCCCAACGACAAGCTCTCGATATTGGGCGCGGTCTATGACGGCTTTCCCGACCCGGATAATAATACGGATGGCCTGAACATCAGTTGGAACAACGAGGATGAGGGATTGTTCGCCGTTGTGGAAGGCCAATATGCCTTAAGCGGTGAGGACGATCCGCCTCAGATCTACCGGGCAGCGTTCTGGACGCATACCGTGCCGGAGGCCCTGCACGCCCATACAGAGGCCATTTCGGGCGTCTACTTCTCCGTGGACCAACCACTGGCTGGTTTGGCAACATTCGTACACGGCGGTATCGCCACTGGAGGAGGGAAGGACACGCCCCCGGATGTACCGTTGTATATTGGTTTCGGCGCCCATACCCTCAGCGAGTCCGCCGGTTTGTTTGCCGATTGGGAGGAAACTCTGGGACTGGCGGTGGCTGCCGCCAATATCCACGAGAATGACAAGGGCGAAAAGGCCTGGGAAATCACTGTAGAAGCCACCTGGGCCATCCAGGTCAGCGATATCTTCTCGATCCAGCCGGACATTCAGTTCGTGCTCAATCCCAGTGGCAACGAGGGCAATGCAATTGTCTACGGCCTGCGGACGTCGATCGGGTTCTAGATTGATCGCAGGCCTTGCGGTGAACACCGTGTAAGGTGAAAAGGTTGTATCAAAATGGGTAGAACTGATTTGGGTACAATCATGCTTCTTTGAATTACAAAACCAGTACCTAATAAGGAGGTGGCACAAATGAAAAAGAACTTTATGAGCGGATGGTTTCAGAACATCCGCATCGCCAATCGGATCGCAGGCGTCATGGGACTTATCCTCGTCGCGGTGGTCGCTCTTAATGTTACAGTAATTCTAGGGCTAAAAGAAATCAATGCCAAGAGCAAAATGTCCCGGGATGAATCGCTGGTATTTACATTACGGGCAAAAGCCTTCCAAGTCAGTGTCATCCAGGTACAGCAATGGCTGACCGACATCTCCGCCACCCGGGCAGCGGAGGGGTATGACGACGGTTATGGGGAGGCGGAAGCCAACTACCTGGAAGGCCTGACTTATCTGGATGCCTTTGAGGAGATGTTCCTTGAAGAAAATGATAAGGAGATGATCAAGCTCATCAAAAGTATTCGGGAAAGTTTTGCCGGGTTCTATGAAATAGGCAAGGATATGGCCCAGGCCTATATCGATTACGGGCCGGCGCAAGGCAATATCCTCATGGAAAAGTTTGATCCATACGCGGAAGAGATCTACTCTCAGGTGGAAATCCTGGTTGGTTCCCAGACCGAGGAATTGAACACTTCCATGAATGCCATTATTTCCACCGTCGAATCAAGGACGGTCCTTGTAATCAGCGCGACGGTGGTCTTAACCCTATTCATCCTTCTGGTTTCCGCCACTTTATCCCGTAGTATCATTAAACCCATCAACCTCATGGTTAAGGGCATAGAAAAGTTGGCCGCTAATGATCTAACGGTCGCCGTCGATGTTCAATCCGAGGATGAAATTGGTGTCATGGCGAGGGCGCTTAACTCCAGCTGTTCAAAAATCAGAAACGTCATCCAGAAAATTCTCGCCAGTTCGGGACAGGTGGAGAACGCTGCTACCCAGATTTCCTCCGCTTCCGAGCAGTTGGCGGCGGGCGCGGAGGAGCAGCAGGCCCAGCTCTCGGAGGTGGCTACCACCATGGAACAGATGAGCGCCATGATCCTGGAGGCCAGCAAGAATGCCGACGAAACGCGTCAAAACGCCCAGCTCACCGGCGACACCGCCAACCAAGGCCGGGAGGTGGTATCCAAAACTGTCAGCGGCTTCCAGACGGTGGCCGACACTGTGGAGCAGGCCGCCCTGCAGATCCAGGAACTCAACAAGCGCTCCGAAGAGATCGGGAACGTGATCCAGGTGATCGACGATATCGCTGACCAGACCAACCTGTTGGCGCTGAACGCCAACATCGAGGCGGCCCGGGCGGGGGATGCCGGTCGGGGGTTTGCAGTGGTGGCCGACGAAGTGCGC
>SDBT01003887.1_pt1 | contig 25641 bp, 23 predicted proteins | sample 2277101 | NCBI WGS metagenome assembly SDBT01 (sample SAMN10404973, study PRJNA504765) | marine sediment metagenome | isolation source: marine sediment core GS10_PC15, 103 cmbsf | place: Arctic Ocean: Southern Knipovich Ridge | collected 2010 | reverse complement strand
CGCCCGACATCTGGCGGGCACACCGCAATCAGCGTAGATCTCCGTCAGGTTGAAGATGGTGTCTCTATACAAATAGGAAAACAATCGTGGATGGGTGTAGCCGCCAGCTTCGGTCAAACAGCACTTGAAGCTTTGCGTAACCCATGGAGATTAATTTACCGCTTGGATGACCTGGCACAAGATTATGAGTACTTGCAGTTGTCTGACGATATCTGGTCCGTGATTGAATCAACTGCCAATGCTCATGGTGCAACCTTTGAGCTTTCCGAACGCCTGCGTCGGGTTGTATGTCCATATTGCATCACTGCCAACCCTGTGGGTGAACCAAATTGTATAGCATGCGGTGCCCCACTAGGCAAACAACAACCACGGACATGCCAATACTGTGGCTTTGCTGTAAAAATCGATGAACAAGTTTGCCCAAATTGCGGAAAGCCTCAAACCTAAAAAATTTATTGTTCAAAGGGCAAATTTAATAGGAACTCATCAGCGATTTTAATTATCCACACCCAATAATGTACAATCTTCAATCAGGGAGTGCGTAGTAGGGTGAGTGCCTCTGTGATTAATGGTAATAAGTTCGTTTGACTATCCTCATTATGATTCTTTTTTGTTCTGGCCTTCAGTCGGGTTTCTAATCGCAGAAGATCAGGAAGTGCTTCTAAATATCCAACTCTGCCTATAAATTTTACCGACAGTTTGCGTATTGGTATAGATGTTCCCCTATCATTGGCTATATTGATAAGATGATCCCCTGCACAAGAGCAAGCGCTCAATAAGTGGATGATTTGCTCTTCCACATAAGGATCAATTTCTGCCAGTTGTATCAGAGCCAAAATTTCCCGTAGATCGATCTGAGATAAGTAATTTACTAAAGTTAACCGCACATCTTCTGTTGAGAGATTATCTGGTGAATCTGTCTTAAGAATACCAGCTAGTACTCTTACGATATATGCACGTAGTGTGAAATCTGGTTCTACAATCCTTGTAGCCAACAGATATGTGATTAACGGCGACCTGCGAACTACATCAAATTCAATTAAACGTTCGAAGCCTCTCTTTCGTTCGCTTAACTCAGGAGAAGTAAATGCTTCGGCTGATTCCCAAAGCTGATGAATCTGATCCAGAGAGAATTCGTTTATATTTTTCAATTCTTATCCCAAATAGCCGCGAGTTATAATAACCCTTTGGCGTGGTCAATCACATTTTCTACTGATAAACCGAATTTTTCGTATATAGTTTCATAAGGAGCAGAAGCGCCATACCTCTCGATAGAAAGAATCGTCCCTCGATCACCAACCCAAAGATCCCAACCTTGGGATATACCTGCTTCAATTGACAATCGCGCGTGAACATTGGGCATTAATACCGAATCTTTATATTCTTGGTCCTGGGCAGCAAACAACTCCCAACTCGGGAATGAAATCAACCTTACATTCACTCCCTCCGCAGCCAGTCTCTTACCGGCTTCAATAATCAAGCTAACTTCCGATCCGCTAGCCATCAAGATTATTTCAGGTAGACCTTCACCGAGATCAGCCAGTACATAAGCTCCACGCTGCAACCCTGATGCGGAAGAGAATACCTCCCTATCCAATGTTGGGATATTTTGTCTCGTCAAAGTAAGTGCTGTTGGACCATCTCTCCGAGAGATTGCTAATCGCCAGGCCTCGCTGACTTCATTCGCATCTGCAGGGCGAATTACAACCAGTTTTGGAATAGTACGGAGTGCAGTTAATTGCTCTATCGGCTGATGGGTTGGTCCATCTTCACCAAGCCCAATGCTATCGTGAGTGAAGACCCAAATGCTGGGATAGCCAGATAGAGCAGATAATCGGATTGCCGGTCGCATGTAGTCTGAGAAAACCAGGAATGTTCCCCCATAAGGGATCACACCCCCATACACTGCCATACCATTGACAACTGCTCCCATAGCATGCTCACGAACTCCGAAGTTGAAGTTCCGCCCTTGATATGAATCCGGTTGAAAACTTGGGCTTCCATCGATCCAGGTTTTATTTGAGGGTGCTAGATCAGCTGAACCCCCGATTAATTCGGGTATGCTTTTTGCGAGAGCATTTATAACCTTGCCTGACGCTGCCCGAGTAGCCAATCCTTTTTCATCACTGGTAAATACGGGCAAAGCAGATTCCCAATTATCAGGCAATTTGCCTGAGTAGCGGCGACTTAATTCAATTTCCAGATCTGGAAATGCTTCACGGTAAGCATCCAAGCGAATCCGCCAATCCTTTTCAGCCAGTTCGCCGCGTATACCAACTTGCTGGTATAGTTCCAACACATCCTCCGGAACATAGAAACGGGGAGATAGCGGCCATCCCAAATTTCGTTTAGCACCGTCAAGCTCCTCATCTCCGGGGGGGTCACCATGAGCTTTGGGTGTATCCTGACGAGTTGGCAAGCCATAGCCGATATGAGTACGAGCGGCAATTATCGACGGACGTGAATCAACCTTAGCCGCCTGAATTGCGCGATCAATTGCATCGACATCATTCCCATCAAGGACAGTTTGAACGTGCCAACCGTAAGCTTCAAAACGCGCCATTCGATCTTCTGTGAATGTAATATTAGTACTGCCATCGATAGAAATATGGTTGTCATCATATAAATAAATTAGGCGACCTAATTGGAGGTGTCCGGCAAGTGATGCTGCTTCTGACGACACACCTTCCATTAAATCGCCGTCGGTAACAATTGCATAAATATAATGACTAATCACTTTATGCCCCGGACGGTTGAATTCCGCTGCCAAATGCTCTGCCGCGATTGCCATCCCAACACCATTCCCAAATCCCTGTCCTAAAGGACCTGTCGTGACTTCCACTCCTGGTGTTAAACCGTACTCCGGGTGTCCAGGCGTTATGCTCCCCCACTGTCTGAAGTTTTTAATATCTTCCAATGAAACGTCATAGCCGGTAAGGTACAGCAAACTATATAACAACATCGAACCGTGACCGCCAGATAAAATAAATCTATCTCTGTCGAGCCAATCAGGGTCTTGGGGGTTAAAACGTAAATGACGGGTCCATAATGTATATGCCAATGCAGCAGTCCCCATTGGCAAACCAGGATGTCCTGAATTGGCTTTCTGAATCGCATCGACGGAAAGGAATCTGAGCGTATTGATAGCGCGTTCCTGTAAATTTGTAGATGTTGGCATGAATTTATCTCCTAGGAATGAATACGGGGTATTGTACCGCGAGTTATGATTATCAATTTTTAAAAATCTTCATTGCACTCCTATATTTGACAAGGGAATTGCCAATAATCTTACGATTTAAGCTAGTGACATATGTCAAATATTTGTTATGCTTTTTGCCACTAGCTCATTTGTGCAGATTATCACATACTTTGTCATGGATAAAACTTGGCAGTATCAAAATCTTTTGGGGCCTATCCCGGAGTAATCTGCGAAGTATTCTATGCAATGAACATGTCTATTCACATTGCTCTTGGAAGGAGGTTTTATTGCTGTTAGATACACCGCAAGCAATTAGACCAACTTCGGTAAACATAATACAGGAGGTACCTTGATGGTCACTACCGCGGTCTCAAAGACTCCTTCGTTTAGTGAGACATTTTATAAAAGTCTGTTCGAGGTGGATGAAGGGGAACGGATCCGTACATGTCTGCAGTGTGCAACGTGCAGCGGCATTTGTCCGTTTGGTTATCTTATGGATTTTCCTCCAGGCAAGATGATCGCCACATTACGTGCGGACATGTTTGAAAACGTGTTGAAAACTGACACAGTTTGGATGTGCATATCCTGTTATGCCTGTACAGAAGTTTGTCCAAAGCAAATCCCGTTAACACCGGGTTTGATGACCCGTGCTAAAGAACAACTACTTTTGGCGGGAAATATTCCTACAGAACTTCAAAGTGCTTTCGAGTTTTCTCAACGGTATGGAAATCCTTTAGGAGAATCACCTCGCAAAAGAGCGCAATGGGCTAAAGGTATTACCCCAGAGGTTCCAATTATGCAAAAGGCTTCCCAACCGGTAAACGTATTGTGGTTCGTTGGTGATTACCCTTCTTATCACCCTCGTGTCCAAATAGCCACAAAAGCGTTGGCGAAAATATTTAACGCATTGGGTGTGAATTTCGGTATTTTAGGGCGAGAGGAGAATAGTGACGGAGACTCACAACGACTGGCAGGAGAACGCGGTCTCTTTGAGATGCTGGCAGAAAAAAATGGGAAAGCTTTTTCTAAATATCAATTCGATGAAATTGTAACAGCTGATCCGCACGCTTACAACGCGTTTAAGAATGAATATCCCAAACTGGGTATTTCATATCCAGTACGCCATTTCACTGATTTCCTTGTCGATCGCTTAGATCAATTAAGACCGTTGTTGACTCAAGAAATTAAAGCAAGAGTCACCTATCATGATCCTTGCTATTTAGGTCGCGCAAACGGCATTTTTGACACACCACGGATTTTACTTGAAGCTATCCCAGGATTAGAACTTGTGGAGATGTCACACAACCGCGAAACAAGTCTTTGTTGCGGAGGGGGTGGAGGTGGAATGTGGTTGGACGGATTCCAATGGGAGAAAGCTCATGTTCGGCTTTCTGAATGGCGAATTCGAGAAGCTATCTCGGCAGGCGCGGATATATTAGCCGTCGCCTGCCCTTATGAATCACCGCGCTTTGAAGACGCCGTCAAAATGGTCGAAGGAAGTGGACATCTACTCGTTAAGGACATCGCTGAACTTCTTGCTGATGCGATGGAAGATTAGGGAGGGGTACTTATGAACATAGTGGTTCTGATCAAACTGGTCCCTGATTTAGTAGAAGAACTTACTATTGATGATAGCGGCACAAATCTCGATATGGATTGGGTGCGATTGATTATAAATGAGTTTGATGACCACGCTATCGAGCAGGCCATGTTACTCAAGGAACGAAGTGAAGCAAGAGTGACGGTTATAGCCCCGGAAGTTGAAGGGGTAGACGATATACTCTATACTGCAGTTGCAAAAGGCGCAGATAAGGTAATTAAGCTCATCGGGGAATTTGAAGAGGGAGTCAACAGTCACGCATTAGCGCACGCCTTCACTTCCGTTGTGCAAGATCTTCAACCCGATTTAGTGTTGATTGGCGTACAGGCTCATGATGATATAGATGGCGCGGTGGGTCCTCTACTAGCCGAGTACCTGGGTATGCCTTATGTTGGTTATATTTCTGGCGTTACTATGGAAGATGGCAAGTCCAAAGTACGCAAGGAATACCCTGGCGGGTTGATCGCCGAGATGGAGATTGTATTACCAGCTGTTCTGGGCATTCAAGCCGCAGAATCACCACCGCGCTACGTTGCTATCAGCAAGGTGCGCCAGGCGATGAAGAGCGCAACCATTGATGAGCAAGAGGTTGTCGAGTTAGACCCAAGTGGTGGACCAACTGTTAGTCGCATGTTCCAATCAGAAGCTGGAGCACGAGCGACCATGATCGAGGGAGATGAAGAGGAAATCGCTTCTAAGCTTGTTGAAATTTTCAAAGAGATTGGCGTGCTCTAAAGGAGGGAACCTGTGAATCAAGACATATATGTTGTCATTGAACACCTGCGAGGACAGGTGGCTGACATTTCCTACGTGATGCTGGCCGTGGCACGGGTTTTGGCTAATAATAATGGCGGAGATGTTGTAGGCATACTATTAGGTCATAATGCAGAAATGCTTGCAAACGACTTGTCTGCTGACCGTGTGCTGTATATTGACCACCCAGCACTGGCCGATTTCACCTCAGACGCTTATCAAGAAGCTCTCACTGAACTGATCCGTGATGAGAAGCCGCGAGCTGTGTTGTTTGGCAATACTTCTATCGGCGCGGACGTAGCGAGCGTTCTCTCAGCACGGTTGGAATTACCTCTTGTGAGTTCCTGTCGAAGTTTCGACGCAGATGGCAAGTTCTTAAGCCAGATCTACGGTGGCAAAATAATGGTCGAAGGTGATTTACCCGGACCGACGGTGCTGGTGACGATGATCCCTGGTGGATGCAAGCCAGAGGAAGGACAAAGTGCGCAACCGCCTGAAGTTACCACAATTTCGGCACCAACGTTTGAGGACTTGCGCGTCGCCCTGGTGAATTACATCGAACCGGAAGCCGGTGACGTGGACATCTCAACAGAACCTATCCTAATCGCTGTCGGTCGCGGGATCCAAACTGAAGACAATATCGAGCTAGCGGAAGAATTGGCTGAGGCGTTGGGTGCCACTGTGTGTGCATCGCGTCCGGTCGTGGATCAGGGTTGGCTGCCAACGTCCCGACTTGTGGGTAAGTCAGGCTTGAGCGTCAAACCCAAGCTGTATCTGGCGATTGGAATAAGCGGTGCACCAGAGCATATCGAGGGTATAACCGATAGCGAAATGCTTATCGCTATCAACACCGATCCCACTGCACCTATCTTCGAAAGTGCAAATTACGGAGCTGAGATCGATTTGTTTGATCTCATCGAGGTTTTAACTGAAAATGTCGAAGAGGCAAAGTCCGCATAACAGTCCTGTGGAAATAACGGAGCAATTCGATGCCTGAGCGAGTTGACTTTTGGGGCATACCTCATACTTGGGGAGCGCCTGAACTCTATGTCTATACATTGATGGGTTTAGCCGCAATAATACTTCTCATTCGCTTCTATCTAGACGTTAGATTGTGGTGGCGGGTAGGAATACCAGATACACGTTGGGATCAACTGCATAAGCGGCTTGGTCGTCTTGTAAGGTATGCAGTTGTTCAAACCCGAGTTCTCAGCGAACGATATCCAGGCTTGATGCATGTCCTTATTGCTTGGGGGTATTTAGTCTTCTTTATAGGAACTGCATTAGCGACTCTCGATTCACACTTTGTAAAGTTCCTCAATGGCAACACCTATCTGCTATACAAATTTATCCTGGACACATTTACCCTGTTTTTCCTAATTGGAGCTGCCATGGCGGCTTATCGCCGCTATATACAGAAACCTAGCCGGCTGACACTCGAACCTAGATTCACTTGGTCCCTTGTCTTAATCACATTGATTGTCTTAGGTGGATTAGTTACCGAGTCTATCCGCTTGGCTATCGAACAGCCCTCTTGGGCGCTATGGACACCATTTGGGTGGCTTGTATCACAATTGTGGATCGCGACTGGTGCTTCGGTTGAGACCTTACTCGAATGGCACTTGGGCGTGTGGATATTCCATTTGCTCTCTGTCGCTCTGACATTAATTTTGCTGCCTGTTAGCACATTGATACATCTTCTGACTGGTCCACTCAATACTTTCTTTTCAAAGATCAATACGCCGATTGGACGGCTCAAACCAATCGCAGAAACGGTCGGTGGTGACCAGATATACGTTAGCAGGTTGTCCGACCTTTCGTGGAAACAATTGCTGGACGGCGATGCCTGCACGGAATGTGGCCGGTGCCAGGATGCCTGCCCGGCTTTCGCTTCAGGGACACCGCTTAGTCCAAAAGAATTGATCATTAGTCTCCGAGATGCGTTGCATGCATACGGGCAGTCAACCAATGATAATGGCAAAGCACACATGGTGATCGGAGAAAAAATCCAAGATACTGTACTCTGGTCATGCACAACTTGTGGTGCGTGTGTACATGAATGTCCGGTATTGATTGAGCATATTGACACAATTGTTGACTTTAGGCGCTATTTAGTCATTGAGGGGAGAGTGGACGACGAACTACAAGACGCATTATCCAATCTTGGTCGCTACGGCAACTCATTCGGTAAATCAGCTCGAGCAAGGGCAAGGTGGTCTCGAAAGATCGAACCGAAGCTAAAAGATGCACGCAAAGAGCCCGTTGATTACCTGTGGTTTGTCGGTGACTATGCTTCGTTCAGCCCAACATTGACTGAGATTACTCAACAAACTGTTGATGTTTTCCACAAGGCAGGGATAGATTTTGGCATCTTGTACGAGGGTGAACATAATGCTGGAAATGATGTACGCCGTGTAGGCGAAGAGGGGTTATTTGAAATGTTAGTAGAAAACAATCTTAAGGCGTTGGAAAAATCTAATTACCAAGTCATAATTACTACAGATCCACACTCCTACAACACTCTCAAGAACGAATATCCAACAAACGGTGGTGTTCATCACCCTGTGATACATTACACTGAGCTACTAGATCAGTTAATATCCTCTGGGCAACTCAAATTATCAAAGAAAATAGAGAACAAAGTAACATACCATGACCCTTGCTTTTTAGGACGCTATAATGGAATATACGACGCCCCACGCAGGGTAATCGAGGCAACAGGTTGTAAAATCGCCGAGATGCCACGAAATCGCGATAGAGCCTTTTGCTGTGGTGCCGGTGGAGGTCGAATTTGGATGGCAGAAGGAGAAATTGAAGAACGACCAAGTGATTCAAGGATTCGCGAAGCGGCAGAACTTGATGGTGTTACAGACTTTGTTGTCGCGTGCCCCAAGGACATAACTATGTACCGAGATGCAGTGAAAACAACAGGTTACGAGGACAAGATCGTTGTTAAAGATTTGATTGAATTGGTTCATGCCGCATTATGAACGAGGATATGCATCCACCCTGTCTGGGAATAGTATTGCCCCGATGGATGATAGCAAATAATAATGGTGAATAATTTAAAATTAATCCTGAAGAGAGGACTGGATAGATCTGGATTTAAAAGCCAAAACGGTGTCAGGGTACCAATTGCCACAAAGCTGATCTTAAGCTTTCTGCTTATCATCGTTATTATCAGTGCCGTTTTTATGGTGGTAGGAGTTCAGTTAATCAGCAATCGTATTGTATCCGAAGCTCAAGAGAAGGTGCGTCACGATCTCAACACTGCTAGAGAAATCTATTTAAGTAAATTAAGCCACATTAACGATGTGGTTAGATTAACAGCGGATAGGTTTTTTATCGAAGAAGCCATATTATCTGGAAATATAGAGGAAGCTAAAATTGATTTATTAAGAATTAAAAATGTGGGAGAGCTCGATGTATTGACCATTACAGACGCATCAGGTAGAGTCCTTTTGCGAACCAGTAATTTGAGCCTCTCCGGAGACGACCAAAGTGATGATGATCTGGTCAAAGAAGTTCTCGACAGACAGGTACCTATTGCTTCCACATCTATTGTAAATGCGGATGACATACGTAAAGAATCTCCTCTTCTTGCCGAGCTGGCATATTTTAAATTTATTGACACTCCTATGGCAAGGGTTAGGGATGATAATGAGGAAACTGCCAGCATGATGTTGAAAGCGGCAGCTCCAATCTTCGACGACCAAAATCATTTAATTGGAGTTGTCTATGGTGGGACTCTAATAAACAGGAATTTTGAAATTGTTGACAAGATTAAACAAACCGTCTATGAGGATTTGAAATACAAAGGTCAAGACATCGGGACTGCAACGATTTTTCAGGACGATGTAAGAATCTCTACAAACGTCAAGAATGAAGATGGTTCAAGGGCGATTAGAACACGCGTAACTGAGGAGGTATACGATCAAGTTGTAATCAAAGGAAAACCCTGGTATGGACGAGCTTACGTAGTAAATAACTGGTACATTACCGCCTATGAACCCATCAGAGACGTATATGACCGAATAATAGGTATCCTGTATGTCGGTGTCTTAGAGCAAAAATATCTGGACATTCAAAGGCAAACCATAATCTCATTCCTGGCAATAACTCTCGCAGGGGCGTTGGTTTCCTTGATAATGTCTTACTTTATTGCTCATGGGATTTCGACACCCATCAATAAGCTTGTGTCTGCTTCCAAAGAAGTAGCAGAGGGTAACCTGGATGCGAAAGTGGAGATAAAATCGAACGATGAGTTCGGTGATTTAGCAGAATCATTTAATGCTATGGCGATGGCTTTAAAAGAACGGGATGAGAAGTTGAAGGAATTTACAAAGAAAAAAATCTTGGAATCTGAAAGGTTAGCCCTTATTGGACAGTTATCTGCCAATGTCGCTCATGAATTAAACAATCCTCTCCAGGGAATTGTCACCTATTCTCACCTTCTCCTGGAAAAGATGCCAAGCGAAAACTCAAACAGGAATTCCGTTCAAAAAATTGTGATTCAAGCTAATCGATGTAGGGACATTATCCGGGGATTGTTGGATTTTTCAAGACAGAGGAACCCCGACAAAACTCTGTGCGATGTTAACGTTGTTTTGAGTGATTGTGTATCCTTATTGGAGAATCAGGCTCTATTCCATAATATTAGAATCATAAATGATCTTGAAGCAAGCCTGCCAATGGCTGTTATAGATCCTTCGCAAATCGAACGGGTGTTTATGAACATAATTATAAACGCTGCAGAAGCAATGAATGGGAGTGGGCAACTCACTTTATCGACAAAGTTCGACCCGAGCGAGAATTTCATCGAATTGAAATTTACAGACACTGGTCAAGGCATCTCAAAAGAGGATTTGGCAAGAATTTTTGATCCCTTCTTTACAACGAAAGAAGTAGGACACGGAACAGGATTAGGATTGGCAATCAGCTATGGAATTGTCAAGGAGCATGGAGGCACTATTTTAGTAGAAAGCAAAGTAAGCAAGGGAACCACCTTTAGTGTCAGATTACCAGTAAGAGTAGAAGAAAGAGTGTAGAAAATGGAGGATAGGCACAAGATAATTATCATTGATGACGAGGAAGTCGTTTTGGATTCCTGCACTCAAATTCTTGAAGGTAGCGACTATCAGTTAGCTACTGCAATGAATGGAACTCAAGGGTTAAAGCTACTCCAAGAATTCCGACCTGACCTTGTTTTTGTTGACCTTAAAATGCCAGGGATATCTGGACTGGAAGTACTTGAGAAGATCAACACTACTGATCCGACCATTGTGACCATAGTCATCACAGGGTTTGCAACGGTGAGTTCTGCAGTAGAAGCTATGAAGCAAGGAGCGTATGATTTTCTTCCAAAACCTTTTACTCCCGACGAGTTCCGTCTGATCACTATGAGAGGACTAGAGAAAAGAAAGTTAGTGCTAGAAACCATTGCCCTCCGTAGGGAAAAAGAAATGTTGAAGGAAAATTTCGCCGCTATCGTTTCCCATGAACTTAAAGCACCACTTGGCGCTGTGCAGCAAAACTTGTTCTTTTTGTCAGAAGAACTGTCAAACAAGCTTACGGAAGATCAAGTAGAACGACTCGAACGGATGAAATCCCGCATTACCGATCTTCTGGAGCTAATTCATACCTGGCTTCGAGTATTTTCCACAGATATTGAGGCAATTAAGGATCACTTTAAGCCAGTAAGTATAAAGTCTGTGGTTTCTAAAGCTGTCGAAAGTGTCCAACCCCTTGCGATTCGCAAAAATATTGAAATAGTTACTTCTCTGGAGGAACCATTAAGCTCTTTATATGGAGAGGAGGGAACTCTAACGGAAGCTCTAGTAAATATTAGTAATAACGCCATCAAGTATTCCTATATGGGAAGCGAGGTCATTATCGAGGCTGTGAATAAAGATGACTTTGTTGTGATTTCCATTTCCGACACTGGTGTGGGGATATCTGAAGAAGATCTACCCTATATCTTTGATGACTTCTACAGTGGAAAACCTGACCAGATGACTGAAAGAGGCGTTGGAGTAGGATTAGCCATTAGCCGGCGGATAATCGAGACTCACAATGGATCGATCTCCGTTGACAGCGAACTTGGTAAAGGTAGTAAATTCATTATTAAATTACCAGCAATCGAGAATAACCCCAATCACTAACCGGCGCCGAATATACGGATTGTTTATATCCTAATAAAGGAGACATAAGATGAATGGACGTAAAAGAATATTAATGATTGACGATGACCCCGATTTTGTTGACGGCATAAAATCAATTCTTGAAAAAGCTGATTATGCTGTTGATGTGGCTTACAACCCCAAAGATGGTCTTAATGCGTTGCATACCGAGCCTCCTGATTTATTACTACTTGACATTATGATGGGGCGAGGGGCAGAGGGCATCATGATAGCACGGAAGATGCGAAAGGACGCCGAACTGAGAGAAATTCCAGTGCTAATCATTACCGGCATAAGAGAACAGATAGCATTTCTCTTTCCTGGTGAGCCTGTACATCCCGGTTTTGTTTCTGTCGATGAATTGGTTGAGAAACCAGTAGACCCTCAGTTCCTTCTGGAAAGGGTCAGTGCCTTGATACAAGCTTCCGAAGAGAGAAAGGCTCAATCAAGCTAATTGAGAGTCAAGGTAAAATTGACTGGTCCGCCGTGACGATCTTTGTCATGATAGTTTGTATAGTTGAGGCTTAGCTCATCTGACTTCTCGAGACCAGGAAATGTTACACTAACATGACAGACCATAGGAGATAACTATATGGCAGCTAAACTTACTTTTAGCAAAGAGATTGCCAACCTGTTGTATGCGATGCATGGGAATCCGATCAAAGACTGCATCCAGTGTGGAACGTGCTCTGGCACCTGCCCGGCGGTTGAGTTCATGGATCATTCGCCACGGGAGCTTATAGCCATGATTGACGCAAATTTAAAGGATGAGGTGCTACATAGCAATACTTATTGGTCATGCGCTTCCTGCTATTACTGTAACGTGAGATGTCCTGCCGGAATCGACATCGCTGATCTAATGTACGCTTTAAAACGCTATTCCATGTGGAAGGATGAATACAAAAAGGACTTGATTGGACCTACGTTCTCCGAAAGCTTCGTAAAGATGATCATGAGAACAGGTAGATCCTTTGAACCCGTTCTGGCTCCCTCCTATATCTTTAAGTATGGGACTAGAGGCATTATCGATGAAGCTCAAACCGCGACAGCCCTGGTGCTGAAAGGAAGGTTGCCCTTGCTTCCAAAGAAGATCAAGAGGCTCGATAACTTAAAAAGGATGGTGAGAAGAATCATCCCGATAGGAGAATCCTCATGAAACAATATGCATATTATCCAGGCTGCTCTCTTGAGAGCCTCGCGATGAGCTACCACGTCTCTTCCATCGAGGCTGCACGTGAATTGGGAGTGGAACTTAAGGAAATCGAAGATTGGAACTGTTGTGGTGCTACTGCATACTTCCACGTGGACGAACTATTAGCCTATACATTGGTAGCTCGGAACCTAGCCCTGGCTGAAAAGGAGAACCTCGACTTCGTTGCACCATGCAGTGGATGTTATAAAAATGCGTACTTCACAAACGCCTACCTTCAACAAGATCCGGACCTAGCAGAGCACATAAACTTCGCCCTAGAAGAGGACAACTTACATATCAGTGGTCCAATTAATGTAAGACATCTCATCGAGGTATTCGTTGAGGACGTGGGGTTTGAGGAGATCAATAAACGTGTCTCTCGACCATTGAAAGACCTTCGTGTCGCCCCATACTACGGATGCCAGCTCGTAAGACCGAAAAAAGATAGCGAGGACGTTGAGAATCCTCAGTTCTTCGAAGACCTCTTATCGGCAATTGGGGCGGATCCGGTTGAATATGGTTCCAAAACTCGATGTTGCGGCGGTTCCTTGATCATCACCAACCGGGAAGCTGCTTTGGATATGGTGTATAAGCTTTTGCAGGATGCTGCCAATCGTGAGACGGATGTGATAGCGACCATATGCCCACTGTGCAACATAAATTTAGAACTTTATCAGAAACAGGTAAATCGAGAATTCGGTACAGAGTTCTCAATTCCTGTAATGTACTTCACACAATTACTGGGATTAGCCTTAGGCATCGCATCAGGACGCCTGGGGATAGGGAAAGAATTGGTTTCCATGGAATCAGTGCAATTTCTTATGCAAAATCCATAATCTGGTTGAGGCACACTAATATAAGCATAAAATAGATGTGGTACCAAATGGCTGGGTTTGATCCCCAGAAAGGAGAAAATTTATGAGTGAAAAAGTTGGAGTTTACATTTGCCATTGCGGCACAAACATCGCTGGAATTGTTGATGTCGAAGATGTGTCTACATGGGCTGGAGAGCAAGCTAATGTAGAGATAGCCCGGGAATATAAATTCATGTGTTCCAGCCTCGGTCAGGACCTCATTGTTGAGGATATTAAGGAAAAGGGTTTAACGAAAGTAGTTGTTGCTTCCTGCTCACCCCATATGCACGAAAAAACCTTCCGCACGGCTTGTGTACGGGGGGGATTAAATCCCTTCATGTTTGAAATGGCTAACATTCGTGAGCACGATTCATGGACAACGGATGATCGTGAAGCTGCAACTTTGAAGGCGAAAGCTCTCACAAAAGCCGCTGTAGACCGCGTCATACACAACGAGCCATTAGAACCATTGACTGTGGAGATTAATCCAAATACTCTTGTAGTGGGAGGTGGCATTGCCGGGATTTCCGCTGCTTTAGAACTAGCCGACGCTGGCAACCATGTCTACTTGGTAGAACGGGAGCCATCCATTGGCGGACACATGGCCCAATTAGATAAAACTTTCCCAACATTGGACTGCTCAGCCTGCATACTCACACCGAAAATGGTTGATGTTGGACAGCATCCCAATATTACACTGCTCACTTACAGCGAAGTAGAGACTGTAGGTGGATATCTAGGCAATTTCGACATTACAGTGCGCAAAAAAGCCCGTTATATTGATGAGGAGCATTGCACGGGTTGCGGAATCTGTATTGAGAAATGCCCCTTTAAGGTTGTGGACAACGTCTTTGAAGCCGGGCTTGGGGAGCGCAAAGTGATCTACCGTCCATTCCCGCAGGCAGTACCCAAGTACCCGGTCATAGACAAAGAGAATTGTGTCTATTTCCAACGGGGTAAATGCAAAGCCTGCCAGGTTTTCTGTCCAACTGAACCCAACTCAATAGATTTTGAACAACAAGACGAAATGCTTCAAATAGAAGTGGGCAACATTATCTTAGCAACGGGTTTTGACCTTTTCGATGTCAGTCAAATACCTCAATACGGCTATGGCCGGTTGGCTAATGTGTTCACCAGCCTCGAATTCGAACGCATGGTAAACGCATCTGGACCCACAGAGGGAAAAATCGTTCTACGAGACATGGAAACAACGCCCGAATCCGTAGTCATCATACATTGCGTCGGATCCCGGGATGAAAACTACCATAAGTACTGCTCGAAAGTTTGCTGCATGTACTCTTTGAAATTTGCGCATTTGATTCACGAACGTCTCCCCGAGGCGGAGGTGTACAACTGTTATATTGACATGCGTACACCCGGCAAGGGGTACGAGGAGTTCTACAACCGTCTCCTAGAAGAAGGCACACATTTCATACGTGGTAAGGTAGCTGAGGTAAGTGACGTAGCCCGCACAGAGGAAGAAGAGGGGAAACTTATCGTACAGGTAGCTGATACTCTTATCAGTAAGCAGCGTCGTATCCCTGTGGACATGGTTATCCTCAGTCCTGCAATGGAAGCTCGCAATGACTCTCAAGATGTATCCCAATTATTCAGAATGGGCTGTGACTTCGACGGCTTTTTCGTCGAACGACATCCCAAGTTAGATCCGGTTGCTACCATGACCGAGGGCATCTATATTGCTGGTGCTTGCCAGGGTCCCAAGGATGTTCCCGACACAGTATCACAAGGCGCTGCTGCTGCGGCTCGTGTAGCCAGTTTTATCAGCCGGGGTACAGTAATGATGGAACCGATACGTGCAAGTATAGATCAAGAACTGTGCTCCGGATGCCGAATATGTAATACGATGTGTCCCTATAATGCTATCGTCTTCCATGAAGACCGTAATGTCTCTGAAGTCATCACAGCACTTTGCCAGGGATGTGGTACATGCGTAGCAGCATGTCCAAGTGGCATTATTACAGGTGCCCATTTCACTAATGATCAACTTTTGTCTCAGATAGAAGGAATTTTATGGGACGTGCGTTCTGAACCCGAACTGGTACCAGGAGATTAGGAGACTTGACAATGAATGAACAGTTTGAACCCGTAATCGTAGGATTTCTGTGCAACTGGTGCTCTTATCGAGCTGCGGATCTGGCAGGGACTGCACGGATTAAATATGCGCCAAACATGCGACCGATCCGGGTCATGTGCAGTGGTCGAGTGGATCCTCAATTTGTATTAAAGGCTCTGCGAGAAGGAGCTGATGGCGTAATGATCGCCGGTTGCCACCCCGGTGAATGCCACTATGTAGAAGGGAATATTAAAACCTTACGCAGGTTTATTCTCCTCAAGAAGATGCTGGCACAACTCGGCATCGAAGATGAGCGAATTCAACTAGTCTGGGCATCCGCATCGGAGGGCATTGTTTTAGCCGAGGCTGTTAACCGCATGACTGAACAAATCCGAGCTCTGGGACCCCTAAATTGGCAAGAAAAAGTGCTGGGAGGAGGAAATGGTCATGGTCACCCAGCGGCTATCGAACCCGCCCAGGAAGCGGAGGAGGTGTGATATGACTGAAAATGCAAAACCTAAATTAGCAATGTATTGGGCATCATCCTGCGGTGGTTGCGAAATTTCAATTCTGAATATTCATGAAAAAATCTTGATCGTTGATGAGATATTCGATATAGCCTTTTTCCCTTGCATTGCAGATTTTAAGACCAAGGATGTGAAGGGCTATCCCGATGGATACATCGATGTGTGCCTTTTCAACGGTGCTATTCGCAACTCAGAAAATGAGGAGATGGCTCACCTGCTGCGACAGAAATCGAAGGTTCTTGTTGCTTACGGCTCCTGTTCCTATGAAGGCTGTATTCCTGCGTTGTCCAACCTGACGACAAAGCAAGCAACCCTGGACGCAGTATTTCTGGAGAATCCCTCTATTGATAATCCTGATAACACCCTTCCACAAACTAGTTATCAAGTACCGGAAGGGGAGCTCGATATTCCTGTCTTTTACAACACAGTGAAATCTCTAGATCAGGTCGTCGACGTGGATTATTATCTCCCCGGATGTCCACCAGAGCCACCCCAAATCTGGGCGGTTTTAGAAGTCATCGTAGCTGCTCTCTTGGAAGGAGCGCCACTTCCTCCCAAGGGTTCCATTGTTGGTGCAAGGGACGTTGCCGTATGTGAAGAATGTCCATTAGAAAAACACGAAAAATCGATAACTCGCTTCTATAGACCGCATGAGATAATTCCTGACCCAGGTCTATGCTTGCTGGAACAAGGCATCGTTTGCATGGGAATTGCTACTCGCGCAGGATGTGGAGCACTATGCCCGCAGGTAAGTATGGGTTGCCGCGGTTGTTATGGACCGCTCGGTGACGTCGAGGATCAAGGCGCCAAGATGCTTTCCGCAATTGCATCAGTAATTGGTGTCGGAGACCCGAGTATGGAAGAAGATGAACTTGAACGTGAGATACAAGCCGTTGTAGACACCTTACCAGATCCTGCTGGCACTTTTTACCGATTCAGCATGGCACACTCTCTACTCCGTCGAGCCAAAGTGAATGGCGGCAATGGCAAAGGAGAAGCAAAATGAAACGAGTAACTATCGATCCCATCACACGGCTGGAAGGTCATGGAAAAATTGAGATATTCTTAACCGATGAGGGCGATGTTGATAATGTATACCTCCAAATTCCTGAGCTGCGCGGCTTCGAACAATTTTGTGTGGGACGACCGGCTGAGGAAATGCCTCGGATAACAAACCGTATCTGCGGTGTCTGTCCTGAAGCACATCACATTGCTGCAACGAAAGCATTGGATGCTCTCTACCATGTAGAACCCCCTTCTGTGACTAAGAAAATCCGCGAGCTGTTCTACATGGCATTTTATGTCACAGACCATACGGTACACTTTTACGCTTTGGGTGGACCCGATTTTGTGGTCGGACCGCAAGCACCGCCAGCCGAACGCAACATCCTCGGTGTGATCCATAAGGTCGGGGTTGAAATCGGCATGCAAGTGATCAACTGCCGCAAACGCAACCACCATGCCATAAAAATGCTGGGCGGTCGCGGCATTCATCCGGTCGCTGGTTTACCAGGAGGATGGAGTAAATCCGTCACTGAAGAAGAACGCCAAGAACTCGAGCAAATCGCCCGTGAAAACGTGGAATTTGGCCTCTTCAGCCTGCAACTGTTCGACGATGTTGTGTTAGGAAACCAGGAATACGTTGATCTCATCCTATCCGACGCCTACACTGAAAAGACTTACTACATGGGTACGGTTGATAAAAACAACAAAATCAACTTTTATGATGGCATGATCCGGGTTACTGATCCCGAAGGGAAAGAGTTCGTTAAATATGAACCGAAAGAATACGCCCAACATATCGCCGAACATGTTGAACCGTGGACCTATCTAAAATACCCCTACTTGAAAGAGATTGGATGGAAAGGTTTCGTAGATGGGGTCGATAGCGGTGTTTATTGCTGCACACCATTATCACGTTTTAATGCCTCGGATGGCATGACAACACCAAAAGCTCAAGAAGCTTTTGAAAAATTCTATGAGACTTTGGGGAGCGAGAAGATCAACGATCGATACCAGCCCGTTCATCACAGGCTGGCAACCCACTGGGCACGGCTGGTAGAACTCCTCTATTCAGCTGAACGGATGCTGGAATTAGCAATCGATCCTGAGATCACCGATCCAAACGTGCGTACACCGATCACAGAAAAACCCGATGAAGGAATCGGTAGCGTAGAAGCGCCGCGCGGCACATTGACACATCACTACCAAACAGACGAAAACGGGATATTAACGAAAGTCAACTTGATTGTCGGCACCACCAATAATTACGCCCCAATCTCTATGTCAGTCAAGAAAGCTGCCGTGAATCTGATTTCAGCGGGAACAGAGATCACGGAAGGCTTGTTAAACATGGTGGAAATGGCTTTCCGCACCTACGATCCATGCATGTCCTGTGCGACTCACTCATTGCCAGGTCAAATGCCGCTTGAGATAGTGATCCGCGACGCTGAAGGGAACGAAGTCAAACGATTGAGCCAGTATGTCGATTAAAATTTTCCATTCAGCCTTGTGAAGGAAATCCAAATCTTGGATATTCAACCTTCGCGAGGCTGAAATCACGTAAATGAAAACGATTGTAATCGGATTAGGCAACCCGATACTCACCGACGACGGTGTGGGCGTTCTGGTTGCCTATGAAGTTTCGAAGATCCTTGCTCTTCAGAATAGAAATGACGTTGATGTAACTGAAGCAAGTGTTGGAGGTATTCGCTTGATGGAGCTGATGGTCGGCTTCAATCGGGCGATTCTCGTAGATGCGATTATCAGCAGTAATGGAAGTTCACCGGGTACGATCCACAAAATGTCGCTTGATGACCTTATGGATATCAGCCCCACACAGCACAGCACTTCATCACATGACACATCCTTAACCACCGCCCTGGCTGTGGGAAGAAAACTTGGTTTAAAATTGCCAGATGAGATTGTGATTTTTGCAATAGAGGTGGAGAACATTATTGATTTCAATGAGAACCCAACCACTGGTGTTGCCAAAGCGATTCCGCGTGCTACGAAATCTGTCTTGAACGAAATAGAAAAGTATTCAAATTGAAACGACGCCAGATAAAAGCGTTGATCTGGCAATTATTAACCATTTTTAGGAGGCTATTAATATGATCTCAGCTGAGATAATCCGGCGATACCCGTTTTTCGCAGGTTTGACCTATGAACAAATTGTCATATTAGCAAAATTGGGCGATGAAAGCAGAGCCGAAAAAAATCACGATTTTTTCAAAGAGAATGATGTTTTGAAAAGCATCTATCTCGTCCTTGAAGGTGAGGTTGCAATTATTATCGAAGTGCCTGACCGAGATGTGAAGCAATCAGTAGCTGATCAACTAACCGGTGAGATGAAAATGAAAGATATTGCGCTCAGCACAGTTGGTAGTGGTGATATTTTCGGATTTCCTGCTTTGATCCCACCTTATAATGCCAATGCTAGTGCTAAGGCAATTACACAGTGCCGGGTTGTTGAGTTTGACTGCACTGAGCTGCTTAAGGAATTTGATAAAGACTGCGGGTTTGGTTATGTGATGACTCAAAGAGTTGCACAACTGGCTGTCGAAAGGCTTCGTGATCTGAGAGTCGAAACCCTTGCTTGGATAACCTAGCAATCTGCTGCCCACACAAAAGCAACACACTTCCCGGAGTCAAATACCGGGAAGGTTTTTTTAATCAGCATTTGATTTTTTCACCACCCATCCGAAGAAAAACAAGACCGCCCAAATTACCAACAGTGGTAATAAACCAACCATAAAACACAGCAAACCCATCACTGCCGCATCTCGCCCATAAAACAAGAGAATCAAACCATCTCCGATGATGACTAATACCGCCATACCTCCGATGATAAGCCGGATATTCGTTTGTTTTGCATAGCGGCGCAAATCTCGTGTCATTATTATCTTGTGTAACCTTGTGAATGAAAAGTTATTATTTATTTCAATCAATTATACGGTACTATTATATTTACGGTAAAATAGATCCATGAACGACCTGCCTGAATGGCAGCATCTCTTCGAGAATGAAATTCAGCAGGCTCAAGCCGCCCGTACAACCGGTAATGAAGGAATGGCTCGTGTAAGTGCCCGCAGAGCTGCTGGTATTGTAATTGGTGAATATTTAAACCGGCTAGGGGATAAATATTCTAACCCAAGCGCCTATGAGAGACTCAGGTATCTGCTATCACAGCCTGACATATCCCCACAAGTAAGGGATATTACCGAACATTTTCTTGTTCGTGTGACACCCAATCATACACTACCAATTGATGTTGACCTGATCGCTGATGCTCATTGGCTGCAAAATTTACTCATACAAACATGAAGGAGTAATTTATGGATTCAAAATATAATTGGATTCCCAATCTGGTTTCAGAAACTCCCCTCATTCCTAAAGACAGCATCGTAAGCCGTACTTTGTATTCTAACGATCTAGTCAAGGTCATTCTTTTCACCTTTGCTGCAGGACAGGAATTATCTGATCACACATCTTCATCAACGGCGATATTACACTTCATTAGCGGTAACGCTAAATTGAAAATTGCTGAGGATGAAATAGATTCCAAGGATCAAGGATGGCTGTATTTACCTCCAAACATGCCTCACAGTATTTACGCCATCACCGAAGTCATGATGTTGCTCTATTTAATCACGGAAAAGAATGCCGAAGAAGCTTAACCATTAAACGCTCATTCCAACCATTAATGTAAAGCCGAGGTCAAAATGCGGATTCTCGCGATAATATCAGGTGAATATGGAGAAAGGCACGTATCAAATATAAAGAAACACTGCCCCAAAAACTGGGTGATTGAAGTCTGGCGTGCGCCGAATATCTTTCCTCTTATAATTGATTATCCTGAAGATTTCTTGCCCGAATCACTTCCAGAAACCGACTTAATCCTATCATTCGGCGAACATCGCGGCATCGCCGAATTGCTTCCCGATATAGTCCAAATGACGGGTGCCAAGGCTGTGATAGCGTCAATTGATAACGAAGCCTGGCTGCCTAGAGGTTTAGCGCGACAACTACGTGGTTGGCTTGAAGAAATGAACGTTGCATGCGTTACTCCAAAACCTTTATGCTCTCTTACAGAAAATGATTATCTCACCTCGCGCTTCAAAAGAATTGAATACAACAATAACAATATCGCGGAGTTCGCACACCACTTTGGTCAGCCTGAAATCAAGTTGGAAATAGATCCACAACTGAAAGTGATCAAATCCGCGCATGTCCAACGTGATGCGGTATGCGGATGTGCACGTCATGTTGCTAATGGCTTAACAGGGATTTCAGTTGAAATGGCAGAAGAAAAAGCCGGATTGCTGCACCACCATTATCCCTGTCTGGCTTCAATGGGTAAAGATGTCGATTTCGACGACACCTTGATGCACATTTCAGGTAATCTGCTCAAAGATAATATAGGCACACAAGTAAAACCATTTAAAGAAATTGATTATATTTCACCTGGGAAGCGCAGCGATTGAACAAATAAAATGCCGCGCTTTTTATACGCGGCCTTAATAACTCAAATTTATTATAAAATATTTTATCGGAGAGACAATACGCCTGTTTGTGTCGCTGATACCTGCTTATTATTAATTTGAGTTTTTATTTGACGTAAGATTTTAAATGCACCTAAAATTGTCACAATGGCACGAATACCTGTTACCAGGATTAATACCCCGCTAAATAAACCTGCGCTCACTAACATGATAGATTTGAGCATACCAGGTAATGCTATTTTCCATCTCGGATATCTCAACAAGCTTTTTTTCAAATCAGCCACAAAAATCGGACTTGGAACAATCGGCTGAAGAATTTCTCGCAGATTAGATTCAAGTTCTTGTAGATTGTATTGAATGGGAATTACGTTGAACCCTTGTTTAATTTCCATATATCAATAATCCTATTTTTCATCATTATCAGTAACATTGATCATGGGCTCATTTACCATCTCTTCTCGCATCACAAGTAAAGTCCTGTGATATAAACTTTTTATCGCTCCTTCAGTTCGTCCCATCACTCGACCTATTTCCGCATTCGAAAGGTGTTCGACAAATTTCAATATCAATAACTGCTGCCTTTCTGGAGGTAAACGACGGATTTCAAGTATCAACCGTTCTTGTTCCTCGGATTTTAGTATTTCATATTCGGGGTGATCATATTGCCGAGGCCGAAAAACAGCATCATCTAACGGGAATTCTTTCCGCCTGCTGTTATCTCGATACCAGTTTGCCACCAGATTATGTGCAATTCTATATAGCCATGCTGAAAACGGCAGCCCTCTGTCGTTGTAATTGCTAATGTGACGAAGGGCTCGATAAAAAACTCGCTCAGTTAGATCTTCTGCATCCGAAGTATTGCCAGTCCGATAGTATATATAGTTATAAATTCGTCCAACATGTAGCTCATAAAGAGCGCCAAAAGCTTCCCGATCTCCATGAGTTGCTTGCTCAAGTAGTTTATCTTCGCTGAGCTGTGTCACAGGATTAACCCTTTAACAACCTGGGTTCTTCCGCCAAGCCACAGCAATTACTGAACCGCGTTATCCGTTGTGATATGTTGATAATATAAACCCCTAATAAATCAAATAGTTGCATGCAGTATATCATGTTAAACCTACTTAATATCTTGGAAGTCACACGGTTGGTACACAAATGAGGTATAATAATAATCACCGGGGATGAAAGGTCTCGACGGGAGAGGCTGGCCCCGAATTGCGAGCCGAGAGGCGCCGATCTCGATAAATCAGCGCACAAAACAAGTGCCAATCGCACAAACTACGCTGCTCTTCCTCTCGCTGCATAAGCGATATTTTGAGCGGCGGACCCTCTAAAGTAGGGTCACGTCCACTTTCACCCTACTCTGGCTGGATGAAAGATCGGGCGTCAAAAAAGTCGGAGTGCCGTACGTGTCACACCGCTAAACGTGCGAAAGAGGGACTTTCGGGTCCCAGCGGTTAGCCAGGAGGTCACCCTTGTTGGTCAGGGACTATCTGGTGAAATAAAATCGACTGACTACGCTCGTAGATATTCGAGGGACGATTCTTTCGGACTCGGGTTCGATTCCCGACATCTCCACCTATACTTTCCTGAGATAAAATAATTGTCTCAGGAAAGTTTCTTTTTTACTTACAAGATCAAACCTATCATAGTGGAATATTTCATAGACTAAATCACACCAGCAACCTTCCCGGCCTGCTCTATGACTTCCATTGCTCTTTCGATCTCATCTGGTTCATGCGCTGCGGTAATAGTCGCTCGCAGACGTGCTAATCCCGGAGGCACTGCTGGCGAAACCACCGGCAAGACAAACGTATCCCGGTGCTGAGCTTCACGTGTCATCACGTATGCACTTTCATCACTTCCGCAAATGACAGGAACTATAGCGGTCTCCGTATGAAGGGTATTGAAACCACGCTCCTGTAGCCCACTAATAAATTGTTTTGTATTGGCGTTCAACTTTTCTATCCGCCAGGGTTCATCTAAAATAACATCGAACGATGTCTTTGCAGCCGCTGCCTGGGCAGGCGGTAGTGCCGCCGAGAATATGTACGCCCGGCTGGCATGGCGCAGGTATTCAATGAGCTCCTTACGACCAGCGACATACCCACCTACTGACGGTATGGTTTTGCTCAAAGTCCCCATATTGATATCAATTGTTCCCTCTAAACCAAAATACTCCTCAATTCCCCTGCCGGTACTGCCTAAAACACCTAATGAATGGGCCTCGTCGATCATCAACCAAGCTTGATAATTCTGGCATAACTCTACCAATTTTGGAAAATTGATGATATCCCCGTCCATGCTGAACACAGAATCTGCGACGACTAATTTGGTGGCACCATCCGGTAGTTGCTGCAAGCGTTTTTCCAGTGCCTGCATGTCATTATGGCGAAATCGCAAGAATTTTGCCCCTGACATCAAACAACCGTCAACGATACTGGCGTGATTCAGCTTGTCACAAATTACATAATCACCGCGACCTAATAAGGTGGATATCACTGATAGATTTGTAGCGTAGCCTGAGGTATAAGTAATAGCTGCTTCTGTCTTTTTAAACTCAGCAATTGTTTCCTCAAGCTCTGTATGGATGGTTAAAGTTCCAGCCAACAACCGCACACCGTGTGTACCCGTACCGTATTTTGCGATTGCCTGCTGTGCGGCTTCATTAATGCGCGGATGTCCTACCAATCCCAAATAACTATACGAAGCGTACATTCCCATCTCGCGTCCTTTGACCAGCACGCGTGCCCCACCTCGCAATTCAGAAATGGGTTGGTTATAGTAATATAAATCGGATAGACGAATCTGTTCGACACGCTTTTGCATTGCACAAACACGCTGGGTAATCGTATCATTTTCGTTTGAAAAATCCATTACATTCTCCTAAATATTGCATTATTAGTTTTTATTATTATTGACAATATCTTCTTTGTTTATAATTTTTCGATATAAATATTTTTATTCCCCAACTAATCCCAGTAATCCGCCTTCATCCAGGATCGCCACATTTAGAGATTGGGCTTTCTCGAGTTTTGAACCGGGATTATTACCAACCACCAGAAAGCTGGTCTTCTTACTTACAGTATTTGTTACTTTACCACCGTGTTCATTAATGAATTCTTTTGCTTGCTGACGTGATAAATTGGGCATAGTTCCTGTAATAACAAATGTGTACTTTGAAAGCGATCTCTCTACCTCCAGTTCTTGTTTACCTGCTTCACTGCGAGGCCAGACACCTGCGGTTTTCAATTTCCTTAATACCTTTTTATTAGCAGGCGTAGCAAACCAATCCACTATTGCCTGCGCAATATTTGGGCCAATACCTTCGATTGACTCTAAATTTTCAACTGTATCTTGTGACAGCATATCCAGGTCTACGTAATATCGTGCTAGATCTGCGGCAACTACTTCTCCTACACCGCGAATCCCTAATGCAGTAATTAATCGTTCCAACGATCTGCGGCGTGAAAAATCAATCGCATTCAAAAGATTATCAGCTTTTTTCTCAGCAAAACCTTCCAATTCGAGAAGGTCAACTCGTTTTAAAGTGTACAAATCTGCAACGTCGTTCACCAGATCAGAAGACACCAATTGTTTGACGATCCTTATCCCCAAACCGAGTATGTCCATCGATCCTCTCGATACGAAATGTTCGAGATTTCGGATCAGTTGTGCAGGGCAGGCTGCATTCACGCAATACCAAGCTACCTCTCCCGGTAAATTTTCCACCGGCTGTCCGCAAGCCGGACATACAGA
>SDBT01003886.1_pt1 | contig 25643 bp, 54 predicted proteins | sample 2277101 | NCBI WGS metagenome assembly SDBT01 (sample SAMN10404973, study PRJNA504765) | marine sediment metagenome | isolation source: marine sediment core GS10_PC15, 103 cmbsf | place: Arctic Ocean: Southern Knipovich Ridge | collected 2010 | reverse complement strand
CAATTGAATACGCGTAAAAGTCCTGTACAGCCTCTTTCTTTGCTGTCTCGAGATTGACGTCTAAAATTGTTTTTACTTCAGAATCTGATTCAGAAACTAACTCTTGATCGCTCATTTTTCCTCACCATTTTTAACGCTATAATGAATGTAAAGATGTTTAATTTCACCATTTATTAACCGCTCCATTATTATCCTAGCCTGATCTTTACCTATTAGACCTCTAATCGATTGATAGACCTCATCTTGAATACGGCTCACATGTGAAATAAGACTGTCGGTCGTCGTCTCAGGCGACGTGGTGGTTTTTGAAAATGCGATTTGTATTTTAAGTTCTTCTTCATCTGTATCTGCATTAATTTGGTCACGTTTTCTCTGCTTCTCGTCATTTTCCTGCTCTATTTCTTCTTCTTCTTTTACTATAGCCTCGATTCGATCACGTTCTTGCTGCTTCGCTTCTTCTATATCTCTTTCTTTTTGTTCTTCAACCTGTTTTTTTGCTTCCTCTGCTTCTCGCTGTTTTTGTTTTGCTTCTTCAAGCTTACGATTAGCCTCTGCTTCACGCGCTGCTACACGTTCTTTTTCTTCACGCTCTTTTCGCTCTCTCTGCAAAGTTTCTAGCTCAAGCTTATGCCTGATATCCTGCCTTTCTTTCTCAGCTTTCTGCTCAGCTTCTTCTCTGGCCTTCTGCTCAGCCTCTCTTCTTATTTCCTCTTCACGTTCTTTTATAGCCCTCTGTTCCGCTTCTTCTCTTAACCGTTTGTTCTCCGCTTCAATTTCTTCAGAGTGTTTTCGTGTTTTGTATTCAGCGTTTAATGCTTCGAGTGCCTGTTCTTTTAAAACTTCAGCTTCAACTTGCTTGTCACAATAAGATTCATCGATTACGATAGATTTGCATCTGCCGATCATTTCTTTTAATTCATCAGTCCTGTAAAAACCACCGACACGGCATTTACTGTACGCTTCTATCGAAGCAAGCTTGCAAGTCATAAGCTGATCATGTTTAATTAACTGACCGCTGATCGCAGTAGTTATGATGTTGAATGACTCTTTTATATTCTTTCGCGTTGAGTCGATAAGCTTAACCGCATCCTGGAATGGTTCTTTCATTGCCTTATGATCCATATCCAAGCTCTTGACTATTGCGTTTATTTCTTTGCGGTCCTTTCTAGCAAGCTTCCTCCCGTCATCTGTTTTCACTTCATAAATTAGGTCCGTATATTTCACTTTTGCAGTTTCAAGCTTCTTTTCATACCCGTCTTTATAGACCGATATTAACGGCTTTAATTCTTCAGTTAATGCTATACTCTTAATTTCTTCCACTTTCTAAAATCTCCTGTTCTAATTGTTCGATTTGCTCAGCTGAAAATGACTCAAGTATGTCGATTGCCTGACTGCCTCCGTATTTAAATACTTTAGCGCTGTTTATATTGATGACCTCTTTTACATCCGGTTCTAACTGCAGGCCTGTCGTAGCTTCTCTGAGCCCAGCTGACGCTGGTATATAGTCATACGACAGTCGGAGTCGTGTCTCGACTTGATGATCAAGTATTTCAATCGTTATTGTTGTCTCGTGAAACTTCATTTAACTGCTTTTAACGTCTTTAAAAACAAGTCTCGCGCGCCTTCCGGGTCATCATCAATGTCGGGATACATAAGGTCGTAATTAGTTAAACAATTACTTAAGTCTACACCTGTTTTAATTGCTTCAATAAATTGTTCAGGGAATCTATTTGCGTGATTCATATCAAGTGATTCGAATATCCTTTCTTCTGCTCTAGCTACATCTTCCGGAATTCCAAATTTTGCGTAATCATGATACGGTGAATTTGTGCTTAGGCTATCAAAAGAAAGGCCTTGTGCTAGCACATATGAGTTGAGAGTGCATCCGATAGCACAGCCATGAAAAGTGCTACCGCACCACTTCACATAACTGCCTTGTATTATCTGATCATTAACGCGATGCTCTTTAACAATACGTAGCAAATCGGCTTTTAGTTTTGGATCGTTATTGAATGCTTTCATAATATGCCCCTGGGCTTGTAATTAGCTAAGGTACTTATGCGCCTTTTAATTCTTGTTTTTTCAGTACATATTAGTCCGAGATGTATGTCATTTAGCTCTAAAGTTCCAAAGCCACAAAGCGGCTTATCTGCAGTTCGTTCGCATCGAGAACACATATGCTTAGATAAATATCTTTTCTGATTTTTTGTCAAAGCGTCGAGCTGTTCTTGTTCAGTCATAATATTACCCCAGGTATTATTTCATTATACGTACAGTCATAATAAAATCAAGAGAATTACATAAATTATTTATTTAACGCGATCATCGTTGTAGTAAGCTCTTTCATAATATGATTAATATCATGTTGATTGCGATGTAAGATCGCAATAGAGAGATTTAAGACATGCTCGTAAGCTTCTTTAGAGAGTGATTGCTTAGTTTGATTTGTCGCGTCTTTTAGAATCGTTGTTATTTTGTCAATATTTTCAGACATGATTTTTCTCCTTTTTTTCAGTGATGCTAAGACTAGCATCGATTCCTTTTACGTCTATGCAACTAAACGCAGGATGCGTGTAATCTTTGTCTTACTTAGCTGTGAGCCGTCTTCTATTAGTTCATCGTAGAAAAGCTCGACTAGTTTAGTTTTCGTCTCCAAGGGCAAATCAAGCGCCATTTCATTGATGTATTGTTCAACTAGAATAGCTATTTCTGCAATAGCACCAACAATTTTAGTTGACGTAATATTGACCCAATACAATTCAGGATCAATATCCGACGGCTGACATTTTAGAATCTTTGCGAACTTTATAACCGCTTCTATATTCAACCTTATTTCACCTTTCAAATAACGAGAAACTGCTGATTGTTTCAAACCCATCGACTCCGCCGCAATCATTTGAGTTAACTTCTTGTCACGCCCGTTCCATAAATCATTGAGATTTTTAGATATAGTGTTGTTCATTGTTGGCCTTTGTTGATTAGCATTATGCAATCATAGCACGTCTATTGACAATAGTATATTACCTGCGGTATTATTTAATTATAATTAAATACATAAAATCATGACTAAATATATGAAAAATAAATATGAAAAATAATTTCGGTGAAATTCTCGAAGAGAAATTAAAAAAATTGAAAATCCGGCAAAACACACTGCGGATCGGGATCAATGTTTCACAAACGTTGGTCTCGCACTGGATTAACAATAGAAAGGAAATAACACCCGCGCGCGCACGTGACATTGAGATATTCACAGAAGGGCTTATCAAGCGAGATGAATTATGTGATGACATACTGATGACAAAAGAAGAATATATGCAATGGTCTAAGTAATTTCAGCTAGCGTAGTCTGACGGTGCCCAGAGTGCCGTCTTTTTTTTAAATCACAGGTACAGCTATGAGTAAATCAAAAAAAAAATATCTCGAATACATTTCAGACATTAGAAAACACGGTAAAAATGTAACCGAGTGGGAATATGACTTTATAGAAATATGTTATGAAAAATTAATAAGAGATAAAAAGATTGGGGACGCTGCTGAAATATTAGAGCGTATTTATAACGAATCTGTGGAGTCTGAATGATGGGAAGAAAGACGAAAGTTATTAAGCAACTTAAAAAGATTTTGTCCGATGAATTTACAATTATAGTCGACGATTGTTTTGATGATGACTCTCATTTTGCTTTCAATATAAAATATAAAACCCGAAGCCATTCGTTTAAAGGACAAATAAATGACACTGGGCAAGGAATGTATTTTATATCAGAGTTTGATCTAGAAATATTAAAGCTCACCGGAGAAAATATTTACAAGCGACTCTTTGAAGAACACTATAGACAATATTCTTTCATGCCGAGTGTTAAATAATGGATAAAGAAGCAGCTAAAGAAATAATAACTCAGCAATTGAATGACTGTCTTCAAAATACGTCGATTCAAAAAATTACACTCGATTATGATAGCGCAGAGAGTGAAGGTCTTGCTATACATATTTTTAATTGTGAAATTGAATTACTGCAATATGAAAAAGATTTAACTTTTTGTTTCCCGTGTTATATCGATGAAAATAAAAGTAATTACGAAGACGATTATATAAGATTTGATGCATTAGAATATGGTTATAAATATAATTTTTGGGACTCTCTTAATACCGAGAATTTATATATTTTTCTATTTCATGATCTTCTTAATAAGCTGTGAAAGATCGAATATTAATTACTTTAATGCTGTTCATTATCGCTTTAGTGATCGTTTTATATTCGTAATATATGAAAAAACCAGAATTTACCGGGATTCCGAATAAAATTTTAGACGTAATTTTATTACATGATTTTAGCAAAAGAGAGCTTAAAGTGATGTTCGCAATAGCACGTCAAACCTACGGATGGCATAAAGAAGTTGACGATATTGCATTGTCAAAGTTAGCAAAGATGACAGGGATTTATCCCTCACATTTATGCACGTCAATCAACTCGTTGACAAAAAGAAACATTATAATAAAAAAAACCGGTAAACATGGACAACTATTAGAGATTAATAATTGTGTTAATGATTGGGTTTTTGACTCAAAAAAACAGGTGGAAAAATCAAAAAATGGAGGGAAGAGTATTACTGAAACGGTAATAGAAGGTGTTACCAAAACAGTAACGCTAGGTGTTACTGAAACAGTAACAGACTATTACCGAAACAGTAACGCTGCTATTACCGAAACAGTAAATACAAAAGAAACTATCAATAGAAACTATCAAAAGAAAAAAGAAAGAGAAAAGAAAAAACCCATTTCTCTCTCTGATTTTTTGAAAGAAAGAGCGGAAAAAGGGGAGAAAGGGATTCAGCCAAATGATAAAATTTTTGACTACGGTAGAGCGGTAGGGGTAAGCGACGAAATGTTGATGACGGCATGGCACAAGTTCAAAGATTACTACATCGGAAAAGTTGACAAAAAACAAAAAGACTGGCGGGCAGCTTTCAGGAACTGCGTAAAAGACAACTGGTACGAATACTGGGGCATTCCTGCGAATGATGACGAACCGGCATACTGGACAAGCAAAGGCAAACAAAAGCGGAGAGAAGTTAAAAACTTTAATCATGGTTTTGAATAAAAATGAAAATAAATAACAACATCGAAAATTTAAGATTGCCACCACAATCCATCGAAGCTGAGCAGTGCGTACTCGGCGGCTTAATGATTCGCAATGAAGCGTATGACGAAATAGTTGATAAAATTTTCGAAGATGTTTTTTATCGTGCTGAACATAAATTAATTTTTAAAGCGATTTCGGATTTGCATGAAAAAGAAAAGCCAGCGGATGTAATAACCGTAGCTGAAATTTTAGAGAGCAGGGGCAAGCTTGAAGATGTAGGGAAACTGGAATACATCGGGTCACTTGTGTTGAGTCTTCCGAGCGCTTCAAACATCAAAGCATATATCGATATCGTGCATGAAAAATATTTGCTACGAAGCGCGATCAACATCGGGACCGTGCTCGCAGACAGTGCATTTGATCCCGGTGACAGATCGGTAGATGAAATTATTGACGCTGCAAATAGGTCAATTATTGTCCTGTCTGACCCGTGTCAAAATACTGGACCTCAGCCAGCGAGCGCTTACATCTCTGACGTCATTTCAGACATGGACGACAGAGCGACCGAAGGCGGGGCGACAATAGGGCTAAAAACAGGCTTTCAGTGGGTCGACAACGCGTCTTACGGATTTCCTTGGGGTTTGCTGACGGTTATCGCTGGCCGTCCATCTCAGGGCAAAACAGCGTTCGCTATGAATGCAGTTGAAAATGTGGCGATTAAGTCAAAACAGGCTGTATTGGTCTTCACTCTTGAAACAACGTCAAAAGATTTAATCAACAGAATGGCGTCAAGTATTAGCGGTATTCCATTTGATCGAATTATGACAGGAAAAATGATGGACTCAGATTGGCCAAAATTCACTGAAGCAATACGAGTAATAAAAGAAGCCCCTCTTTTCTTTGATGAAACGCCAGCAATAAATTATATTCAAATCAGAGCACGCGCGCGAAAGTTAAAAAGGCAGTTCGATATTAAATTAATAATGGTAGATTTTTTGCAGCTAATGAGTCCGGTTGATACTCGAATTAATTCGAACATGCATTTGATTACAAGCGCAAACACAAAAGCATTAAAAGCTTTGGCGAAAGAATTGAACGTTTGTGTTTTATGTTTAAGTCAGTTGAATAGAAATGTAGAGCATAGGTCAGATAAAAGACCGATCATGTCAGACTTAAAAGAATCCGGGGCGATTGAAGAAGATGCGCAGTTGTTAATGTTTATGTATCGTGATGAAAAATATAATCCTGCGGCAAATAACAAAGGCTTTGCTGAAGTAATTATAGCTAAAAATAAGAGCGCGGAAACAACTACGGTCTATTTAACTGCTGAGCTTGAAAAAATGAGGTTCAGGGATTATTTCGGAGTACCGCAATATGCGCAGTTTAATAAAACAAATCAGGGGTTTGATTAATGGGCAATGAAGATAAAAGACGTGACGTTTATGTATGCCAAGCTTTACGGTAATGATTCGTGAATCAGTCAGGACGTCCTTTGCATATTTCAGACGAAGACAAGGATTTAATGTGTTTGTTGAAAGAGCAGTACGGCTTTACTGCAAAGCAAATATCTGAAAAATGGGACGACACGTTAAAAGTTTCAACTATGACGGCTTGGCGAATTACACGATACACGCGGAAAGGAGATATAGAATGAACTACAGAACTGAAAGTATAAAGCTAAAAAATGAGACAAGATATATTGTCAGAAAATATAACGGTGAGATCGTAAACAAGTGTTATCACAAAGAAAAAAGAGCAGCTGAAAGACAGTGTTCTATGCTTAATGCATTCTTCGATGATCCTGAAAGTCTTGTTGATATATTAGATGAGGTTCTGCCTTCAATAGTAGAAAAAAAAACAAAACAAAGAACGCTGACGCAAAATAAAGCGATGCATCTTTATTATGACTTAGTTGCTATAGCGCTTAATGACGGCGGTTTTGATGTTACGAGTACAGTAGAGCTGCTGTACGGCGGGCCAGTGGATGTGCCCTGGACAAAAGCTTTTGTTAAAGATTATCTTTGGAAACCCTTGCAGTTAGCGATGACCGGAATTGAATCAACAACAGAGCTAAACACTAAACAAATAAGCGAGATATATAGATTAGTTGATAAGACGTTAGCTGAAAACACAGGTATAAGTGTTGGATTTCCAGACCGATTTGAACTAGGGAGATAATATGATATATCTTTATCATGCATGCGGGTGCGGCGAGGATCTAATCTTAGGAAGTTTACACGCGACAGATAATTCTGACATAACAACGAAGGAAAGAATTTTAAAAGCGTTGTCAGCTGCCGAGCAATTTAGCTCAGGTGTTCGCGGGCCTTTTCATATTATAAGTGGGTAGATCATGAATAAAAAAGATATGATTGGATCAGCGATAGTTGTAGTTGGTATTTTCGCAGGTATTTATTTTGGATTATGGCTGATGTGTATCGGCGGTATAATAGATGTTATTAACGATATGAAATCTAGCGAAGTTGAGGCGGCTGAAATGGGTATAGGTATATTTAAAATAATTCTAGGCTGGCTTATGTTTATCGGTATATCGATAGTCTCTTGTGTTGTCGGATTCAGTATAATTGATTAATTATGGTTATGCATAAAACCTTTTTTAAAGTAAAGCCGGTGATTTCTGTTGAATATCTGAAATGGGTTGTTAGCTTACCTAGCGTTATAAGCCAGGTGGCAGGGGGGCACGCTCATCACATTAAACGTCCGGGTTATTGCGGCGGCGTTAAAGCGCCGGATATATTTAGTATGCCACTTACTCTTGAAGAGCATACTGACTTTCATAAAATGGGATGGCAGTCTTGGGAAGAAAAAAACAACGTGGATCAAAGAGACTTAGTGCTACAAACAATTGAGTTGGCTGTCAGAGATGGTATAATAAAGTTATGCACGTGATTAGATGCGGAGGTTGTCCTGAATTTTATACATTGTATAAAGCCACTGTTGATCATGATCTTGCCGTTAGAGAAAACATGAAAGATGACACACGATATCTCAAGGATGACGGATGTATTCCGAAGTTAGAAATAAAAACAATATGTGAAAAATGCGGATATGAAAATAATTTCTATTACCACGTTAAGCAGAGGTATATCTATGACTGAAGAAATAAAATATTGTAAGCAGTGTAATGAAGAAGCTTTAAAAAGCGATGATTATACAATCAGTGTCGGTTCAGTTATTTATTGCAATATTAATTGTCATGATCTTCATACGAAATCAATCTTTGAGCTTATATGTAATAATTGGCATTTCGATTGCAGTTACTGCGGTAATGATATTTGGGACTTCGATGATGACTCAGGGAGCGCTTTAGATATTATATATAACGATGACGATGTATTTTGTGGTATAGATTGCTTTCACTATTTCAATAAAGGCGATATTGAACGAAGAATAAAATTTCAGGAATGTGTTATTAAAGTTAAGAGAAAATTTAATTATATTACAATAACAAATTTTGAAGGTTTGACAAGTTATGTAATGACTGCAAAATTTACATTCCCAGGGGCTAAACGTGGGGGCGTGCTTACTGTTAACTATGGAAGTGATAAAATGGTTGTCACTATAAATCCCGAGGATTTAGAAGCATTAGAAAGATGGAAAGAATGCGAGTATAATTATACATCGTATTATAAAAAATATCCTCGCGATGAAGAAGCTAGTGATTGAACTACCGATACCTTTACCTCTATGCAATCTAATCGTAAAAATGCATTGGGCAAAATATTACCGAATGTCATGTTTGATAAAGAAGTTCACATCACTGTCCATTCAATTCGCAAAGGGAGACCTGACCGCGACGCAGTATCAATTAAAGCAGCTCTTGATGAACTCGTCAAAATGCAAGTACTTAAAGATGATTCGACCGACGAGATCGAAAACATCAGCTATACGTTTTCGAGAGTCAAGAAAGGTGAAGAAGAGAAGACGATAATTACAATTGAGGAGATAGAATAATGACTATAATAACTGTAGAAACAGATGACAATATTGAAGAAGTTACAGAGTTCATTGGAGTAATAAATAAGACACTAGAAGGTTTTCATATCAGATTAGATAGGGGCTTGTCAGAAAATGAGGTCATCAGTGTTTGTGACGCTATACGAGCGATAAAAGGCATAGCTTTTACAGAAATATTAAAAGCGGGCGAAGAATGTGTTGATGTCGAAGATAATGTATATGAGCAAATAAAGAATGATGTCAGAATAGACATGAAAGCCGGGTGGATTGAACACGGACCGTTGGATGAATTTAAGGCACGGATAGCAGCACAGATGAAAGCGGACTTCAAAGAAGAAGTATTAAGTTTTTTCGAACATCTCTATATTGATGATAAGGTGGGGGAGCCGATAGAATAATGACTATAGTAGCTGTTCAGATTAGCGATCATCTTAGTGCTGACGACTCGGTGAAGTCTATTGAAGAGCATGACAATGAGATTCAGGTGATTCAAATTATAAATTCTGGAGAAAAAATCAAAGAAGTGGGGTTATTTGATATAAAGATCCCCGTATGTCAAATAGTACGGTCTAAATCGACATAAGGGAATCCTAAGTGTTTTTCAAAAATGATATTGCGTCTTCAAAACAAGCGTTAGTTTTTTGAACTTCTTGTTTAACGAACTCTTTGTATTGAATATATTCAAGATCCATTTCGTTTTGATGAAGCGGTGATTTCTCGAATAAGTTCATTATTTTTTTCATTTTGTTTAAGAACATTAGACCACATTTCTCTCATTTCTTTAGTGTTTGAATCTCTTGATCTAGCATGTTCAGCCCTGTCGTCTTTTCCTAAGCTTATGTTTTCTTTGAATAAATAAGCAATTGCTTTACAGCTGACGTATAATGAAATACACAGTACTACTATAGCTATGTTCTCATAATTGAGGATATTAGTAAAATCTAATGTAGAATGTGTTGTTTGTCCAGTCATAACGCTTCCTATTATTATTGTTGTATAATAAACATTCGTTTAGTCATAATATATGCATATGATACCTGAAATAGACAATAAGTTAACGGTTTGGGGGGATTGGGTGCGTGTAGAGCGTCAACCTTCTTTAACCTCGTTGCTCGGCAAACTCATGGATTTAGGTCCTTCAGGCATGCTTTCAATACAATCTAGCAAAGCATCGGGCACGGCCGATAATGCTGTGGCAGAATCTGTTGACCGCTATCTAGCTATTATGAAATCAAAATGGCCTTTGTGCTATAAAGTCATAAAATACAAGTATTGGTTTGGCTGGCCGAATGAGCAGGGAGCAAAAGAGATGCACAAGTCTTTGACAGTGTATAAAGAGCTACTGAATAAAGCGCACTCTTGGCTTGACGGGGCGATGACTGATCTAGCAATTAGAAATTAAATTGACATAAGTCGGCTTATTTGATATAAAGTCTGTGTATTTTGGGATTCCTTTCGTCAGACAATATTGATTAACACTAAGCACCTCATAATTAATTATTTAATTAGATGATTTAATTGTAAATCGATCTTTGCTAACTCTTCTTAGCATTTGTTCGTAATTAGATCATCTAATTAAATGAATATACTACTTGAACGATACGCATACTTAAAAGAAGGGACGTTCGGACGTCTCACGATCAATAATAAGACATATTACACTGTAGAATGCCCGTGGGATAACAATAAGCGCTTTGTAAGCTGCTTACCGGAAGCTATTTATGAGCTAGTTCCTCACAGCTCTACTAAATACTACAATACATTCGCGTTAATTAATCAAGAAATAGGCGTCACGCACTATGAAGAACACGGCTGTTCACGTTATAGCTGTTTAATTCACGCTGCCAATTGGCCAAGGCAAGTCCAAGGATGCATTGGCACCGGCATTTCAGCAGTGACTATAAACAATAGAATGCAGACTCTAAGAAGTCGCGAAGCTTTGTATGAAATTATTGATTTAATTGAAGATCAGGTCATAACGCATATAGAGATCACGCATGCTGAAGCTAAGCTAAAAAATTAATTTTTAGTAATAAATCTCGTATATATCTCTCCTTTTCTATTTTGCCTAGCTTTTTTTCATATTCAATTGTTAATTCTTTGATTTCGGTTTTGAGCGGGTTAGGGATACAATCCCCGCCTGTTGCCGTTGAATAATTATCATGAGCCCCTTCAATCCATGATTGAACTGTATTTATTTGATCTTCAGTAGCCGTTATTTTAGCGTCGTCAAACGCTTCTGATATGCATTCAAGCCAATAATCCATTTTTTAACTCCTGTTTTCTTATAGAGTCATTCATATCTTTCTACTGCTGATAAGCTAAATATATGATAGCCGCAACTGTTTGCAATTATGCATAACTCATCAAATTCATTCGCTATAATCATAACTGAGTAACGAAATTCGAGACACGAACCGTCAGCAAATTTTAGTTGAACGCCCTCCGCCGGAAATGTAATAACATCCGGCCCCATTTGATTTGATATATTCTCATAAGCCAGCCAATCTATTATTTTGTCTTTCCACCGATCCGGCAAATCATCTTTATTCACTGAATATCCTTTTATTAATTATGCTATAATTCTCATTGACGTTTGAATGTTGTAAACCTCGAGGGCTAGGCCAGTTACGGCCTAGCCCTTTTTAATCAATGTATTCGAACTCGATTCTATTGATCAACTCGCTAGAGTCTATCTTTTTCTTGTAGTGATTTCTCAGCATATTTATGAACTGTCCTGGCGTATAGTGAGGAAAGCCCTCATAACCACACTCTCTATAAGTAATATTATTTAGCGGCTCTTGTTGAGCTGACAGGATTCTGAGATGTGCAAGATGTACAATCTTCTCACCTTTTTTGAGACCGAGTGATTTTTCAACTGCATACACTTCATCCCCTGGCTTCAAAAACAGCCAGCCAAAGCGGCGAGTGACTGTTTTAGTCCTATTTTTTATCTGTTCCGTGGTTAAAGCAAAGCTCATATTACGCGGCATAATTTATGCCTTTTCTTCAAGTTCTTTAATGTATGATGAGCATTGCGAATTCATTAAAATATCTCTTTCGCAATGAGCTAGACTTTTTAATTTTGGCCTAAAATCATCTAAAAAAGAATTTGCAAGATCGTACATGTTTTGAGTTTCTACTAACCATGCAGCAGCCATCCAAATCCCGGCGTCTTTTCCGTCTTCCCACGATGATTTTTTTTCTTCATCATGAGTTTGGGCAAGAGTTTTTCCTATTAAATCGTCAAAATTATATCTTTCTTCCACTGCATCTCTCCTAATAATAGATGAGAAATAATAGCACTAAATCAAGCATATTTATATACCTGAGGTAATAATATATTGTATAATAACGATATGTCACCCCTCATATCAATCGCATTGAAATTATTCGACAAAGTCATACCCGACAAATCTGCGCGAGAAAAAGCAAAACTTGACTTATTGAATGCAGAGCAGCAAGGCGATCTAAAAGATTTAGAGATTAGATTATCTGCGATCATAGCTGAAGCTCAAAGCGCAGACCCTTGGACGAGTCGAGCACGGCCTACCTTCCTGTATGTCGTCTATATTTTGATATTAACAGCAATACCAGTCGCCATATTCTATATTTTCTGGCCTGAAGCAGTGGCCAACGCTATCACAGGGTTCAAGCTTTGGCTTGACGCGATCCCAGGCGAGCTCTATACATTGTTCGGTGCCGGCTACCTAGGCTACTCTCATTACCGCAGCAATGATAAAAAGCTGTTAAACAGATGACAGTAGTAATGGAGGGCGTTAAAGAATATTACAGTAATAATGACGTTGAATTAGATCTAGAAGAGGGCCGCGAGGTTATAAATTCCACTGTTGATATTGTCAGCCCTGTTTTTGACAGCGTATGCTCTGTAATAGACCTCGAGCAACTGCTTGAATGGGTATCAAAAAACAGACCCGAGCTATATATTAAATTCTTGAAAAAATCCCCAGGCAGCACGGTTTTGAGCCTTAATGGCTGCACTCTGCCGTGGGTGAATTGTGTTTAATCATAATCACCAAATAGTACTTTGCAACGCATGCAAGGCCGTCATCAGACAATGCCGCTGCATGAATAAAAATAAGACCGTGACATACAGTATATGTGATGCATGCTGCGCAGAGTTTAAAAAAATTCATGGTATAACTACGCGCCATGATTCAAAGTATCACCGTTTACGTCCATGAAACGTGCAGTCTAGACGCATTTTTCGTACACAAAACGTGAAGATAACCACATTTTACGTCCATAAAACGTGTAATTTATGAAGAATCTAGAAAAGATTGTAAAAGATATCAGTCTTTGGCTTGATGATGATTGCTCGTTTAAAATGCATCAATGCTCTAAAGAAAGAATAAAGCATTGGCCTTTTGATGATTTTTATGAACAATCAAATTGTTTCGAAATAATAGTTATTAGAAATAATAAACTTCATCGTCTTACTCCTGTGAAACGAATAAAAGAAAATTACTATATTGCCTTTAAAAGCAAATATGGTATAAATTGGTCAAGACTGAATCTTGACAGTATTGCGGCTGAAATTAGTTCATCGGTGTCAGAGCATTGTCTTTGGCAATATGTCAGTAACGGCATTGAACTACCTGATTTTAACTTACATGCTTATAAAAAGTCCTAATTGTTTTCTCGCCTGCTATGCGCGTAAAAGAACAATAAAGCGTTTTAGATAGTGAATAAGTAACATTTTCACCATCTTTTTTCATCTGAATGATATTTGATTCGTATGAATTCCCGTTGCCTTTAACCGTAAATAATCCGTTGTCAAATGACACCGTCAAATCTCTGTCTCCAACACCTATTTCAAATTGGAATACCCAATATTCAAAATGTGATTCTGTTATGTTAATATGCATAGTCTTATAAAAACTGCCTATTCGGCAGTGAGCTATTGTTAAAAGTCATTTCTAAGCTGCTTGTTCAGCAGTAAACTATTGTTAAAAATTGTACGGTTCACTATTTTTATAATCTTCTATTTTACGAGCTTTCACAGCTTCACTCATTCTAGAAGTAATTCCAACTTGCAATCGGGTTGCTAAATATAAATAAGCATTTTTATCTGAATCGTATTCGTATATTTTGCTATGTTCGAATCTGTATTGATCTGTCATTGTCGTCATCCTTAGTGTTGATAAATTGGCGCTAGCTCTGGCTCATAGTGTTTAGCTGAATATTTCGTACCCTAATTTTTTAGTATGACGATGAATTGTTATATTTAAATTTTTTGCAGCTTTAATGACTCTATCCCTGTGAGCTCCAAAATACGCAAGATACTCACCTGAGTCGCCAGGCAAAGGCTTTGCTAAAACTTTTGTGTGAGGGCCACGGCTACCCATTGCCGTTGTGTATCCTCCATTGTTACAAACAATATTGCCTGAATGCGCAATTCGATAATTAAAATTATTTGGCGCTCGGTTCGGTGTAGCTGTGGTCATCCAATCTTTAGACATTTCATTCATCCTTTTTTAATGTTTTTGCTGCTTTCACTGCATCTCGTCAAGAGACATTAAATGCCATTCCATCTCATACATCTCATCAAGAGACATTAAATGCTTGAGTATCGCGTCATCAGTGATAGCCTGCTGTTCTTTTGATTGATTATCAAACGACGTACTCAAATTTCCTATTTCTCGCTCTGCAACATAGTTGTGATGACCGCCGCGCTGATCTCCTGCTGTATTGAAAGTCTGATTTATATATGCGTCAGTTTTTGGTAGATAAGGTAAACAAGACATTTTTTAGATTCCTTTTTCGTTGTGAGCAACAATAAATCTTGTTTTATTTGAATTATGGAGTATGTGTCCACATCCGTCATCTTTAGCATCAAAGTACTGCCGTTGCGTTAATGCTGGGAAGTATTTCTTTTCAATTACTCTAAAACACGTAGTATTAATCGGTGTATCTATTTTTCCATCAAAAAATAATTCAGAGCGGTGTCGTTTAACAGATTTTAAATCTGAAGGAATATAATAACTGTTTGTGCAAAAAGGGCCTATTTTTGCTTCAATCAAATGCTGCGCTGCAATATTTAACGATCTAAATTCAAACCAATTTTCTTCTATTCTGACAGATAAATTTTTATGTTCGTAGTCAGTAAGAATGTTAGCGACAGCATTATAAGCTTCAATTGTTAATGTTTTATTGTAAAAATGTGTGCGAAATGCTTTTCTTAAAGAGCGATAAGCAATATAGTATTTATCTGAATCGGTAGATTTTAATGCTTTTAATCTTTCTGCTAATTTTATTAAATTTGTTTGTTTCATTTTATTCATCCTTTTTTAATGTTTTTGCTGATTCGTTAAAGAGAGTATAGCGCAATGATTGCACATAGCAAGTAATTTAATATATCTTTTTAGTATATAAATCAGGAGAATACAGATGAAAGACCAGCACGAAAAAATCACAGGTTACCGCGACTTAAGTCAAGAAGAAATTGACTTGATGAATGAAGGCAAAGCATTGGCTGAAAAATGCGGCGAATATCTTAATAAGCTATTAGAGAATAGTGACACAGATAAACGCTGGCTTGCACTCGGTAAAACAGGGTTACAACAAGGATTTATGTCAACAATTAGATCTGTAGCGAAGCCGGAAACGTTTTAATCTGTATCGTCAATAAATATATCAATAATTGATTCAATACGCCTTTTATCTTTAAGACTTAGCTGATTAAATTTTACAAATAGCACAGTCTTAATATCCTGATCATCAAGATCATCAGAAGAATTCATTAAATAGTCAAGGCTGACAGACAAGACTTTTGCTAATTTCATCAGTTTTACAGCTGACGGTCTAATAAGTTTTTTCGGATGTGGGTTTTCTAATTCCCAAATATAACTTTTAGTTGTATTTGTTAATTCACCGAATTTCTGCAAGCTATATCCTTTTAGCTTACGGTGCTTTTTTAGTTTTTCAGCTAAAGACTGTGACATTAAGTAGAGAAATGCCCTGAGCCAATTCTAAAATAATTCAGGTTTAGCTTTTTATCAAAGCCTACCTCAATGCCTAAGTCCCTTTTTCTAAGAGAGTATTTAGATGCAAATGGGGTGTAAGTTTCAGGGCTCATGAAAACAGTGAAAAAATAATCACGATATTTTACTATTATGTCGTCATCTAAAGTCAGTTTTTTAAACTTTGCAACCCAGAAGTTGAAATTAATTTTAGAAAAATCTTTTTGTAATCCTAGGATTGGATTATGTTGATTGTTTTTATCTAGATGTGACGCGATGTTATCTAACTCATCATTAAAGTACGGCATATGTTCTCCTTATTTTTAACCGAATTATAGCGACATTATCGCACACAATCAACAACGCTAAAACACATTATGGCTAGACCCGAAACATATACTATTGAGTGGGCTGACAAAGAAGCTGAGACATTGGCTGATCGGTTTAAAGACGGTCAGTCAGTCTATGAAGTGTGCGCAGAAATCGGCATGGGTAAAGAGGCGTTTTACAAAGTACTCAAAACATCCGTCAAATTTTCGAACGCCTATCAAAAAGGTCTTGATTTATCAGCAGCTTGGTGGCACAGATTGGGCAGGGAAGGGGCCGACGGTTCCCATGCTATTCAGCCAGCAACTTGGTGCTTTAACATGAAGAATCGCTTCGGTTGGACGGACAGGCAGCAGAATGAAATAACGGGCGCTGTTGAGATCAGCCATAAAGTTATACGCATGAAACCACGAAGTGTCGACAAAAAGGACGATGTTGAATCGGGAGACTGAGTATGTAGATGTTGAATACTCTACTAAGTTTGATTTTCTAAGAACACCCAAAAATTACAAAATCGCATTTGGCGGTCGAAATGCAATGAAGTCCTGGGGATTTGCCCAGGAGCTTATTATCAAAGGTCATGAAAACCCGCTAAGGATCTTCTGTGGTCGCGAAGTCTTAAAGTCTATAGACGCATCTGTACATAGCGTTCTGTCTGATACTATCAAACGCTGTGACTTAGAGCATGTTTATGACGTTCAGCGAAAAGCCATTTATCATAAAAATGGTACTGAATTCATATTTGGCGGTTTACGATATGACACGATTCGATCAGTCAAGTCGATGGAAGGCATTGACATTGCTTGGATCGATGAAGCTCAGGACGTCTGCGAAGACTCATGGCTTATATTCTTGCCAACCTTATTCAGAAGAGATGGTCCGGAACTTTGGGCATCGTTCAACACTGTATTAGATACAGATGCTACTTATCAACGATTTGTCACGCCCTATTTTGATAGCATCAAAGAGCGCGGGTTCTATGATGACGATAAGATCCATGTCGAAAAAGTCAACTACTATGACAATCCATGGCTAACTGATAATGCTCGCGATTTAATAGCGTTTGACAAAGCCCGTAATTTCCCTCTTTATCTAAACGTTTGGGAGGGCGAACCGCTAAAAATAACAGACGCACAAGTTTTTAAGAACTGGCGCGTTGACCCGACAATTGAGCCTGGCAAAGATGACGCTATATATTTTGGCGCTGACTTTGGGTTTTCAGTGCATCCGTCTACATTAATCGGAATGTGGATCAATGAAGATAAGCGGGAAATTTGCATTGATCGCGAAGCTTATAAAGTAGGCGTTGAAATAGACGATATGCCAGACTTCTATGACCGTGTCCCTGGATCGCGGCAATGGAAAATCATGGCCGATGATGCAAGCCCGAACATAATAAGCTATTTAAAAAGGCAAGGATTCAATATTGAAGGCGCAAAAAAACCGCCGGGCAGTATTGTAGAAGGCGTAAAGTTTCTTCAGTCATATGACATCGTCATTCATCCGCGCTGCAAACATACAATAGCTGAGCTTGGCTTTTATTCATACAAAGTCAGAATTAATCCCATTACTCAAGAAAAAGAGGTTTTGGCTATCTTAGTTGACGATAATAATCACGCAATTGACAGCCTTCGCTATGCCCTGGGCCGCTTTATGAAAAAGAGAAAACCTAATTTTGGATTTGGATAATAATGTGGCCCTTTAAGACTAAAAAAAAAAGCTCAGTAGAAACTAAGTCTCATGTCCTGGGCACGAGCTCAGAGCTAGGCTCGTTTCTAGTCTTCGGACAGAACGGGGCTACAACAGCGACCAGCGCAATGCAGCTATATTCAGATTCAACGGCTGTCAGTATTCCGGTTAATCTTGTAGCAGATGCTTTTGCGTCGATAGAGCCAGTCGTTAAAGAAAATGGCAAAATAATAACGGGGCACCCTGTTTTAGATCTGTTAAATAAACCCTCGCCGTTTTTCTCTCAGGATCTATTCTTTGAGACGATCGGCAAGCATTACCTAATCACTGGGAATGCTTATATAACGGCTCTAGGCGGCGTTAACAGGCCTCCGATTGAGTTACAGCCAATTAGCCCGGCAAACGTCTCACAAGTCGAAGGTGGGCAAGGATTCGTAGAGAATTTCATCATAGCGGGCAATACACTGGCAGGTAATTACTCAGTTGAAAAGAAAAGGGGTCAAGTCCGTTATTTATCAGGCTCTCTACTCGAGATCAAGCAGATAAGAGCGTTTAGCATTCGTAATAATTCGCTATTACGCGGTGAGTCTCTTTTAGAATCCGCAAGCTCAGAAGTCAGGTCACACATTCTTGGCAATGAGCACAATGTCAACTTACTAGAGCGCGGCGGTCGCATCTATCTAGTGTTTAATTTTGTTGATAACGATATGACTCAGGATGATTTTGCTGAATCAAAAAAGAAGATCGACCAAGCGTATGGCAAAAAGGGTAACACGCACGTAGTCACAAGCGGCGGCGAGATGGAAGTTACAGAGCTTGGCACGAATAATAGAGACATGGACTTTGCTAATTTACAAAAGATGGCAAAAGAAGCGACGGCATTGCAATTCAAAGTGCCGCTGGCTCTAATCAATCAAGACGCGTCAACATTTAACAATGTCGCTGCAAGTCAATTAATGCTCTATGATAACGCTACGTTGCCGCTAGCTGACAGAATATTTGGCGGTTTGACTGACTTTCTTATGCCGCGCTACGGAGAAGACCCGGCAAAAACACAGATCACGTACAATATGGACACCATTACAGCGTTAGCTATTCGACGCAATGAAGAATTGAAGCTTAGGACAGACGCTAAGCTTGAAACGCATAACGAATTGAGAGCTACATTTCTGGGCCGTGAGCCGATTGACGGCGGTGACCAAGTGCTGGTTCCGGCAAATATGGTACCGCTTGGTACTGACATTTTCACTGACGACAACATAACAACAACCCCAAGTCTGGCCCGCGACGCATAATTATTTGATCTAAGTTATTACCCGTGGTAATATTACGGGTATGAATTTAGTGATAAAAATAGTAACCGCCATTCTATTAATGGTCTCAGCCATAGGTCTTATATTTGCCTCGATTAATATAGTTGATTTGCATGGTAATGATCAAATTCTAAAAACAGAAGACTGGGCTTGTTTTGTAGTTTTCGCGGTTTGCTTCGCTTTTAACTCATTTAGTCTGGTTAACCTGCCTTAGAAACATGAGCTTAGCTCAAACAATAGTAGAGATAATTATTTACTGCTTGTTCGGATTTCATGTGCTGTACGTCGGATCAATACTTAACAAAGGTAAATTGCCGACTCCGAAAGAGTGGTACTACTTAGCGTTTTATACATTGTTCTTTATCATTCTTGTAACTAGATGAGCATTGAAAAATGACAGCTCACAAAAAAAGCTTTGCTTTTAGAGATATGTCCGGCGCTACGCATAAACTTTCATTCGTTGACGCAACTGAAACGGGACCTTTGTATTTTCGATTAGATACAAGAATTGGCATTTTTGTCCAAAAAGGTGAGACAGCGGAGAGTATATGCTCTAGATTAAAAGAAGCGGTCAATGCATTTTATGATTGAAGAAGGCAAGTTTAAAAAGGGCGGCGTTAACCGTGTGCCTGCTCCTATGCCAAGACCGGAGCCACCGAAAGGGCAGCTCAGGGGATTTCCTGAGATCAAGGTTTATTACACCCCCGAGAATAAGAATACAATTCCAGCTCGGCCGTCTTTAACGTGCCCAGCGCCTATACTTCCCGCGTTTGGCCATAGCGGAAGTTTATATTTCTACTGGATGGAGATACACGATAGAACGAAAGCGAAGTTAGAGCGTGTGCTTGACGATAGAGCTGGCGAAGAGGGTCAAATAGAAATAATGATAGGCGGAGACTCCCACAAAATCATCATACCCGTGAAAAAGGATAATACACGTAAAGAAATAATTCAGATATTCGAGGATGTATTTAGTTTTATGCTAGAGAAGGTATTGAAATGAGCGAACTAATGGAAAAGCTGGAGACTCTGAAAGAGTTTGCTTATGAGTATGCTGAGGGAATTGGTCAAGAAATTCGAAGAAGCGATCTACAAGATCAGCTGAATGAGCAAGCTAACTTGATCTTGGGGGATCGTGAAGATAAGACTTACACAGTTAAAGATTTAATTACGTTGCTCAGTCAGTTCGACGATGATCAAGAGATATATTATACAAAGGAAGAAGAGGGTAAGTTAACGGGTATATACGGTCTACACGTTGAATGCGCATCACGTAATGACTGGCATTACTGTGTCTTCGGCTCTGTTGAAGAAGGTCGTTTATTGATATGTCTTCTAGGCCCTTAAATGCCGATATACAAGCGGTCAACGTAATCAGACTTTCAATCTGATCTTTTAAGTTCGCGGGTTCGAATCCCGCTCGGCATACCAGATCTAAAATTAAAAAATTAACTACGTAAGGAGAGTACGTATGATGATGAAAAAAACAAGTGAATTTTATTTGCCGGACGATGACGGCGAAATAGAGGGTTATGATGAAAAAGATTGTCTAACTATAAGAACACAATGTATATTTTTTCCAGAGTATTTGTCTGAAAAAATCCCTGGTTTAAGCGACAAGCCTGTAAATGTCATCTTGAACGATAAGGACAGCTTTAAAAGGCAACTGAAAGAACTTATAAGAACCTATGGCACATCATTTGATGTGGATGACCTTTTAGTCGAATATATTGACGCATCTTTAGAGACATTTTGTCATCAAATAGATAAATGGGTGGCTAAAAATGACAGTTAAATACATAACAGTTCAGCCGGTTGACTTCAAGATAGATTCGAAGCATCTATTAAACTTCGATTTCTTGTCTGATAAAGACAGCTTTAATCAATCGTTACGTCAATTAATATCACCTTATTCAGCTACATGGAACGAAGATATTGACTCAGAATTGGTTGACTATATTGATGTCTGCTTGAGGTCTTTTCACCGAGCTCTTCGCAAAGCGAAGACTAAAATTTCAAAAGGCCCGCCACCACCAATGCCTGATTCTGATTTCCCAGAAGATCCTCAGCCAGGGTAATACGAAAAAAGAATGGCAAAAGTAACCGAATATGAGGGGTCGATTACGAGCGTGTTTCAATGTAAGCATTGTAAATGGTTCCAGCCGCCTGATTTTAGCACTCACTTATTATCCACAACCTCGAACTGTCGAGGATGCGGGTTGCCGGGCCTTGAGATCGTCACTGGTCACTTGACAATAAAAGAGACCCGGCGATTCTTTGGCATGTTGATTACGCGTGAGTATCTTGATTTCAGAAAATATAAAAGAGATGAGCATCGGCCTACGCCGCCACCGCCAACCTGGTTCAAATCTGAGCTTCGCGAAGTAGACACTAAAAAACCAGACCCTTATCTTAAATACAGCAGATGAAAAATAAAGAATGGCAAACTGTTGGCGATAGCTCAGTTAGACCTGATCACGCAAAGCTAATGCCGCCCCGCTCTAATGTTTTAATGTTTTACAGAAGACCTCCTAAGCGTTTAGAATTCAAAGCGCCGGAAAAGCAAGATAGCGAAAAAAGTGGCAATAACTAATGTTGGAGAAAAAGTATTACAAGATTTAAGGGATAAAGTAGAGTTAGAAGCTCAGTTCAAAAAAGAGCTAAAGAAAGTTAATCGAGATATTATCGAGACGTTCCGGTCTGACATTCGTCGCGGCCAGATCACAAGAGCAGATGAATTCCAGCCTGAATTTGAAGAATTATTAACCGAGCATTACGACCGCGTAGCCGATAGATTCGAGGGCAGGATCACTGACGAGATGCCTGAGGACGTGGCTATAACCGCTGGAGAAGCCGGGCTACTAGCGGCAACACTCGCGCTATTCATTCCGCAGCAAGCTACACAGCAATCCACAGCGATACTCGCAACAACTCAATCAAATATGCGCACAGCGTTGCGCGTAGCAGCGGCAGAAGCCGTTGATCAAATAACATTCTCGCTTGATGCCTCAGTATTACTAAACAGACAACTCGTTTCACGTGAAACAGGGATTGTGTCGTTTGAAACTCAGTCGATGGCTGAGACTGTCAAGCGTGCAGAGGTCGATGCATTAACAGGAAAGACTCCTTTATCAGATGAAGCGGCTATTGCCAATGTTGACAAAGAATGGGTCACCGTAGGCGATGAAGTCGTTAGACCAGATCATGTAATAGCAGACTCTCAAATTAGGCCGGTTAATGAACCTTTCAGAGTCGGCGGCCAGCTTTTAAAACACCCAGGAGACATGTCACTAGGCGCGTCAATCAGCAATGTAGCTAATTGTCGTTGCAGCTCAGTCTACGACAATAGCCAGATCGTGACAGCACGTCGCGAGCTGTTCATTGCTGGGGAAGAGCCTAGAACAGGCGAAACGGTCATTATTACTATTCCTCTTCAACAACAGTAACTACATCTATACGTTTAAAATCAACAGGTTAACGATTATTTACGACAAGGGCGAAAGTCGCTAACTACACTCGCTCAACTTGCTAACTACACAATAAAAGCCAATGGCACATAACCACATACATAACTTATCAGATGGCCGTAAGACCGGAAACTCTGTGTTCGAGTCAGGCGAAGAATCTTTGCACTGGCACTTAGTCGATGGCGAGAAAACGTCTACTACAGCGCTAGGTGAAGGGCACACGCACACGTTTGAAGGCGAGGAAACATCTGGGCCTATTGTGCCTGAAGCTAGCGACAAAGGCGTAGCTAGCAAAATGGAGGTTAAATACTTTGGCGGTAAAATCGTCGAAGCAAAAGAAGAAACCCGCAACGGTATACTTGTAGGATTGATCAAAGGATATATTGCTACCTGGGATTTAGATCGAGGCGATGATCTTTTTGTCCGGGGTGCTTTCCTTGATTCATTATCAGATCATAGGATGAACAAAAACAGGCCTATTCGTTTTAAAAATCATCACCGTGATCTTGTTGGTGGGTTCCCTATTGATGGTGTCATGGAAGATGAGCGCGGATTGCTGGGGACTGCCGAAGTCAATCTAGAACTTCAGCAAGGGCGTGAAATTTTCGCGTTAGCTAAACAAGGCGTTTTATCTGATTTTTCTATTGGGTTTTCTGTTGTTAATGAGCGATTTGAGGATGGCACAAGAATCATTGAAAAAGCAATCATCTGGGAAGGCTCGATAGTCGATGAACCGATGAACGTTCGAGCCAATGTCATAGAAGTCAAGCAAATTAAAACCGTTGTTTCATTCAAAGATTTCCCACTAGCTGATCGCAAACGCGATTGGGACAAAGATGCCGCGATATCTAGGATTAAAGAGTTTACAGATTCAGAAGAGAACCCGAGCGAGAGATACAAACAAGCATTCGTTTGGTTCGATTCTAAAGACGCTAAAGAGTTCGACGCGTATAAGCTGCCTATTGCGGATGTTGTCAATGGCCGTTTAGTAGCAGTGCCTAAGGGGATATTTGCAGCTGCTGGAGCGCTACAAGGCGCACGCGGTGGTGTTGATATACCGGACGAAGACAGACCCAAAGCCATCAAACATATAGAGAGGTACTACGCAAAAATGGATCTAGAATCACCCTTCACCGGAGATGATAAACAATATTTTGTAGCTGACGACATAAAGAAATGGACCCCACGGGATCTTGAGAAATTCTTAAAATCTTCGGGCTCTATGTCGAATAACGCCGCGAAAATGTTAGCTTCACGTATTAACAAAGAAGAGAAAAAAGAACCAGCAGCGGCCAATCAAGCCGATTGGACTGCTGTTTTAAATAACATTAAATCAATTAAATTATAATCTCGTAGGATTGATCAGGGTGGTGTGATGCTGCTGCTGAACTGACGCGATGTCAGTTGTTACCTGCACAAATATCACACAAAGAGGAATTAACATGCCTGATGCAATAGAAACACCTGACGTAAAAGCCGTCATCCTAGCGGTTGATAAATTAAAAATCGAGCTTGATAAAAAGTCGATTGACAAAGACAAAGTCGATAGAATCGAAGCGTTTCTTGATGAGCAAGAAAAGAAAAACCAGAAGATTGTTGAGAAGTATAAGCAAGACGAACAGAATGAAAAGGACATGAAGGAACGCGTAGATTCTCTCGAAGTTGAGTTAGCGAGAGCAAGTTCTCAAAGTGTTAAGAAGAATTATAGAGAGACAGCAGAATACAAAGCGCTCACTAAATTTTGTACAAAGGGTGAAAAGAATTTATCTGTCGAAGAGAAAGCCGCATTAAGAACTGATTCTAATGAGCTGGGCGGTTTTCTAACAATGACTGAACAAGAATCTTTTATCACAAAAAAGAAAGTTGAAGTCAGTAATATACGTTCACTTGCTCGTGTCCGCTCTATTACCTCAAAATCTATTGACATGACTGTCCGCCAAACGATCCCGACAGCTTTCTATGAAGGGGAATTAGAAACCGCAGAGAAAAGTAACTCGACTTATTCAAATGAAACGATAGTTCCGTTTCGCCAAACCGTACAATTAGAAATAAGTCGTGATCTATTACAAGATTCTGCGTTTAGTATGGACTCTGAGATTATATCGGACGGCACTTTAGCCTTTGCAGTAGGTGAAGGCAATGGTTTTGTTACGGGCACAGGGTTTAAGCAACCGCAGGGTTTTTTGACTGATCAGCGTGTTATAGATAATGCTAGGCCATCAACTTTGTCAGCATCATTTAACTTTGATGACATCATGAACTTAACAGGTGATCTAAAAGAAGGTTATGACCCTATTTATATTTTTAATAGACGAACCTTGGCTTTCATTAGAACACTGAAAGGTGGTGACGGTCATCCGCTGTGGCAGCCAGGGATGAACGGGATTGTGATGAATACAATTAATGGAGTGCCTTACTTGATTGCAGAAGCTATGCCTGACATCGGCAGTGCAACAACCCCGATTGCCTTTGCTGATCTTCGCGGCGGTTATACCATCACTGATAGAACAGGAATGGTTATTATTCGTGATGAACTAACGCAAGCGTCTATAGCTCAGGTTATTTTCACTCTAATGCGTTGGAATACCGGAAAAGTCACGTTGCCTGAAGCAATCAAAATACTTAAATTAGCTGCTTAATAATTAATAAATAAACCCCCGGCAAAACCGGGGGTCATTTAACAAGGAAATAATTATGTCTGAATTTGATATTCACACTAAGATAGAGCCAAGAGTGGCTTTAGATTCACAAGATATTACGACTAATACAACGACAGTCGGAAATATTATCGATACCCTTGGTT
>SDBT01003885.1_pt1 | contig 25647 bp, 28 predicted proteins | sample 2277101 | NCBI WGS metagenome assembly SDBT01 (sample SAMN10404973, study PRJNA504765) | marine sediment metagenome | isolation source: marine sediment core GS10_PC15, 103 cmbsf | place: Arctic Ocean: Southern Knipovich Ridge | collected 2010 | reverse complement strand
GCTAGACTTCCGGGCGGCTCTTTTTCCATCAAATATACATTATGCTTGGAGAAGAAGCTATGGACCGTTCAGTCCTCCTAGAGCGTATTGGGTTATCCAAACAGAAGCTAGCAGATGTGGCTGTTGCTTTGAAATGTCGGTTTGTGGGGCTCGATGACATTATCGACAATTCAGGCTTAATCGCCCAGGGACGGTAAAATCCGTTGCTACTGCTGAGCCAAAGCAGTTGGTAGAGCAGCAGGGACTGTAGCTCAGTTGGTAGAGCACGGTAGAATAATGCACAAGAGATGAAAACCGTTAGGAGGTCAAGTGGATAAATTGCACTTACAAAATGGCGAGAAGGTAATTATTTCTAAACTTGGAGATAACAAAGAGTATCCTGGCGTTGTTGTGGGCAGAGTCAGCGAGCATGTATTCGATACCTATGTCGTTCAAACTGAGGGTCGCCCATTTTCTGACTTTGATTGCGTAGCAATCACGGAATGCTGTTTGGCGCGGGCTTGATTCTGGGATGTTAGCTCAAAGCACGGGCCAGAAGCTCAAGTGGACGAGCATCGCACTTTTAATGCGGTGGATGAGGGTTCGAGTCCCTCCTGGCCCATTAAAAACAGAGACAACTCGGTCGCTGAGAACAGCGTGGTGGTGAGCCAGCCGTATCCGGCTACCGCCCTCCCTGGCGTCTTGGGTTAAAGGCGTTTGGCTCTCTGTTTTTATTTGACTTCTTCTCTGTCATTACCAATAATGCAGTGTGTAACTTGGGAGAATACTCTTTTCGCGAATCCGTATCCAAAGGAGCACAGGCATGCAAAAAACTCTCATCGCTGGCTATACGAACAGCCTGGACGTGCCAGCTTGTGACGATTGTCGCTTGGGGACTGCCACTCGTGACGCAAGTCGTCAGGGACCATGATGGTTGCGCTCCTTTGAATGCGGATTCGGTTTTAGGAGAAGAACGATGGACATTGATCCTGCCCCGTTTTTGAGAATTATTGGTGCAATCATTATGTGGTTTGGGCTGATTTTGACGATCAGCATTATCAAGGGATTTATTGTTCAGGGATCAGCCATTGCTATTTCAGAGTGGCTACTGAAGATTTCGGATAAGGATTCTCAGGAACGAATTTGTCGCTGGTTGGGTGACAAAGAGAAGATTATTGCACATCTTGAGGAAATTCGAGAGAAAGAAAACTCGTAGAATTCTCTTGACATTTGGCAGGGACGGGGTATAATACAGGACTATTGAGGAGAAACGCTATGACCAAAATGACGCTTGCAAAAGCCCTGAAGCACAAGAATAGAGTGGCCCAGAAGATCGCCCGGATCTCAGACGACATTCGGGTAAACAACAGCATCCTTGCTATCAACGCTGCTGAGGTTGATGTCAAAGCTCTGGATGAGATGAGGAAGACGCTCACGGACTATCTCGTGGCTCTGAAGACAGCGATTCACAGAGCTTCAGACGCGGTGCGCGACTCGATCTTCATGCTCGCAGAGCTGAAGGGATCGATTGGATTTTATCGTTCGATCAGTACGCAACATGGCAAGCGTGAATCTCACAGATTTGGTGGTAGTGGTGACGAGTTCGTTGAACATAAGGCGGTCATGCGCAAAGACGCGGTTGATCGCATGGTGACTGAGCTGGAAGAGCGAATCGACGCGATCCAGGATCGGCTTGAGGAATTCAACGTGACCACGAAGATCGACATCGACATCCCGGATGCAATGAGTCATCCTTACGCTCCAATTGCACCGTCTCGGCGACCAACAAAGCTATCGGTGCCGTGGGTTGGCGATTAGGACGAAAGTCCTATGTCTTGGGGAGGTTGTAGTGAAAGGTGGGTTAGTGGCTATTGGTTGGTGCAAACCAGCTAAACCATTCATACTGGCAAGGACATTAAATCCTTTATCGTGATCTGAACTCAATACACATGATTTAAGGACTCAAACCTCAGTCTGAATAAGCAACATCAAGCCGCAAGACTCTACTTCGCCACAACGTGCTTGTCGCCTTGGCGACTAGCTGCAACCTCTCTTCTTTTTCCGCATTGTATAATCTAATCTAATCAGGGGAAGGAGATAATTATGGGTAGCGTTATTCTTCCGTCACTGACGGATCAAATGGTACTGGGTGTGTTTAAGTTCTTGGTTGAGGCAGAACTGCGTAAAAGCATCACTGGTCAGCAAGAATTTCGATATGGTTGCCAAACGGGAGCCGTAACCATGATGGTGTTGATGTTTGGTTCCTCTCAACTTGTCGCATCAAGGTGGCTCACAGCTCACACCAAGAAACAGACGTGGTTGTACATAGTGGAAGAAATTCGGGAGACTCTACAAACGTGGACGGAGTTGCTTAGTGAAGCGGAAGTTCATGATGAAATTGATTTCGAAGGTTTGCAAGATGCCGTAGACAAAGCGGTGAATGATTATGCTTTGCAACATCCCAAGAAACTCGGCGATGCTCTGCGGGTAAACCTTTAGGAGTGAACCGATGCTAAGTCCAATAGGTAATCGCCGAATCAAGGCGAAAAAAGATGCGTTTGTAAAACTCGTAACCGAGAACCAAGACAAGCAATGGATCATCTGTAGTCACGATAATCCTGATCCAGACTCCATTGCATCGTGCTTGGGCGTCGTCCATATACTGGAATTCCTGGGCGTCGAAGACAAAGTTGTGACCTATTGTGGAGAAGTAAGTCATCCACAAAACAGAGCTATGATAAATGTTCTGCAACTGCGGATCAAAAAGTGGGCTGACTTAGAACCGTCAGATGATGCTATCTACGTTTTTGTGGATTGTTCTTTAGGACAAAAGAACATTACTATCAAAGCGACGCCGAAAGTGGTGATTGATCACCACAAGATACCAACGACTAACAAAGAGGTTCTTTTTCTTCATGATGAAGTTGGAGCATGCTCTACTCTGGTCTTGGATTTGGCGTTGTCTGTAACGCAAGATGCGGAGCCAGAGACAGAGACAGAGGCGTTACAATGTTTTGATCCCGATGAGGAAGGGTCCAAAGAATTAGCAACAGCGTTGGCAATTGGGATCAAGACGGATACGTTGGACTTTTTAAATGAAACGACAACAGCAGATGATTTCCAGGCGTTCCGCTTGTTGGGAAGGCATCTGAGTGACGAGATGTTCGGAAGGATTGTTAACTACGAATTTCCTCCTTACGTGCTTGATTATGAGCAGACGGCATGGGAGAATAAGAGACCTGAGTTTCAGCCCCATTTTATCACGGGGTTGGGCTATGTTGATGAATCGAAGTCGGATTGTATTCCGACGATTGCTGACAAGTTCATGAGGCTACAGGGTGTGCAGACAGTTGTGGTCTATGGTGTTGTGGGAAATAGTATCAGAGCAAGTGTGCGAACTTCGAGTGCAGCCCTAGACTGTCAGCAACTTTGTGATGATGTTTTTGGAAAAGGAAATGGTGGAGCCAAACATGGTATTGGCGGAGCCAGAGTGCCGTTTAACATCTTTTTTCCTCTGGAAATGAATGTGGGGGACAAAGAATCATTGTGGTCCCTGATCAAAGCTCAGATCGAGGATCGATTTGAGCGGGCGACAACGAAGTAGGAGAAATCCAGTAAAAGGACGTATGAAGGTGAGGTGAATGATGTCTGTTCTAAACAATCCAGTATTATGGCTCAATAAGTCGTGGCTGGCCCACGATACGAAAACTGTAGAGGAATCTTTCTCCACAGTATGTTCGGATCGCGGACTCTTCCTTGACTCCACATATGTTCCCCGGAATTTTGGGAGCTGGATTAATCTTCCTGTCGAAGATGGAGCGGAATTTATTCAGCTTACTCAGACACGGATCAGGGTGCCAGAGATCATGCTGCTGGCAGAGTACAACCGTATTCCGGACAGGAGTGTGGTATTCTGTCGTAGGAATCTCTGGCGTCGAGACAAGGGACGTTGTTTTGTTCCAGAAACCTTAATTCTGATGGAAGACGGTGGTTTTCAACGAATAGATTCTATCGAAGTGGGTGATAGAATATTAGATTTTGAGGGGAAAGTACAGGATGTTGAATTCGTTTTTTCTAAGCACACGAATGATGATCTCGTTGTTTTACGCCATCGAGGCAATGGAGATTTTTTGACTTGTACTGCGGATCATAGAATTTTAGTTTCTGACAAAAACTTTAATATAAAATGGGTAGAAGCTGGGAACATTACTACCAATGATTATTTGTGTGAATTGAACTTATACCAAGGGACGCATCTTCAGAATAGCAAAGTAGATAGGCTATTCGATGAAGATGGTGCGAGATTTATATCTAAAGTAACTTCTGTAGCTCGTATGCCATATGGCGGATTAGTCTATGATTTACAAATTAGCGGATCACATACTTACGTGGCCGATTTTGTTTGTGTTCATAATTGTCAGTACTGTGGCCAACTGCCTGATCCGGACGACGTAACGATGGATCATATCCATCCTAAGTCCAAAGGTGGCTTGTCTACCTTCGAAAACTGCGTCCTATGCTGCACGGCTTGTAACCTCAAGAAGGGCAACCAGAGCCTTGCAAGGGTCGGTATGCGACTCCAGAGGCTCAAGAAGCATCCTAATGGGGGGTTTAGTACGGTCTTCTATGAGCGTCCTAAGTGTCCCAGGTGGAATCCTCTGTATGCTCTGAGGCGTAGGACGTACCCGAAGTCTTGGGCAACGTTCTTGAAGCAATTCGACGAGTCCCTGTACTGGGAAGTCGAATTGGATACGTAATGATTGAGACGATTATTGCCTTCCTGACTACTAATAAGGCTCTCATTGGGGCCATAGTTAGTATAGGGGAAGGGGTGGTCGTTCTGATTAATCTGTGGCGTAAGTTCCGTGGCAATAACAAGGGAGAGGTCAAATCAATGTTGACCTCTCCCTTTAAATTTAAGGCATTTCTGTGGGTGTGTAACCCTGTAAACGTCTTCCGTAAGCCCAAATAGTTTCCTGTATAATGTACCACTGAGTGTACTTTATAAGGAAACTGTCATGCCCGAAATAGTAACCGACCAGTCGGTCTTACGTAAAAAATCTGAACCTGCTAACGATTTGGAAGTTGGCGATATTGTTCAACAACTCTCGATTACCATCCCGGATCACGCTTTAGGGCTTGCCTCTCCACAAATCGGAGTTCATAAGCGTGTCTTCTTGGCAAACCTCTCTTCTGGTTCATATGCTTTTATCAATCCTGAGATAACCTTCAAAAGTGTTGATAAAGTTCCGTCAGAAGAATCCTGTTTATCACTGCCTGGCATAGCTCGTTGTGTAGAAAGACATTCACAAGTTCACGTAACGTGTTACAAGCTGATAGACATGAAAACAGGTGATCTCACGGTCGATACAGAGATGAAACTCAAGAATCACGATGCTTTCGTTGTTCAGCATGAAAATGATCATCTCAATGGGATTCTCCTGGTCAACCTGCCTATGACCATGACCCGAGCTGAAAAATTGGTGTACAAAGAGAAGAAGAGAGCTGAACGTATAGAGAAAGCTCGTGATAGCAAAGCAGAGAATTTTTTACGAACACTTGCTCCTCCAAAACCTCAAAAATTGAGTGTTAAAAATCAAGCTAAGAAGAATCGAGAAAACCAGAAAGCCAAGAGAAAACAACGAACTGTTCGACGCCGGGACAAGATCCGTGTCGAGACTCAAGAAAGATACAAAGCTGAGAAAGAAGGTCTTTTTTTCTAAAGACAAATCTCCTGCTTCAGAGGCTGAAATCCCAGACAAACAAGACTAAGGTTGCGTTCTCGCCGAGCTGACAAACAGAAGAAGGAAATATGTCCCCTTTGGACAATTCTACTTCTACGAAAAAATTGAAACCACAGGAGACCCTTATGCCATTGACGCCCGTTGCTCAGCAAGTATGCGAAAAACGCTACTTTCAGAAAGATAAAAATGGAAAAATAATAGAGGATTGGAACCAACTGGTTTTACGCGTAATCAAGCATGTCTGCAAGGATGAAGACGATAACTTTCAACAAGCCGCTTATGATCTCGTATTTAAGACTGAGTTCTTGCCTAATTCACCTTGTCTTGTAAACGCCGGTAAAAACACAAAATCTCGTGGCTTATTAGCCTGTTTCGTGACTAAATCTCCAGAGGATTGCTGGTCTAATCCAGATGGTGTAGGAATGGTCGAAAACATTGCTAATTTTGGACACATAGCCCGACAGGGAGGAGGTTGTGGCGTTGATTTTAGTCTCATTCGTCCTGAGAATGATCCGGTTTTTGGTTCTACCCATGCAAAAGCCTGCGGGCCTATTGAACACATGAGAATGATTTCCGAGGTTATGAGTTCTATTACTCAGTCTGGTTTTCGCGGAATGGCAATGATGAGTTGTTTGCGAGTTGATCACCCCGATGTTCAAAAATTCATAGTTTGCAAACAGCATGACAGAGCACTGAAGTCATTGCTGAAGGAGGATATTTTCAATCATTATGATGCTATCAAATCAGGTGATATTCACGAACATTTAGAAATAGTATTGGATAAGTTTATCTCCAATTTTAATATTAGTGTATTTGTAACTAATAACTTTATGTGTCGAGTGAAGAACAACGAAGACTATGATCTTGTTTTTAATGACAAAATTTATGACACTGTAAACGCTCGTGATATATTCAATCTTATTGTAGAAAATGCGTGGCGAAACGGTGATCCTGGGATGTTGTTTTATGACACTATTAACAACGGTCCTTACAAATATTCTGGTCAGGAAATTACTGCTACAAACCCGTGCGTTACTGGGGATTCCTTAGTTGCATGCGAATTCGGATGGCATGCAGTTGAGACCCTCAAGGAGGGTGACCGCATCTTTTCTCAAGGCTGTTTAGTGCCGATTACGAGCATAGAAGTCAACGAAAATCATAAGGTGTTTCGTGTTGAATTCACAGATGGTGACTATATCGACGTAACCGCCGCCCACAGATTCAAATGTGTGGTTGATAAGCAGTATCAGTATCTTCGTCTGGACGAAATTGGAGAAGGACATAAGGTTGTCGTGGAACCTGTTAATATTGATCAAATGCAGGATCATTACTCCGCAGCAGGCACAAAAATTTCCGGGACGTTGTGGAAATTGCGAGATCTAGGATTAGTGCTTGGCACGGTTTTGGGAGATGGATGCTTTACTGAACGTAAATCTAACAGAAGCATGATAGATGTTTCTTTCGGCAAAGATGAAACCCAATGGCAGACTAAGTATTGTCAGGTGCTTGACAAATACACAATCGGGCATTATGAAGAAACAGCAGAAAGCACTGTCAGGGTACGTAGTAATTACTTGATAGAAGCTCTTCAAGAACATCTTGGACTGGAGCGTAACAAAGCTCCTAATAAGACGATTCCGAATTTTGTTGTGAATTCAAACGATAAACACTTACTAGCTGGAGTCTTAGATGGGCTGTTTAGTACAGACGGAAATATGTCTCTCAATAAAGACAATCCGCAACTTAGGTTTACTAGTTCCAGTTATGAAATGTGCAGACAAGTTAGAAGAATTTTATTGTCTTTCGGAATCCATGCAAAGATATATAAAACTATGAGAAAACCCCATATTTATGATGATCCTAAATATGGACCTCGGGAAATTTCTTCTGAAAATCCCAAATACGATGTATTTATAATGAACATCGGTATCAAGCGGTTTGCGGATACAATTGGGCTTTCCCATCCCCAGAAAAACGAAAAACTACAAAAATGTGCCCAAAACTACCACTACATTGGAGATGCAGGCACATCAACAATAAAATCAATAAACAAACTGCCTGGATTACACACTGTATATGATCTGTTCGCTGAAGAAACAGATGAATGGAATGTAAATGGTTACATCCAGCTCGGTTGCGGTGAGCAGGCACTTGCACAATATGGCAGCTGTAATCTCGGTTCTATTGACGTGTCTAAGTTTTACAATGAAGACCGAGAAATAATGGAATGGACTCGGTTGGGAGCTGCGATTGAGACCGCCATACAATTCCTTGACGATGTTCTTAGCGTCAATTCCTTCCCAACTCCCGAATTTGCAAAATGGGCTAAAGAAAATCGTCCTGTTGGATTGGGCATTATGGGATGGGCGGATCTTCTTCTCAAAATGAAGATTGCATATGGTTCCGAAGAATCTTTCAAGTTTGCTCAGAAGTTGGGACGTTTATTTGAGAAGACAAGTCATGAACAATCAGTAAAACTTAGTCAAGACAGAGGAACACCCAAGTCATGTCGATATGAAGAATTAGAACATCGACGGAACGTCACGACTCTGTCTATTGCCCCTACGGGTACGATTAGTCTACTCGCCGGTTGTTCCAGTTCGATAGAGCCTGTTTTTAGTGCAACAACTTTCCGGTATGACAATACCGGAGCCAAAGAGATGCGTCATCCCTATGCTAAAAAATCCTGGTTCAAATGTGCGTCCGATTTATCCTGGCAAGAGCATGTGGGTATGCAGGCAGCATTCCAGCCGCATATTGATTCGGCCATTTCAAAAACCGTGAATTTTCCCAATGATGCCACCGAAGAAGACGTTGCAAACGCATATATGTCCGCCTGGAAAAGCGGGTGCAAAGGAATCACGGTTTATCGAGATGGTTGTAAGAGTTCTCAGGTTCTTAACGCTTCAGCCAAACCCACTGTGGGAACCAACCAAGCTAAACCAAGACCCAAAGAAGTGGAAGCAGACATCTTCAAGACAACCGCAGACGGGTTTGAATGGCATGTTATTGTCGGCAAGGTGAATGATATTCCCTACGAAGTTTTTGCAGTTAACGGCAAACAAGATCTGCCCAGTTCTGCGAAGGTTGTCAAACGGAAGAAGCGTCATTACTCACTGATGAGCAATGAGAATGAAGTTATCATAGACAATCTCGGGGAGGAAGAGGATGATATTCATCCCCGTATTGGGTTAGAAACTCGCAGATTCAGCCTGGAGCTGCGTCACAATATTGATCCGAGGTACATTGTGGCTCAAATCGACAAATCCGCCGATGTCATCACCAGCTTTTCTAAGGCTGTTGGACGCATCATGAAGAACAAGTACATCAGTGCTGCTGATCTTTGTGAAGTAGACGTTCCTTGTTTTGATTGTGCCAAGAAGGGTAAAAGTGCCCAGATGATCCCAGAAGCGGGCTGTTGGCGGTGTCCCGCTTGCCACGGTTCAAAATGTGGATAGTTACATTTAGAAAAAAAGGAATAAGTGTCGGAGACAAATTGGGGCATCTTACTGTTCTGAAAGAATTTAATGGCAAGCCGAGTCGAAGCAAGCATTGGTCGTGCCAATGCGATTGCGGGAAAACAGTAATCAGAACATCCAAATATTTGAACACTTATGCCCATGGTTCTTGCGGATGCTCTCGTAACGCAACAGGAGCGCATAGTCTGGCATTTAAGGGCTGTGGAGATCTGTACGCATCTATTTTTAACCGTATCAAAAGAGGCAGTAACACGCAACCTAGAATTCAGTGTTACAATTGAAGAACTCTGGAAACTTTTTGAGGATCAGGGAGCAAAATGCTCGATCTCTGGTCTGCCTATTTCTTTCGGGAAATATAGCCGAACCGATATTGGGAAACCATGTACAGCGAGTTTAGATAGGATATCTTCGGAAGACGGGTATTTGCGTGGCAACATCCAATGGGTTCACAAAGATGTGAACATAATGAAAAACAAGCTTACTCAAGAATATTTTATAGACCTGTGCAAGATCATAGCTGAGCGTAACTGCCATGGCTCAAAATGTGGGTAAAAGCCGGATAAACATTTCAAATCTAAAAAAGGCGACGTTCATAAAGGAATGTCGCCTTTTTTCTCTATAATATGTGTGTATGAGCTGGCTTCGTAGACACACAAAGATTGCCCAAAATTTCCCTCTCAGCGTCAATGGTCTTATGCAAGTGAGGGAGTCTACCGCATTGTCTCCCGACATGCCCGGCCAAGCATACCTGTTTCAAGGTCCCGAGATCAGCGAATTGTCCCGTCTTCGAGGACAAAACTCTCCTGCTTTAACTAATCAGGTTCTAAAAATGATGCATAATGTGTTTTTCATTTTTGGAGAAGAGATGGAGGATGAGACTGACTATGATCTCGAAATAGATGAATACCAACTCGATGAAGAAATGACCAACTATGCTGAGATGTATATGGAAGATTATCAGTTCGATAGTGATAAAATGTGGAGCATGATACAATTCTTGTCATCACCTCCAGAGAGTGATCAACCCACGGTAGATCCAGCTGAGGAATCTTCAGATCCGGATGATGAAGGTTTACAAGAAGCCATTAGGGCGGTCATTGGTAGCGGTCCTCCTGATTCGGAGAACTTTCGAGCACTTTACGATCAGCTGAAAAAAGCAGAACAATCCGTTGTGAAAATGGGAACCGCCATGGAGTTTGATTCCAACTCGGTTATTCAGGCGTGGAGAGAAGCTACCAGAGAAGAGCAGGCCGGGCAGGACGGGACCGACACTTTCGACTATGCCCTTTCTGCGTTTACTGCGGAGGTTTTGCAAGCAATCGTTGAATCCAAGAACAGTTATTACTCATATTATGATCGCAATAGAGATCCGGATCAGTATCTGGAAGAGGAGCTTCCCTCGTGGCTTCCAGAAGATGGTTTCCTTGAAGCCTTAAGAGAGCATGACCGAGGCATAGAATGGTACATCGATGAACATAGAGCTGGACATGGAGGGCTTGAAGAGGACGCGTCCGAATCCATAAACAACAACAATTCTGAGTATTTCAACGAAAAGAAAGGCGAGTGGACACATAGATTCGGGTTTGACATTGTAGAATTCTTAGCTCCTGAATACGACTCCGAGGACGAAGAAGATCCTCGTCGAGATGTTTCTTTAGCTCAGATTTCAGAAATGGCCCAGATGCTCGCGAGTGAGGGGTACCTTGTCAAGGGTGGCACCGAAGCTGCTCAGAAAGTCAGTGCAATAATCTTTGCTATTAAAGAATTGGCCAACGAAGATGAGAATATGAAATTCATGTTCTCTAACGATCTCAACATGATGACGTGGAATTCCGATGATGTTATTCGTGGGGTAGAGGGACTTGCTCGCGAGAACGATCAATACTTGTTTGGTCCGCTGGCTGATCGGGTTAGTCAAATGCGTCAGAGGATTGAAGAACAGCGACAAATGGAAGTCGAGCAACGTCAATTGGTTGAAGAGCAACAAAGACAAGAAGAGGTTACAAGGTTAGAAGAGCAGAGACGCATTGAAGATGAGCAACATCAGATGTTGCCCAGAGTGAGAGAAACAACTACGCCTGAGCAGCTTCAGCAGATGCAAGACATGGGCATTGCGAAACGACCCTTTGGGCATGAGACTCAATTAAACCGAGGAACGTTTCCTGGCTCTGGAGTTTTCAATACAATGGGAGGTATGACACCTTTTACAATGTCTATCGCTCCCACCGAGGACTATGTTGGCAAAGGCAAAATACCTCCAGAACTTATGAGAAATACGCTCCTGCATACCGTCCAGACAGAGGGGCAACCTGCATTGGGGTGGGTCGGAGGATTTGCTGATTATGAGAACAAAACTCTCTATATAGCTGAAGTCCAAAGTGATCTAATGCAACGTACGGGACACATGAGAGATCCCGAGAAGGTTCAAAAACAAAGAGAGCAAGAAGTAGCGACGATACAAAAACAGATAGCAACTACCCAGACTAAGATACAAAATGTAGTTAGCCCGAAACAACAGCTAACCCAAAAGCTTGATGCCATTCAGCAAGAGAACACAATGTTGCAGCCCGGTGATCCTAAACTACAGAGGAACCAAGGTATAATAGACAATCTTCTTAGACAGCTTCCAAATGTTCCTGATACTGTAGATACCAGGAATTTGGAATTAACGTTGCAGAACCTCAATCAGTCTTTAGCCGAGGCTCAACAACGGTTGCAGGAGAGCGCAGATGCCCCGGATACTTCTTCGGATTCTTTACGACGTAAGTACCGGCCATGGCATGATTACAAATCGAAGGTAGAGAATACGTTCAAAGAATGGATACCCATATTTTTCAACTCGGCGTTTCGATTGGCTCGCGAAAAGGGGTATGCAGTAGTCAGGATTGTTACTGCCGACAACCTGATGGGGCTATGGGACAAGTATGCTCGACCAGAAACAAGGGTTTTATTTGAAAGAGTTTACGATCAAACAGTGAAGTTCTATGGGGCGCAACAAATTAATGTTCAAGGAAAGACATGGTGGGAGGTCAAAATGAACCCAGATTTACGTATAGCTAATTGGCTACAACGACTAACGAAAACAGCTCAGGCCCAGCATCAGTGGTTTGTCCAAGATCCCGGAAGTTTGTTTGGCAAATCCATCTGGATGTTTACTTTCAAAAAATGCAGCAACATGCTCCTGAAATGATGGGAGAGCAATGGGAAGCTCAAACTACAGACTTCGCTGCCAATGAAGGGAAGCGATCCGTGTTTGAGATGTGGCTTGCAGAAGTCCCACCAGAGCTAAAGATGGGTGGAGAATTAGACCCTAATTTCAAGCAGGCAGTCAGACAATACCTAATGGAAACACAGGGGTTTGACCCTTATGAATTTGAAGAGGCAGGAGGAGAAGCGGACGTAGCAATTCCTTCTGCTAACGAAATGGATGAATGGTTAGGATAATATGCCGGTAACAAGCAGTCTTAGTTTTGCTCCCACACTGCACCAGATCACTCCAGAACGGGTTGCGTTTGTCTACAACACGAATGACGCTGACTCATTGGAGGTGGCGCAGTATTATCGCGATCAGCGATCAGTCCCCAACGACAACCTTATTGGGTTAGCTATCACTGTACCTACTCAAGGTGCAACAGGGATTGCTTGTGAGTCTCTCGTGCTAGATGAGACAGATTATCTATCTCAAATTGAGACCCCTCTTATAACAGCTCTTGAATCTTTGGGAGCAGATTTTTCCACAGACGGAACCAATCCAATTTGGGTTATCATTTTAGGGTACAATATTCCTTTAGCTTACAACGATGGTGGAGAGATCATTGCCGTTGCTAGTAGACTACACAGGCTCAACAAAGCTGTTAGTCACCAGTTCTCGAATCACACCTATGACCGTCGTGGTGATTTTCAGTTCTTTGACGCCACAGATGCGACCGAGCTTTTTATCACCGCAGTTTTAGATGGACCCACCAAAGAAGCGGTTATGAAGCTAATTGATCGTTCATTGGATGTGAGTAATCAGACTTTTGTTACGGGGGATATTGTCGTTGACCCATACGGAAGACAAACGGTTACTACAGATATTGACTATCAGGACGATATATTGGATTTCATAGAAAATGAACTTCTTAATCTAGGATTAGACGAGAGTGTGACTGTGGATATCGATGATCCGTATGAGGAACCCACCGTAGCATTTTTGTCACATGATTCATTTTATTGGGGATGGTTCAATCCAACTTATTCGCAGCAACTTTTCTTGAGACAGAATGAACGAAGAGTGTTTCTGTATAATGCCGACGATAGATCTGCGTGCAATATTCATTATTATGCCAGCGGGTCGGCATTTGATTCAAATGGCAGTGATCACTGGTGTAATTTAGCGATCAATGTTGAGCCAGGTTATGCTGCATGTGCTGGATCTGTGGATGATCCAGGTTCTGATGCCTTTTTGCGTCCGACCCCTTTCTTTCAAGCTTTGCATCAGGGATCGACGGTGGGTGAGGCATTCTTGTTTGCTTCGGAATTTGTTAGTTGGAAAATTGTTCTAATTGGCGATCCGTTGATGACCGTCAATTTTCCTATTGATATTCCTTCTGAACAGGATATAACTTTTCAGCTTTTGCCGAACAATGAAGTAATCCTAAGAGAGAAAGAGGTAATAGAAGAATCGTTAGCATGGGGAGCCCGTCAGACAAGAGTGTTGAATGAAATAAGAGATTCAGTGGTAGCGAGCCAAGATTTTGCTGAGGAGTTGAATCTTCTTTCTCCTATTAATAGATGGTTTAATCTGAAGAACACTAAATCTCAAACAGATATACAGTTTATTCTTGTGTCGCGTTGGTTAAGGTACATTCAATCGACTACCAGCCTCTCTGTTGACCAGTGGCTGGACGACAATTCGCACAAGATTACGCAACGAATGAAGGAGGTAATTCGAGAAACAGGAGTTTCTATAATACCAGAAAGCAGTGTTTACAATGATGGTTTTTGGGAGTTTACTTTTACTTTTGTTCACCAAGAACTGACGCTTGAAAACATCTTTTTTGAATTAGAAGTATCTCGTAATCAAACGTTTGATTCGGGATCAATCTTGGTAGATGTTAGTTCGTTAACCGATGTTACTGGTTGGAAATATGAAGGACAACCGTTCTTATTTATTCAATTCCCGGAAAGTGGATTTCCTTCGAATTTCAGTGGAAGACGAGTGCGTTTCTCGTCTCCAGAGACTAACTTTCTTACAAGTACCGAAGTGTATTATGTTAGATGGACTGCTGTAGATAGCTCAGGACTACCTTTCCCTGGGGCTACAGCAACGCAGAGAATGATAGTAACAACCTAATGAGTGTATCAGAACAATTTCAATTTTACAGCGATTATTACGCCTTTGCAGCGGAAGCAGGGCTCGAAAGGGCTCGTGCAATATTCCCAGGGATCACTACAAGTACGCTTGTAGATTCTTCTACGATCAACAACCGACCAAACGCTGATGTCGCAACTGCTAACATGACTCGTGCCTTTGACACTGCCTATGAATATCTCTGGCAAGATGGACAAGAAACAGGATCATTGCAGGATGCTTTTACCGCCTTATCTGTCTATGTTTTAGATACCAAAGGAGTGGATATAGACACTTTTCTGACGAACAAAAGTTTACAAGTTGAACCTCTCTACGCCACCCTAGCAAACATTTTTGGTGAAACAATCACGGACAACAATATAAAGGGTAATTAGCATGACAAAAGACAAGCAACAGACGACAGCTGATGAGCTGATTTTATTATTAGACAAGATCAAAACAGTAATCAAGACTCAGACAGGCGAGCAATATGTTCCTAACATTATAGAGTTTTGCACTTCTTCACACTATTTGGGTCTTCCAGTTGTTCTTTATCCAGTACAGCAAATCATCTTGAAAACATTCTACCGAGGACAGCCTGGCAATGAAAATCTGGAGTTAACCGAAGCAGAAATACAACTACTGTTCGAATACAAGTTGGATAATGTTTTAGAGAAATATCACAGCGAGAATTTATTCCGAGAATTGGTTTTAGTGTTGGGCCGTCGTAGTGGAAAGGACTTTCTGACTTCGTTGATGGCTCTGTATGAAGTTATGCGTCTTTTGGAGATACCTGGAGGATCACCGTTCTCCTTCTATAACATCGCTGAGGGTAACCCCATCTTCATTCTGACAGTCGCTAACTCGGCTGACCAGGCTCGCATTCTGTTTACTGAAATCAAAGAAAAGATGACTTCTTCAGATTATTTCCGGGATAAAATCGGGCACATGGAAGCAGACAAAATATCTCTACTTACTCCTCAGGACAAAAAGAAGCAGAAGAAACTTTTTGAAGATGGGTTAGATAACGCTGCTTCCAAGGTTAAAGGTTCTATCGTTATCATGTCGGGTCATAGTAATAGCGAATCTTTATTGGGGAAACGTATATACGCACTATTGTTGGACGAGGTTGCGTCGTTTAAGACAACAGGTGGAGCCACTTCTGGCGACCGTATCTATACTGCTCTTAGTCCTGCTACTGCCGACTTTGTCAGGAAAACTGGGAAAAGAAATGAGGACCCGCAGTCTGAGCATTTCGGTGAAGAAATAGTCGTAATGGATTCCAAGATCATTAGCATATCTTCCCCTCGATCTGAAGAAGGGATGTTATTCAAGCTATACAATGGCACTCCGGGAGCCAAAAGTAGACTGGCATTCAAACTGCCAACCTGGAAAGTAAGTAAACAATGGAACGAAGATGTGCTTCGTCAAGAATTCAAGTTCATGAGTGTTAACGAATTCAATATGGAGTTCGGGGCAGAGTTCTCGGGTACGGCTGGTGAGAAATTCATACCTGATCACTACATCGATGAGGCTTTAGAAATAGGAACAGAACTAAATCTTGTTCAGTCTAACGCAGGAAGGCCAGGCTTGGTATACTATGCTCACCTTGACCCAGCCGCAACGAGTCACAACTATGCTCTGGTCATTATGCATGTAGAAGAACGAATGAGATTAGCAGAAAAGAATGGACAGATCTATAAAGAAAAAACCAAGATGTACATCGTTGACCACTTGAAGTGTTGGCAGCCTGAAGGTGGAAAAGCTATCAACGTCCGTGATGTTGACCAATATATAGTGGATTTAGCCAGGCGTTTTCGCTTCGCCATGGTCTCGTACGATAACTGGAATTCTCAATCCAGTGTTCAAATGCTGAGACGCCAAGGTATCCCGACAAAAATTACGCCATTTCGGCGTGAGTACAAAATGCGAATTTACGATCAATTGGAACACCTTTTGGTTAATCATCAGCTGGCTATTCCTCGTAAAACTCCATTTTCGCAGATGCTGGAGCAGGAACTAAAATGCTTGAAGCGGATTTATCTGCCAACCGGGTTTAAGATTGGGCCAAATTCGGAGGCTCAGATCACAACTGACGACTTCTGCGTTTCTCCTGATACAACTGTATTCAGAAATACTGGTCCATGTGAAATTAGGGATCTAAACATTGGAGATATGATTTTAACACACCAAGGCAGATTCAGAAAAATAGTTAAAAAATCACAGCACGTTCCCAATGAAGAATGTTACGAAATAAAACCATATTACGGCTTTCCATTAAAAGCGACAGGGAATCACCCGATTCACTCTGCTCAAATAGAGGATTGTCATGTGGCTAAATTCACAAGACTGGATAAACTAAGATGTTCTGATGAGGTTATAAGAAGTTTCAATGTCACCGAAAATTCTTTCGAAATAGATTTAGTTCACTATATTCAAGAACCAAAGTGTAAAAATCATAATGTTAATTTCAAGAAAGTCGAACACGGAGCAGAGAAGGTTCGATCTAGGAATCCGAATGCAAAATGGGTTAATCGAAAGATTCAATCTGATTCTTCTTTTGGGTATTTCTGTGGTTTATATGCGGCTGAAGGAAACTTATCAGATCACGGTGTTGCTTTTTCCGTCAATATCAAAGAAAAAAGTATACACGATAAACTGGGCGAATGCTGTAACAGTAGTTTCGGAATAGCCCCTACCTCGCCTGTAATGATAGAAGGAGATGGATGTCAGATAACTCTGAATAGCACGTTGATAAAGGAATTTATGTTAAACTTGTGGGGAAACTACAAGGCCCCAGAAAAAATATTGCCGCAGCTGATTATGGTTGCTCCTAATATTTTCCAAGAGTTTGTTCTCAGAGGAATATTCGACGGGGATGGCAGTTGCAATGCAAAATGCATTACTTTCACCTCGACTTCGAAAAAATTATGTCATCAGATACAACACTTATTACTTAGACAAAATATTGTATCATCCATCTCTGTTTCCATACGGAAGGGGAAGACAGGTGAAATAAACGGCAGAACTATAAACTTTAATTCTGATTTATACAATGTAAGAATAACGGACGCTTTGTCATATAATAATCTTGCTAGTCTTTTGAAGCTTAATCATCGCAAAACCCAGTCCAAGTATCATAAACCCAAATATCGCTTTATAGGAGATCGCCTTTATTCGAGGATTAGAAGCATTGAACGATGCGAGCTAGAGACTGTCGTTAATATCACAGTCGATGAGGACAGCTCATTTTTAGCCGAATCCGTGAATACTCATAATTGCGATGCTCTCGCAGGAGCTTGTGGCTTGGCATCCGAAAGTATGTACACAGGATATCCACAGTCGGGTCTTGTGAATATGCCCCAAATGCCGTCATTGGGATCAAATAGTCAATGGAAAATTGGCAATGCTAGTATAAGTGACCAGCAGTGGCGTTTGTGGAATCGTAAATTTGGGATCTAAGAAGGACTTAGCCCAAGATTTGTGAAATATATGTGTGTAATTCTATTCGTGGAGAAAAAACATGTTCAACATGAAAAAACATACGAAATCAGCTCAGACTCCCTATGAAAAGTACCATCGGGATGAGAATTTGGGACCAAAAGCTAACGATAACGCCCCTGTTCCGGAAAAACAGCTTCCGCATCGTGATGGATTTGATCAAAAAATCACCGAAGATCAGATGAAAAGCGAGCACGAATGGGGTGATAACGAAAAAGCTAAGCCTATTGAGAAGTTGTTGGAATCTGTTACTTCAAAATACGTTAAGCATCGTAGTGATGCTGGCGATCTGTCCGTTCCTCCAATAAACGCATTGGTGGAGAAAATGCGTCAGAAGCGCTTGGCAGAAGACTACAAAGTGGACAAGAAGCCTCATTGGAGTCATACGTTCAATGAGAAGAAACAGCAGGGATCATTGCCTAAGTGGAAAAAGAATGCTCCACAACATGATAAGCCTGTCCTGAATAACGATCCCGATAGATTTGCTGGAACTAATGATGATCCAACTGAATTCCATAAAGAACAGATTCAGCCGCTGATTGGGAATATTACGACGGCTGACATAACCAGAGTTGCTACATATATCAAAACGGGACAATCTGCTGAGTACGACAATGCCATTATGGCTATTCTGCGATTGGCCCATAGCGAAAAACGAGAATTGTCTCGTGTAGAGCAGAAGACGATTGTAGATCTAAAGATAGCCAGAACCGAACAAATGATGCAAAAATAATGCAGAAGTTCACGAGCAAAAATGTTACCGCTATTGGAATTACACCGAGAATCGATGAGTACAAAAGAGACCTGATACAGGAATTCATCGATGGCACCCACCCTTTAAGTTCACATCGTAAAACCGAAGACAGTGGAGCCAGAAGAAAAGTGTTTTTAGAACAATCTCCAGCTGGTCCTAATGAAACAGGAGGAGCGGGGGATCGTCTCTCTCATGATGGTGTTGGTTCTGGATATGATAAGGGCAGAGATCCTGGTGGAAGGGCAGATGACGAAGTGGGCCCCGGAAATACTCTTAATCCTGATCCAGAGCAAGAATTCACCACTCCTGATACGGTGAATCGCACTTTTGGCAACGACGATGATCTCTCAGATAAATTCTCTCCATTGAACGCGGGAAGCAGATCGCGTGACCAAAACGTCACACACCACCTCAGAAAACTACATGCCCGACCACGCCCGGTGGATCAGCTGCCACTAAGGCACCCCGTAGACGAACTCCATAATCGACGAGCCAGTTCTAATTGGTCTTATCTTTATGTATAATGATTAGCAACGTTGGCACAAGGAGATTTGACCATGATTACGATTAAGGGTACCAGCAAGATAAAAGGAGCTTTGGATCTCAGTGGGATTAACAAACAGCTCAAAGCGGGTGACCGCATTCCTCTTACCGATGAAGATTTTGCAGATCAGACAGTCCAAATGGCAGTTAGTATGGGGTTTCTTTCCTACGAACAGGGCGGAATTTTAAACATAGGTGCTAATTCCAAATCGATCAAAATACGCAACATCTATGATCGAGCTATTCGTATCAACGCTTTAGACGATGAAGTCCGACCGGGACAGACATTTACTCTTTCTGAAGACCAAGTAAATAGTGCCGATATTCGTGGAGCATTGGCCAAGGGGTTGTTGGAAATAGTATCTTCAGCACGAGCCCAAGAAACCAATGAGTCAAGTGTTCGTGTGGGAAATCTGTTTGATTCAGAAGAGACTTCATCAGCACCAGCTACAAATGACAACCCCAGATATCTGGAAACTAATGAAGAAGTTTTCGCTCCAGGAGTGATAAACACAGAAGACCCTAGACCTGTATCAAAAGAAGATATCCCTGACCCAAAGGGAAAGACTGTCATCTGGAATCCCACACATGATCCGGTGGCTCATACGAAGACACAAATGGAAGCCATCTCCATGAGTAAAGACGAAGCTCCCGTAATGATTGAATCCAACGTTGATGTGAGTGATATTATTTTCGTGGATGAGAAGTTGGAACAACAAAGGAAACAGGCTCATCCGATTCTAAAAGATACGCCGGATATTAAAGATGATGGACTTGATTTCCTATAATCTGGGCCGCAGCACTGGGTCTACGTCTATGCCGAACTAACTGACAAGGACAAAACAGTTCTGAAGGAGTACTATAGTACATTGTATCCACGCAGTTATGTGCGAAAATTGGTAGCATTTTTAGACGAAGACAATGTTCAACTTAAAAAGTCACAACATCACCGACGAGACGGAGCTTCTAAAGGCAGAACTTAGAGCCTTTGACATAACCAACAGCACCAGCGGTGGATATCTAATTTGTATTGGAGATGAAGCCTTAACAGCTCCTAATCTCTCAGGATGCTGTCAGCTCATCGACTCTGGCATTTCTGAACTGAAGCGTAGCATATTTCAAAGCTGGCATGATCTTCAGCACACTTCCCAAAAAATGCTCCACGAGAACGGGCAAAACAGCGGCAGTCTGGATAATCTCCTATTTCTTAGTGCTGTGAAAAAATCTTTCGAATTATCCTCAGTTTTCACTGATCTCAAACCCATAACCAAAGCCATTCAACAGCTTTTAGACACAGACATTGCATCCTCAGATGATCATCTGATCCGCCACTTCAACGATGATTATCTCAGAATTCAATGTCTGCATCGGCTGATTATGATTGAGCTGTACCGTATGCATTTGGTAAGTCGGTACATGTCTACAACAAAACAGGCTCAAATTTCAGGGCCGTGGGCCAACTTGGATCTCCCCATGGAAGAACGAAAATGGGAATGGGATGAAGGAGAACAAGAATACTTCGATAATCGCCAGAAATCACGAAGAGAACAAATTAGATACAATCCCGAGAACCAAACTAAGAGTGGATTCTACTATGTCTGGCAAGATCTAAATCTTGATCCTTACAAATTCGAAGATAGAGATATTGACAGTCCCTACAAATCCAGGCATCTCCTTACGGTTCCGTAGGTAATTAATGAACAAAAAATACTCCATCTCTACTATGAAAAAATTGGCCCTCATATGAATTCTGCCAGCAGTAGAGGCGGAGGGAGAGAAGAATTAGGATTTGATCCTCGCTCTACGTTCGAATACAAGCTGTACTACTTTGTTTTCAATGATCGCATGTATCGCTTAGAGGCTCCTTTGGGTCAGTCAATGGCTTTTGATCAAAATCCTTCTTTTGGTGACAAGATGAAACAAGTCGATATTTATAGTCTGGTTGGAACTCTAACTCGAATCTTTGATGATGGGGCTAGTGATTACGTTAAATTGGGAGCAATCAAGGGATCTGATCCTCTCCAATTTTCTGAAAATGTTAAATCTGTGATTCAAGCTGATACTGACAACGACAATGAGGAGTATGTTCCGAATGTTAATCCCATTATTCCTGATGCGGTTCCAGTAGGATCGTTTTAAAGTAAAAAGCAGATGTATGGATAGGAATAAGATGCCAGACAAAAACGAAATCATCAACAAGCAACTTGTAGTTCGCGAGGTAATAGCGAAACTTAAGCACTTTGCTAAGCTCTATGGCATCAAATCTATTTTTGTGGTCGGGGGCTACACCAGAGAACATTATCTTGGAAAAATCTGGAGAGTTAAAGACATCGATGTAGCTTCCGCTTATCATGAACAGGCTCGTCAGCTCGGTGGATTGTTTGCATCTGAGATCCTGCATTCTGTACCAAAGTTTTATGCCAGAACCGGAACAGCTGCGGTAGAGTATCCATCTGAATTCGGTTTTATGCGAGTGGAGTTTCAAGGTGACAGCATTAACACGTACATGCACAATCAGGAAGTTAAAACCTGGATGCAAGCTCAAGGAATTGACGATGTACCATTGATGAACAATATATATGGACGTGATTTCACGATCAATTCTCTCATATATTCGTTACACAATGAAATAATGTACGATCCCACCAACCAGGCGATTCGTGACTTAGAGAGGCGTAGAATCCGGTCGTTATTGCCAGCTCCCATGCTGATCAAATACAACCCTCTTGCTGCGTTACGCGCTATTCGATTTGCAATTCAGTATGATTTTCACATCGACTCCGATCTTAGATTAGCTATTAAAGACGCAGGAACTAAAAATCTATGTAATTCACTCTCTCAAGAGAGGATCGTCAAAGAAATGGTAAAAGTTCTGGAAACCAACGGGCCAGAAGCCCTGGATATGCTAAAAAGGTTCGAATTGGATAGGATTTTGCTGCATCCCGACGTAAAGAAGTATGTGTATCTCGGATCTGAGGAGAAGAAAAATGCTAAAAATTAAAACGGCTCAAGCCCCAGATTTCACTAATGTTGATGTGAGGCGCGTTTTGGGACAGATCGCCGAGGAGAAAAATAAGTGCGATGATAAACTTAGGACAATCGCACATATACAAGAACAAGTTAGCCTGATATTTCAAGGCTTGCCGGGAGCATCTCTTGAAGACATCCGAAATTCCAGAGAATTATGGGAGATGATTACAACAGTAATCGGTTCTGACCACTGGTCTACAAACCCAGGACAAGGAATATTAGGATAATGAACAAAGAAAACCAATCACTCATAGATTTCTTGCAAACCCTGCCATTTTCTTCATTCATGGTGCCTCGATCTCCGATCTCTAACAAAGAGGCTCAAACTCTCTACGATATTTGGACATATGGAGAAAAGGACGAATACGGTAAATATATTGTTCCTCCAGAAACGGATGTTTTTTCTATTACGTCTCTAACAACTAAAGGGTATATGCGTAATCATGCCAGCCGATTCGCTACAAAAGATCTACAAACTAACAAGACATGTGATTTTACAGACAAGGGGAAGAATGTAATCCAGAAGATCATTCTTTTCAAGGAACAGTCGGCATTCGAAAAATCTTCGAATATAGTGGATTATGAAGCCATTTGTCGAGCCGACTTACCAACACCGAAAACAGCCGACAAGATATCGTCAAGACAGAGACAGAGGCAACCTCGTAACTGGTTGGAAAGAGTATGGAAGTAATTCTTAGGTCATCTCCGAAAAGGGTGAAGAAGAAAATTGTTCGGGATCACTATTGGTATGATCCCGACACTCAGCGACGACTCCATGGACGCGGAGGCAGAATGATTTTTGTTTATGATCGGGTCAACAAGAAACAAGTCCCACGAATAGTTGATTCTGAGGAATGGGTACAAGAATCCAATTATGAGAACATATTAGATTGGGTTCAAAAAAACCCGACCTATGTCAGGTCGGTCACGAATGAGGCTCTCAATCACTATGTAGCTATAGATGTAGATGCGAATGCGTTTTCAACTATAGAAGATGAACTAAGAATGCACGGCATTCAGTATGATTACGATACAGAGGAATTTCGACGAGAAGTCGATGACAAACGAGGAAAGAAGAGATGGCAAAACTCACAGTTGAAATGGCCGATACGCCTGCCGCATTAGCTCATGGTTTAATGTATCGTAAGAACATGCCTAACGATGAAGGTATGCTTTTTAGGTTTCCCAGTATTAGAGAGGCTAATTTTTGGGGAAAAAACACTTATATACCGTTGGATATTGCATTTATCGACAAAGACAACCGTATCATAGAAATCAAACAAATTGTTCCAATGTCTACCAAAGTAGTCCGTAGCGAGGGATTGTGCTCGATGGCCATTGAGGCAAATGCTGGATATTTCAATTCTAATGGGGTGTCTGTAGGACACAGAATCAACATAAGCGACAATACTGTAGAGTTCAAAGAATGCTAAAAATCGTAACAGCTGAGTTGTCGAGGCTGGGTCAATCTTTCCTCGATGAGATTGGGGATGTTGACTGGGGAGATGATACGCCTCCAGATAGGGGACGGATTTCCCCTCATGGACCTCAAGGTGTTATTGATGAGGGCAATTTTGAAAATTACGAACCTACATCCATAGAAGAACCAGTTGAGCAGCAGCAGCAACTCCCCACTGATCCTGGCATTCCACCACAAGAGGGTGTTGACCCGTATCAACGAGAAGTTCCCACTGGCAACGAGCTACTTGGCATTCCTGAGGGTACGCAAGAAACAGAATACGACAATCCTCAGCAGCTCGTGTATGACGGGATCGATAGAGACGAAGTGATTAGTTTTGATTACACCAATCGGCATGGACAGTATGCTGGTACCAGAACCGTAGAACCGCACTATACATTCGTGGCTCAGACCACAGGAAATGAGGTTTTGGTGACGTTTGATAGGGATCAGAACGATATACGAGCATTCATCGTAGGAAACATCCACCCTTACGGTGTAAGGTATGAGAGAGTTTTATTCGAGCCTAGAGGCGAAATCATGAAAGGCATATACTAATGGAAAAAATATCGGAACAGCTTATTCAACTGTCCGACAAGCTCGACAAAGCGGGTAAAACCAAATGTGCCAATGCTATTGACACCCTTATAGAGCATCAGTCGCTCACCAAGGTCGCTCAATACGTTGGAGTTATTGGTTACGTTTTGAGGCAAAATCGGGCTATGGGCAATTGTATTCGAAAGAAGAGGGCTTCTTCTTCGGGTTCTATGCAAGAAGTGGTTTTGGGATGTTTGAAAGAATATCAGGACGGACACCAGTATCATGATACTGAGTGGGCATCGAAATATGCTCAGGTAGTACAGCAGTTTCCTGATCAATTCTCGACATCTCATATAGATTTTCTGGAAGCTTTGGCAGAAGAGAACAACATTACTCAACATATTGCCAGAGTAAAACAAGCACAAAGCATGCTTAGAGAAGAGAAAGAACAAGATACTTTCATAAATCAGATCGCGTTTGATTTGGAAAGTCTGGATAGAGTTCTCAAGGAGGGTGACGCCGATCACCGCCCTTTTAAATTAGCCGCCCCGCAATCACCACGAAGTCGCTGGAGCCGTTTTTGGTCTCCCAGCTGGTCGCGTGGCGGCAAAGATAAAGACGCCCAGTTTGAAATGGATGCTGTTTTAGAGTCTCTCATGAACATTCAGGGCGATATTCAGCAAATTCGGGGTGGGATATCGCAAATGCGGTATTACAGCAGAGCGATGCAAGACCCGACCATTCTACAGGAACTTCAGTCCCTTTCTGATACTAATTGGGAACAAACAACCAGTGGAATACACAAACTACAACAGGCATTAGGAACTTTCCAACAAAGTGACCCCACAGACGGAACAGCCCTTAACTTAGTTCAGGTAACCAGTCAAGTAGAGGAGAATATAGAACAAGTTTTTGATGAAATCAAAAATGTTCAGCAAAATATGTATAATCTACGGTTGCGAGATCCAGTAAAAGGAAGAGGTTCATTGAAATCTGCTACAGAAGAATACGGTGACTTAGCTCGTACTTTAGATCGCCTCTATATTAATCCATTAGATGAACGAGCTTTGCACTATTCATTAAAGCTTCATGGCAGACTAGAGGACACTCTCAATGAGCGAGCAGGAGCGCAAGACCCAAGTTTCAACGAATGGGTCAACGCTCCCGAATCTGAATTGGGGCAAGGTCGATTTAACCCAGGTATGGAGCAGCCAAACAGGGAAGAGCCTGGCACTTTCCCATCTATGACCATGCAACCCTCGGGGCAGTCCTCGGGTCTCTAAAGC
>SDBT01003884.1_pt1 | contig 25649 bp, 33 predicted proteins | sample 2277101 | NCBI WGS metagenome assembly SDBT01 (sample SAMN10404973, study PRJNA504765) | marine sediment metagenome | isolation source: marine sediment core GS10_PC15, 103 cmbsf | place: Arctic Ocean: Southern Knipovich Ridge | collected 2010 | reverse complement strand
ACGTCTATCAATTCGCGGCCTACTGCGAAGCGGTTTCCGAGTTCTTCACGCACAAAGAAACGATCAAACGAACCGGCTACACCGCGAAAACCAGCAACGGAAATGTCGTGCAACACCCGGTCGTCGGAATGCTCAACAGATCGCGGGCGGCGATGCTGCGGTTCGGTGCCAAGTTCGGGTTGTCGCCGGCCGATCGGACGGGGCTCGACGTGGCGGCGGAGACCCAAGACGACCCGTTCATCAAGCTTCTGATGCAACGCGGGGGGATCAACTGAGTGTCACCCGCTTGTTCAAGCCGAAAACTAAACACGGCCGCGACGTGCATTCGTACGTTTCCGGAGTGCTCAGCGGCAAGATCGTCGCCGGCAAGCTGCTCATCGCGTCTTGCGAGCGGTACGTCGATGACGTCAAGCATGCCAAGCGGCGCGGATTCGTTTTCAACGAGCAGCAAGCGGCCGGCGCAATTGACTTCTTTCCCTTGCTCAAACTGTCGGACGGCGAGTTCGCCGGCCAGCCGTTCGAGCTGCAGCCCTGGCAAAAGATGATCATGTGGAATCTGTTCGGATGGCGGCGGATTGCCGACGGGTTGCGGAGATTTCGCGACGCGTTCATTTCTGTTGCACGCGGCAACGGCAAGAGCCCGATGGCCGCGGCGTTGGGCTTGCTGCTGTTCTGCTTTGACGATCCGATTGAAGCCCGGGCGGAAGTTGTCGTCGTGGCTACGAAAAAGGACCAAGCCAAGATCGTCTTCAACGAGGCATCTCGGCAGGTGCGCTCGAGCCCGTCGCTGCGGCGGATGATCGAAGTGCGGACGGGCAATCTGTTCTTCGCGCTCAACGATTCCAAGTTCGAACCGCTCGGCAGTGACTCAGACAATCAGGATGGTCTGGTGTTGCACGCGGCCATCCGGGATGAGCTGCACGCGTGGCGCGAGCAGCATCGCGGGCTGTACGAGAAGATCGAAACGGCGATGGGCAAACGCCGGCAGCCGCTGGCGATCACGATCACGACGGCCGGGAATGATCGCTCCACACTCTGGCGGGAGCAATACGAATTCAGCGCCAAGGTGGCGACGCGCACGATCGAGGCCGATCAGCACTACTCCGCGATCTGGGAAATCGACGACGACGACGATCCGCTTGACGAGGCAGTCTGGCCTAAAGCGAATCCGAATCTGGGAATCTCCGTCCGCGTCGATGCGCTGCAAGACATGGCCCGTAAGGCGAAAGACGTGCCGACGACACGGCTGACATTTAAGCGGTATCACGGGAATCGGCGGACCGAAAGCAAGGCGAAGGCGTTCCCACTGGAGTTGTGGAAAAAGGGCAACCGGCCGGTCATCGCCAAGCCGGGCGATACGGCTTTCGCCGGCCTCGATCTGGGATGGCGTGATGACCTGGCGAGTTTGAGTTTGATCGTCCAGCGGCAGAACGGGGGATTCGATTGCCTCAGTTGGTCATGGATTTGCGAAGAGTGCGGCCGCGATCTGCAGGCGGAACCGTGGGCCGGCTGGATCGCGGCCGGCGACTTGATCGTGACGGACGGCAACACAACCGACGACAAGGCAATCGTCGCGAAAGTCCGCGAGCTGCGGGAGACGTATGACCTGCAGAGCGTGGCGATCGACCCCAACAACGCCCGATCGATGGGCAACGTGCTGGTGAACGATCTGGGTCTGACCGTCTACGAGTTCTTCCAGACGTGCAGAAAATACAACGAGCCGGTGCGCGAGTTCCTGCGTCAACTGGCAGACAAGAAAATCGCGCACGGGGGGAACCCGTTGCTGCAGTGGGCGGCGTCGAACATGGTGCTCAAGAATGATTCGCTCGACAACGTGATGCCGGCGAAGGGGGATTCGTCCGAGAAGATTGACCCGATCGTCGCTCTGCTGATGGCGTTCTCCGAAGCGCTGTTTGCGGAACGCGACGGGCCAAGTCCCTACGATACCGAAGGCGGAGGCGTGGTACTGCTGTGAATCAATCCGCCATCTCAATCCTGGATGCCCACGGGCGGCCGATGAACGCCAGCCTGGAGAACCCGAATCTCTCGTTGACAGATCCGGACACGTGGGATTTGATATTCGACGGCCCGACGTCGAAAGCTGGTGTCAGCGTGACGAGCAAGCGGGTGCTCGGTTATCCCCCGTTCTATCGCGGCATTGCCCTCATCTCAGGTGACGTCGGCCGGATGCCGTTGGACATCTTCCGCCGGATGCCGGACAACGGAAAAGAGTCGGCGCGCGAGCATCCCGCCCACAAGATCATCAAGCGGGTCGCCAGCCCCATCATGTCGGCGCAGGCCTTCCGCGAAACACTGACACTGCATGCGTTGCTCAACGGAAACGGTTACGGAGCCATCCTTCGTGATGGGGCCGGTGCGCCGCGGGAGACGTTGATTCTTGAACCAACAAAGACATCGCCCGCAATCATCAACGGCCAGCTCTGGTATATGACGGAGATCGGTGGCGAAGTTGTCCCGATTCCGGCAGCAGATGTGATCCATATCCGTGGCCCCAGCCGCGACGGCATCGTAGGGATGGACGTGGTCTCACTGATGGCAGAGTCTCTGGGTGTCGGCTTGGCGGCGCGGGAGTTCGGAGCTCGGTTCTTCGCAGATGGGGCGGTGACGTCTGGCGTGCTGATGATTCCAGGCACGTTCACGCAAGAGAAGATCAACAATACGATGGCGGCCTGGGAGAAGATGCACGGGGGTCTGACGAAAGCCCACCGCGTGGCGTTGCTGCAGGACGGCGTCAAGTTCCAGCCGATGACGATCGAGCCGGAGAAGGCGCAGTTCCTGGCGACGCGGCAATTCGAAGTTCGCGAAGTCGCCAACATTCTCGGCGTACCTCCCCACAAGCTGGGAGACGACAGCCGCACAAGCTTCAATTCTTTGGAGCAAGAAAACCAGAGCTATTTGGATGACGGGCTCGAACGTTGGCTGACCGCGTGGGAGTGTGAATTCAGCCGCAAGTTGTTGACGGAAGAAGAACAGGATCGCGAAGGTTTTCTTGTGGAATTCAATCGCTCAGCCCGGCTGCGCACACAACTCAAGGAACGCGTCGAGTCGTATGGGAAGCTCAAGGAAATCGGTGCCTTCACAACCAACGACATCATGCGCCGCGAGAACATGCCGACGATCGGCCCGGCCGGGGACATCCGTTATCGCCCGGCCAATTGGGTGGAAGTGGGAGCTGAGCAGGCGAATGAGCAGATGATGCTTGAAGACGTGATCATCGACCGCGTCAATCGCCTAGTCACCATCGAATGCGAACTCGTGAACAAGGCGGCTCGCCGTCCGGAATGTTTTCTCGATACGGTTCGTCAGGTGTACATCCGGCATTTTGAGCGGATGGCCGACGCGCTCATGCAGAACAACAGGCGATGGCGCAGCAATGCCGTATTCGAATTCATCCATAGTTATTGCGCAGACTCGCATGATGCGTGTGTCGAGGCTGCAGGGGAAGTGGACGCCGATGGGCTGGCTGGTCGGATCACGATGCTTACCGCATCCTGGAATGATCGCACTTTCGCTGTGGCCGCGAAGATTTGGCCAGTTCTTATTGAGAATCTACCCAAATGAGATGCAGAAGGAACCGTCGTCGTTCGGTGTCACTGTCGCGCCGCCTGGGATAATCTCCTCAATCGCGGCTTGCATCTGGTCGGCTGTGCAGTCTTCGCGGGACAGTTCGGAGCTCTTGTCTCCCGATTCATTTACGAACCTGAATTTGTCGCCATTGAATTCCATTCCAAGAACAGAGTTGATCGACCCGATCGCCGCCGCTATGCACCGACCGTCGACCTCAAGCCGTGTAATCTGGGGAGCTGCCATGCTGTCTCCTAATCCGGCGGGCCGCGTCAAGTAGTGCTGTTGCAGGCTGCCAACTTAACACGGAGGTTATTGAAAATGCCAGTCCAGAACGCCAAGCCGATTTCGCAAGTCACGATCGTCAACGCCGCCGAGACTCCGGAAATCCTGCTGTTCGACATCATCGGCCCGCCGGATTGGGGATTCATCGGCGCCCGCGATGTGGCGCAGGCCCTCAAGGATATCGGCCGGGTCGACGAGCTGACCGTACGCATCAACTCGCCCGGCGGAAGCGTCTACGAAGGGATGGCGATCTACAACCTGCTGAAGAATCATCAGGCGAACATCGCGGTGGAGATCGACGGCATCGCCGCTTCGATCGCCTCGGTGATCGCGCAGGCGGGGGATACAATTCGCATCGCCGAAAACGCGCTGATGATGATTCACGAGGCTTCGGTGATCGTGTGGGGAACGTCCGGCGATTTGAGAAAAGAAGCCGACGTTTTGGACACGATCGACGGTCAGATTGCCGACGTCTACGCGGCCCGCTCCGGGCGGGACGTCGCCGAGTTCGTCGACCTGATGGCGGCGGAAACCTGGTTCACCGGCAGCGAAGCTGTCGAGGCGGGGCTCGCAACAGAGATTTCCGGAAACAAGCAGGTGGGCAACGCGTTCGATCTGTCTCATTTCAAGAACGCCCCCAAGTCCGCAGCAGATCAGGGTTTGAAAGTTTATCCCCCCGTCCCAAAAGTCGACCCGGCAGCCCGCGCACAGGTGCGGCGACGTGAGATGGCCCGACGTCGTCTTGACCTGTTGGAACTTCAATCTACAATGCCGCCCGCAGATAACGCTGCAGCGTGAGAACCGCCAAGCCGGACTTCTCTGCTGCGAGCGTTGAGTTGAGAGACAAAGCTCCATAGCGGCGTTGATCACTCGCAGATGTACCGAACATCTGCCGGAGATCGACGCCGTTTTTCTATGGCAGCCGGCTCCGGTCGAACACAATTCGAGGAGCCAGACGTGCCGAAATATCAAGAGCTTGTCGACGCTCAGGTAAAGCTGATCAACGACGCCCGCGAGATTCTCAACCGCGCGGACAAGGAAAACCGCGAACTCACGGCCGAAGAGACGGTACAGTTCGATGAGCTGCACGACGAAGCGAAGAACCTGAAGGATCAGGCCGACGCGCAGTACGAGGCGGATCAGCAGGCAGCAGACCGCGCCAACCGGCAGCAGGAATCGGAACGCCAGCTGCGGGAACTGAACTCGCCCATCGACCTGAGCAGGTTCCGCGGATCGGTTGCCAGCACAGAACCGCTCGACGTTTCCGGGGCGCCAACCGAAAAAGATTTCTCGCTCGCCCTGAACGGCTGGTTCCGCCAGAACCTCAGCGATCCGCTGCCGATCGAGGATCGGCATCAGGACGCCGCCGCACGGGCCGGCATCAACCTGGCCTCACCGACGCTGCACATCAATCTGTCCGACACCTTCGAATTCAAGGCGATCCGCCAGTCCCAATTTGTCAATGCCCTGGAGAGCCAGACGCTCGGTAGCGGCGGCGCGCTGATTCCCGAGGGCTTTGTGGCAATGCTCGAGCTGGCCCAGTTGCGGTTCGGCGGGATGCTGCAAGTAGCCGACATTATCCGGTCTGCTGAAGGGAACCCGCTTCCGTGGCCGACGGTCAACGACACGGGAAATGTCGGTCGGCAGCTTGGGGAAGGGGCAGCCGTCACGAACACTGACCCGACGTTCAAGCAGCAGATTCTCAACGCGTACAAATTCACGAGCGACGAGGTATTGGTTTCCAGCGAACTGCTCGAGGATTCGGCGATCGATCTGGCTTCGTTGCTCGCCGACATTTTGGGCGAACGATTGGGCCGCATCCAGAACCAGAAGTTCACGACTGGTTCCGGTGCGAGTACGCCGGAAGGAATCGTGACCGGCGCGGTGCAAGGAAAGCTGGCCGCCAGCGCGACAGCGATTGCCGCGGATGAGCTATTCGACCTGCAGCATTCGGTCGATCCGGCCTACCGCGCTGATCCGTCGACTGGTTGGATGATGCACGACAGCATCCTTGCGGTCGTGCGCAAACTTAAAGGATCAGATAACAATTATTTATTCCAACCGGGGCTCCAAGCGGGTGTCCCTGGGACGCTTCTGGGGCAGACGTTCACGATCAATCAGGACATGGCCAGCTCTGTTGCGGCCGATGCTCTAACGATCCTGTACGGCCAATTCAACAAGTACAAGATTCGGCAGGTTCGCGACGTTCGTGTGCATCGGTTGATCGAACGCCACCGCGAAAACGATCAGGACGCGTTTCTCGCGTTCGTGCGTTCGGACGGCAAGCTGCTGAATGCGGGAACCAACCCCGTGAAATACCTGCAGCAGGCTCCGTAAACCTGCTGCTGTCGACCCGTCCGCACCAAACAAGAACACGTCATGATTGAAATGAAAATCAGCGTCTCCCGCGGCGGGGACAACTTTTCTCAAGCCGCCGGCGAAGTGATCGACTTTGAGGAGTCCGAAGCCGTCCGCCTGGCCGACGCCGGTCAGGCACAGCCGACGACACCAGCCGAGCGGAAGAAACTCGACGCCGCCCAAAAGAAGCGAGACCAAAAGCCGAAGCCGAAGGCCAAGGGCGAAGGACACCCGAAGCCGAAGGATGACCTGAAGCCGAAGGATGACCTGAAGCCGAAGGATGAGTAGACGCAGTTGCAAACCACGGGAAAGGAATCCCACAGATGACTCAGGGACATCTCACTGATCTTGTCAAAACACTCCGCGTTTCCAACGCAGTGGCCGCAGGCACGACAGACGTCAACTGCACTTCCGTCGATACGCAGGGATTTGACGGAGTGCGATTCGTCGCCTTGTTTGGCGTGCTGTCCGCAAACCAGGTCACCGCGATTCATGCCCAGCAATCGAGCGACGACGACGCTGCTGATGCGTGGGCAGATGTCGCCGGAACGGGCAGCGGGGCGATGGCCGACACCGACGACCAAGACATGATCGTCACCGACATCATCCGGCCGACTGAGCGGTATGTGCGGGCGGTTGTGGACCGGGCAACTGGAAACGCAGTCTTGGACGGGGTGATCGCCGAACTCTACAAAGCGCGCGACGTGGCGGTTACGCAGGATGCGAGGATGGTCAAAACGGCAAAGACCGTGGCTCCCGCCGAAGGCACACCGTAAGCGGAGGGCGCCTTGTCGTCATTTGAACTTGTGACCGGACCGACCTCCGAGCCGGTCAGCGTCGAGGACATGAACGCGTACAGCCGCGTCGAAATGGATCAGCCCGAAGAAGACTTGCTCGTCTTGCGGCTGATCAAACTCGCGCGGGAGTTGGTCGAGAACGATTCGGAACGTCAACTGATGACGGCAACTTGGAAACTCAATCTGGACGCTTTCCCCCGATCGAACGGGGCGATCGAGCTGCGGAAGCCGCCGATTCAATCGGTGACGTCGCTCACGTATTACGACAGCGACGGCAGCCTGCAGACGCTCGATGCGTCCAAATACGATGCGGACGTGCTGAGCACGCCCGGGCGCATCGTGCCGGCATTCGGTGAGTCCTGGCCGGTCACGCGCAACGGTTTTCCGAACGCCGTGATCGTGGAGTTTGTGGCGGGTTTCACGTCCGCGCTGCTTGTTCCGGAACGGGCCAAGCAGTGCATTCGCCTGCTGGCTGACCATTGGTTCAACAACCGGGGCATCGTCGGGACCGCTGTGGAGATCGCCTTCACGTATCGCGCGTTGATCTCTGGGCTGCAGTGGCGGGCCTACCACGACTGGGGGGCTCAATGAAACCAGTCCTCTCCGGAACACTCAACAAGCGGATCACGATCCAAGAGGATCGGGGGACGACGGACGATGGCCAGAATCGACCGGTTGCCAACTGGAAATCGATCGCCACGGTGTGGGCCGGTTTTCTGGATAAGCATGCCGGCCGGGAATATGCCCTGGCCGATCAGCAGCATTCGGAAGTGACGCATCAAATCGAAATCAGATACCGGTCGGGATTAGATTCGAATATGCGGCTGCTGTTCGGCATCCGCCTATTCGAGATCGTCTCGATTGCCAACCCGGGCGAACAGAACGTCAAACTCATTCTGAACTGTAAGGAAACGGCGTGACGGCGACGACGTTGACAGGTGACAAAGCGCTCGATCGGAAGCTGGCCCAGATGCCGACCAAGGTGCGGAACAAGATGCTCCGCACCGGTCTCAAGGCCGGCCTGACGCCGATCCTCGACGACGCGCGCAACAACGCGCCCACGAAATCCGGTCTACTGCACCGCTCAATCAAAATCCGCGCTGCCAAGCGGAGCCGCGGGACGGTCGGTCAGGCGATCATCACCAAAGAGGGATTCTTCAAGGGCGAGGCGTTTTATGCCGGTTTCCTCGAGTTCGGCACGAAGTTCATCTCGCCGCTCGGTTTCATCAAGCAGGCGTTTGAGCGGCGCAAGCAGCAGGCTCTCGATACAACGCGCCGAGAATTGGGCAAAGCAGTCCGGGAGGCGGCCGGGTGAAAGCAGCCCTGATCACCTATCTGCTCGCGCAAACGGCCATCACGAATCTGGTCGGCACGCGCATCCGCCCGAACAAGTTGCATTCAAAGGACACACGGCCAGCGATCGTCGTGATGAAAGGGAGCTCGGATCACAAGCGGACGTTCGACGGTCCGATCGGGGCCGCGGATTCGGCGTTCGTTATCCGCTGTTACGGAACCGATTCCGTGAATGCGGATGCCATTGCTGATGCTGCGAGGCTCAGGCTCGACGGATTTGGGCCGGGAACGATGGGGACGGTGAGCGTCTCTGAGGTGATTGTCGAGGGTGATGGCGATGTGTTCGACAAGCCGGCGGACGGTTCGGATGACGGGTTTGATGCGGTCGACGTCGACGTGACGATCTGCCACGCGGAGACGGTCCCCAGTTTGTAGGAGTTTTCAGGAGTAAAGCATGGCGTTGATCAAAGCAAAAGGAACGGTTCTGGAACAATTCGTGAGCGCCGCGTTTGTTCCGATCGCCCAGATTCTTTCGGTCGATTTGCCGGAGGGCGAGGGGGAGACGTTCGAAGCCGACACGTTGGATAACTCCGATGCCGGCATTCCGTACGAACCCTCCGGGCGATCGGAGCCGGGTTCGATCGGCTGGGAGATGTTTCTTGATCCTGTGCTGGCCAGCTTCCAAAGCCTGACCGACCTGTTGGTGGCACCAGCGTTGACGAATTTCCAACTCACATTCGCCGACGCGGCTTCCACGGTCTGGGCGTTCTCGACGGCCGGCGTGAAGGTTGGCGGCTCGATCGCGTTGGGTGACGGCGCCAAGGCGAGCTGTTCGGCCAAGCTGAATAAACTGGTTACTTATCCCAGCTAAGAGTGAACCCGCATGAAATGCAAACTCACGTGTCAGCTCAAGGCGCCCAATCCGCATTACAACGCCAACTCCGCCGCGAAACACCGGCAACGGGGGCAGCGGTATCCGATTGAGCGCCTGATCATGCTGCCGATCGGACATGAAGTTGACGTGGCCGATTGCTGGAAGATGGTCCGTGCCGGCGTGGCAATGCCGAGTGATGACGAATGTGCCGCTGCGGCCGGGATGACCGAAGAGCAGATCGCCGCCGCGCAGGAAGCGCAGGCGAAGGTGGCGGCCGGGATTCATCCCGACGACTACGCGGCGTACGACGCCGGGATCATGGTCGGCTACAACCCCGATGGCAGCTTCAAACCCGGTCCCAATCACGACCAGTCGAAGCTGGACGCGTTCGTGGATTCAATGGAGGGCAACCAAGCAGCATGAGCACAGAATTCGCAAGCCGCGAGCAGTTCATGGCGTTGAAAAACCGGCGCTACGACGTCGTTGAATCGCTCGGCATTAAGTTCCGCATACAGAGTTTGAGCGAGGCGGAAAAATCGGCGTTCGAGACCGAAGTCTACTTCGACGGTGAGAAACGCCGACGAGAACGGATGCTTAACGCGAAACGGAAACTCGTGATCCTTTGCCTTGTCGACGAAGCGGGGGCGGCCCTGCTCGATGACGACGACGTGTCGGAGCTTGGAGAAGTCGACGGTGTGGTAATTAGCGCCATTTATGACGCCGCCTTTATTCACTGCGGATTCGCAAAGGGTGACGTTGATAACTTGGCAAAAAAAAACTCAGCAGAAACCCCCGACGGCGGCTCGCTTTCCGAATAGCGCGGAACGACGGGCTGCTCCACGACGTCGACGGAATGTTGTCACGGATGACACCGGAGCAATTTGACGAAGTCCTGGCGTACAACAGTTTGGAGCCGCTTGGCACTGATCGGCTCTGCCAAATCATCTGCCGTGTCGGCGTGGCTCTCTGCGATGCGTGGGGAGCCGAATACAACCCCCAAGTATTTGACCCGTTTTATGACAAACGCGTCGAGTCGGTGGAGTTCCAATCTCCCGACGCGGCTGCGGCGATAGTGCGAGCGAATGCCGAAACACTAGGAGCGTGACCCGTGGCGACGATCGGCGATCTTGTCGTGAATCTGCGAGCGAATACGGGCCAGTTCGCCGGCAAGATGAAGGGCTCGCGCAACCAGCTAACGCAGTTCGGCCAGGCCGTTGCGCCCGTCGCCAGTTCGCTGGCGGCCGCCGGTCCGCTGGCGGCCGCTTTGGCTGTCACCGTCGCTGGGTTTGTCGCAGTGAAAAAAGCAGCATCGACAGCGATTGCCGAGATTGAAGCCGCTTTCGACCGCCTAGACACACTTGCAAAAACCGGCGCGCGGCTGGGTGTGCCGACTGAGAATCTCGCGGGCTTGCGCCATGCCGCCGAGTTGTCTGGTGCGTCGATTAAAGAGCTGGACACGGGACTGCAGAATCTCACTCGCCGTACGGCGGAGGCTGCGGAGGGGACCGGTGAGGGTGTCGACGCCCTGAAGAAACTGGGCATCGAGGCTAAGCGGCTCAATGAATTGTCGCCGGATCAGCAGTTCTTGCGTATTGCAGAAGCGATGGCGCAGATTGAAAACCAGAACAGTAAAGTTGCGATCGCGTTTGACTTGTTCGGTCGGTCGGGCGTGAAGCTGCTCAACGCGATGGACGGCGGTGTTGGCAACCTAATTGCAAGCATGGAGGAAGCGAAACGGCTTGGAATTGCGCCGACTGCTGATGAACTTGCCCGCATCGAGGCGGCGAATGATGCAATCAGCAAGATCGGGAAAGCCTGGGACGGTGTGTTCAATACGTTGGCGATCGACATAGCTCCCGTGTTGGTTGTGTTGGCAGATGAGGTGGCCATCTGGGGGCAGGGCGTTGTCGTTCTCGTGAAGCAGATCGACGATGTCGCCCGGGCGATTAAAGAGTTGCCGTCGATCCCTGTGGCTGGAAAGTTTTCTGGGGGACTGAGGCTCATTCAGGAAATCGCCGGAGGCGTCACCGATATAAACGATGCCTTCGACGAAGCTCGCAAGAACGCTGAAGCTGGCCGCAAAGCTACCGAGGGGATGGAAGCCGCTCTTGCGAAGATCGAGGCAGAGGCGAAGGCACTCTCGAAGCTTGAGTCGTTCGCAAGCGGCATCAAAGAGTCGCTGCTGACGCCGTTGGACAAGTTCATCCGTGACAGCGAGAAGCTGGCGGAATCACTCGGCAAGGGGTTCCTTGATAAGTCGCAGGCCGAACAGGCGCTGGCGAATCTCGTAAAACGGTTCGATGCTGAGGCCGGCGTCACGGCTGAAAAGGAACGGCAGTTGAAGCTGGCGGCGGCGGCTGTCAAGGCCCAGCAGAGTGCGTTCGACCGGCTGCGGGATTCCGCGAAGCGGATCTTCGACGAGACGCGGAATCCGTTCGAGAAGTTCCGCATCGAAGTCGAGAAGCTGAAGAAACTGCGGGGATTGAACCTGATCGATCCCGAAACCTTCGCCCGCAAGGTCCGACAGCTCCGCGAGCAGACGTCGCAGGAAAGCGATAGCGTCGAACGGTTCTCACCCGGATCGGCGGGAGCCAGAGCGGGAACGCAAGAATTCTTCGACGCCGTGTTGCGCGCAACAACCAAGAGCAACAGCCCGGAAGAGCGGACCGCTAAAGCGGTCGAGAAAACCAACACGCAACTTGCAAAGCACAAACGCGTGCTGGACCGCATTCAGGACAACACGGGACGGCAGCCACTACTGAAGCGATCGTCATTGTAGGGACATCATGCCACAGGTCACCTTGCACAAAGAAATCGGGGAGGGAGGCGCGTCGCTCGACGACAGCCCTACCGCTACCGATGAGCGAGTTTTCTTGGTGCGCACTGATCTTCCCGCTTCGAAGACTCTGATACTCATTCACCCGAACACCCCCAAGGTTTACCAACAGCACCCGGAAAACAAGAATCTGTTTTGCCGTCGCGTGATTGTCGATCGACAGAACTCGCGCGTGTTCGTCGTCACCGCCGAGTATTCGAGTGAAGTCAAGGAAAAACAGAAAGAAAACCCGCTCGCCAGACCACCCATAATCCGGCTTCGCTCCAAACAAGGAACGCGGCTGAAAATCACAGACGTTCATGGAAAAGTGAAACGCAACAAGCTTGGCGACCCGCTCGCGGCAAGGGAAGTTGACGTGTCGGAGTGGGTGATTTCAGTTCTCAAAAACGTCGCGAAACTCCCGCGGTGGCTGCCGCAGTACGCAAACGCGATCAACCGAGACACAATCAGAATTCGGGGACTCACCTACCCCCCCGAAACGCTAAAGATGCAAGCCCTCGATATTCCGGACTTCAAATTCGAAAACAACCAGCGGTTTCTCCCGTTCGCATTCGAGCTTCACTATATGCGCGATCTTTGGCGAGACCGCGCGCTTCACGAAGGGTTCTGGGAATACGTCGAGAGGAAGGTCACAAGGCAAGTCCCGGATCCGGGTTCGTCGGCAGGATTCAGGACAGCGGAGGTAACGGAACTCGTACGCAAGCGAATTTTGATCGATGGTGACCTGCCTCCGGAAGCAATCCCGCTCGACAAGAATGGGATGCGATTTCGCGACTCTGCCGGAAAACTGCTGGACCCGATCCCAGCCAACAAGCTCGTGATTCTGGAGTTCGACGACTACGTCAAGAAACCCTTTCGGCGTTTTCCGCTGAAGTAGGAGCCACGGATGGCAACTAAGGAATGGAACGGGGACTCGGTCCCGAGAGCACAAGTCACCACGCTCACGCCGAGCAGCGTCGAAACTGGGGATGCCTTCACAGCGACGATCAATCGCAAGGATGTCACCGTCGTCGCGACGGACAACACCGTCGCGAATGTCACCGCTTTGCTTGCCGCAGCGATCGACGCGTCAACGATTCCCGAATTCGAAGAAGTGGCGGTGGTCGACCTGGGCACCCATGTCGAACTGACGGCGAACACCGCCGGCCAGCCGTTCACCGTGACAGCCTCGACCAGCAACGATGCGGGCGGGTCTGTGGTGGCTGTCGAGACGACCAAGGGCGTGGCCCCGCGCGACGAAGTGCAAGAACTGGCACTGATCGGATCGTACAGCGGCGGCAACGTCACGCTCGTAATTGACTTGGGCAGCGGCGACGAAACGACCGGAACGATCAACCACAACGGTACGGCAGCGGATGTGCAGACAGAGCTTGAGGGGCTCACTTCAGGGGCGGCCGGCGACTTCGTTGTCACCGGAGGTCCGTGGCCAAGCTTACCGATTTTCGTGCAATTCACAGGGACGTATGCAGCGACGGCAGTCAACCCAATCCGGATCAACGGGTCCGCGCTGGTTGGAAATGCCGACTTAGAGATTGCGGAGGTGCAAAAGGGCCGCGGGCTCTCGAACGAAGTTCAGGAGATCGACTTTCGGACCGCGACGGCCGGCACGTTTACCTTGCGGTTGGGAACGGAGGAAACGTCGGCACTCTCGTTTGCCTCGACCGCTGCCCAAATCCAGACGGCACTGGAGGGGCTCGGCGAAATCGGTTCCGGCAACGTGCTGGTGTACGGCGGCGATGGTTCGACAGCGAACGAACAAATATGGTGGGTCGTCTTCACGGGTGCTCTAGCCGGCGTGAACATCACTGAACTGGTTGCGGACATCACACTCGTCGCGGGTGGCGGCGGTACCGTCCTACCTGCGTTCGCAAATCCGATCACCGTCCTGCAGGCGGGCGGAGAGGCGGCGGCTGATGATTTCCAGTTGATCGATTTGGGTGATGCGACCGCCGGTACTTTCAATCTGAGCAATGCGAACGGCACAACCGGGGAAATCGCGATCGTGGGCGACGGCACGGAAGCCGGCAGCGTGGCGAACTTGATCGAGACAGCGCTTGAGGGGCTGTCTGGATTCGCTGTCGGCGACATCATTGTCCGTCCGGATAATGCGAACACCGACATGCAAGGCGTTGCGTTCGTGCAGTTCCGCGGATTGCTGTCGGATACGGACGTCGACGGGCTCGGCATGTCTGTTGCGGGCCTCACCGGAGAGAGCGGCGCGGGCGTGACTGAGGTCAGCAAAGGCGCGGGGTCGGTCAACGAGAAGCAATCGATCAAAGTTTTCGGCACCGGCGGGACGTTCACGCTCACAATTTCGCCCGACACAACCAGCGTTATCGCATTCGGCGCGGCCGCATCCGTGGTGAAAACTCGTCTGGAAGCAGACTTGACTTCAATTACCGCCGTAACGGTCACGGGAACGGGTACACCAGAAGATCCCTACATCGTCGAATGGACCGATCCGGGCAGTGAAGACATTGTCCTGCTCACCTACGACGCATCGTCACTCACCGGCGGCGACGGCATCAGCACGGAAGTCGTGGCCGCTGTAACCGGCGTCAACGAAGTGCAGACGATCACTATCAACGCTGCGGTGACAAGCGGCACGTGGACGGCGGCTTTCCGGGACGTGACAACCGGGAACATCGATTACAACGAAACATCCGCCAACGTGGACGGCGACTTGACCGGACTGAGCACGATCGACGCGATCAGCGTCACCGGCTCTGCCGGCGGTCCGTACACAGTGGAATTCGATTCGGCTTTGCTCGAAGAGCTGGACGTTGAGTTGATTGTCGTCGACGGGACGAATCTCGTCGGAGGAGCTGGCGCGGAGGGACTCGCGGTCGCAACGACGACGGCAAGCGCCGGACCAAACCACGTCGATGACCCCGACAACTACAACCCGGTCGGGCTGCCGGCGAACGCGGATGATTTATTCATCCGTCACGGGGCTGCTCTGCTGTGGGCACTCGACGCCCTTTCCGCGGTCACGCTCAACAGCCTGGAGGCACCGTTAAGCGGACCGATCATCGGCTTAAAGCAGTTGACCGACAGCGGATACGTCCAATATCGGCCGCGTCATCTAGAAGTGGGAGTCAACCCGGGGAAACTCATCATCGGCAACCGCGATGGAGACGGCAGTGAACGGGTGCGCATCAACGTCGGAAGCGTTGAGATGGACGCCGTGGTCGTAGATTCAGGCACATCAGATGAACCGGGGCAGCCGGCCGTCGTTCTACTCGGAACCCACGCCGACAATAAGCTTCTGCAATTGGAGGGCGAGGTGGGGGTTGCGCTCTTGCCGGGAGAGACGTCGACGATCAAGACGATCATTCAACGCGGCGGGCAACTCGAGCTCGGCACTGTCAGCGTGACAACGATCGAGCACACGGAGGGCGAACTCTTGGCCTACAACGTGACGATGACCAGCGGCTCATTGCAAATCGGATAATGCCCGAAGAACTCATCGCCTACGACGACGAACAGGATCGCCGGATTCGGGAAACCGTCAACTGGAAAGAAGACTTTGCGCCGCCGCCGCGGCACCAAAAGAGGCGGCGGCAAACAGGCACCCGGCCGCCGATCCGCGGCGTGCTGCTCGAGGACCTGGTGCACAACGGAACGGCGCAAGTCGCCGTACTCGACTGGGTGGACTCGCACCATGTGCAGGCCGCCAAGCTGATCGGATCGGTGGACGGTGGCACGTTCACGATCAAATACAACGGGACGGTAGCGGTCCCCCTATCGCTCGCGGAGGAAACGAAGGACATCCCGTTCGACGCATCCGACGCCGAGATGTTAGACGCGCTTGCCGACCTGCCGTCCCTCAGCAAGCGGGTGCTCAAAGTCGACGCATTCACCGGGATGTGGTTTATCCATTTCCTGGAGCAAGCGATCGGTTCGGTCAAACCACTCACGATAAACAAGATCAATCTCACCGGGGGGAGCCGCGGGGCCGCCGTCATTGATGAGCACTGGGAAGATTCGGGCAGACCGGAAACGGTCCATCCACCAGTTCCTGTCGGACCGCCGACGCCGATGCGCGCAGGCATGATCGTAGTTTGCATCTGGATAACGGGGCCAGGCTACACCGTGATCGTGCTCGAGCCTCGCGATTGGTTCGAGTTATAATTTGAGGGGATCATCATGAGCTGGCTCTTCAATCCCGCCAATCCGCACGCGCACGCAAATGGCGACCATTCACGAAGCCTTGATCCCTCATTCTTCGGTCCGCGCGATCACTACGACAACTCGCAGGGGCTGTCGAATAAACCGCATGCGCAGATGCCGCCGTGGTTCAAAATCAGCGTGCCGGCCGGCACGTTCAAAGATACCGCCGAGCTCCCGTTTAATCGACCAGGCAACCAAGAGTATTACCTCCAACGTTTCGATAACCACCTGTTTCAGTTGGACCCACTCGGTCCGACCTTTCAGGCGAACAGGATGACGATCAACAGCACGGCGGGCACGTCATGCGATGTTTCCGCGCCGGGGGGAATCCTGGATGGTGACCTTCTGCTGTTCGCTTTAACCAGGTCGGATGTTAGTGCAGCGCTCACGTGGCCAACGGATTTCGTCGAACTGTTTGACGATTCGTTTGGTGTGGATGCCGCCCTTTCGGTAGCAGTGAAAGTGGCGAGCGGTGAGTCGGGAAGCTACGTCGTGTCATGGTCAGGAGCGACCCGAAACGTCGGTTGCCTATACGTGATTCGCGGCGCGGTGGGATACGTGCAGGGGGCGAATCCTACCGGTAGCGGAACGTCACCAGACCCGCCTAGCGTGGACCCGGACGTTGAGGGGGATTATCTGGCAGTCAGCCTTTACGGTCAAAACGGTGCCGGTGCGACTCGGTTCACGCCGCCGTCTGGGTACACCGAACCGGCGTCCAACTCAGACGGAGGAACAACAGGTGCCGAGCCGGATGCCGAGCACTGCGGTCTCGGCCTTTCGTACAAGGGTTACAACGGGCAGGTGGAAAACCCGGTCGCAGCAACGTCGTCAATCAATGCCGCATGGTCTGCCTTCACACTCATTGTGCGTGCGGACCCGCTGGCAGTCAGCGGCGGCAAGCCGTTGTTCGGCCGCAACTACCAAAGCCCGCGGGAAAGATTTACGGGAGTTGCTTGGGGTGACGGTTTCTTGGCGCAGCTGAATTGGCTTCTGCAATACGTGCCGAGTTATGCGGGGATGCCGGTCCCATCCTTCAACAAGATGGCGCTTATCGCGTTTGCCGATACCCCCTTTGGCGTTGCATCGCTGACGAATCGCGCGAACGTGATGTACATCCCGCAAGATTCGGCGAGCACGGCCGACTACGACACGCTGGCCCGAAACAAATTCGAACTGTTGTACGACATCGACGCCAACGTTGCGCTCAGCAACCTTATCACGGTGGAACCGCACTGGCCATGAAAGTCCGCGAACTCTTCGCAGAATTCGACGCGTTCAACGTCGACAGCCGTGCGCGCAAGACCGTGGAATTCTATCGCGGCCGGCTGAAGGCATTCGTCGCCAAATTCGGCGATCGAGAGTTCGGCGAACTCAAGCCGCTGGAAATTCAGAAGTTCCTGCGAAGCACGGGAAAGGGCGTCTCGCCGACGACGCTGCGGCACAATATCGTCGCGTTCCTCCGGCTCCAATCGTTCGCCGTCGAGAACAAAGTGATCGCGGCGAAGATCATCGACCGGATCGAAAAGCCGCCGCAGGGGAAACGTGACCGCGTTCTGAAGCCGGAGGAAATCGCGGCGATCCGAAACCTCGCGCCGCCGGAATTCGATCTGATTTTCCGCGGACTGCTTGCAACCGGAGCCCGGCCCGACGAACTCTGCAGGGCGCAGATTACAGACCTCAAGGACAACCGGAAAATCCTCGAGTTGAAAGTGCACAAGACCGCGCGAAGGACCGGCAAGTCGCGGAAGATCATGGTTGGCAAACAGGTGGCTGAAATCTTCGCGGCGGCGATCGGAGACCGCGCAGACGGCCCGATTTTCCTGTCACCGCGCGGGAACGCATGGACGCCTGAAAACCTGTCTGGGATGTTTCGCCGTCGCCGCGACAAGGCGAAGCTGTCGAAAGAGCTCTGCCTGTACCTCACTCGCCACACGTTCGGCACGAACGCGGTAGCCCGGGTCGGTCTCGATGTCGCCTCGCGCCTCCTCGGACACACGCAAATTTCGACGACGCAACGCTACGCGCACCCCGATGACGACACGCTGCGGAAACGACAAGACGACGTGCTCGATGACGACGCGGCCGCGGCGTGAATTTTCCCCGGTTATTCGTCCAACAACGAAACCGGGGCCGCACCACAGGCCTGCGAAGCTAAGCGGTGCGACCCCAAAACTCTGACCTCATTGAGGCCGGCTGCATGGTACGGATACCGACGAGCGAAATCAACGGCGAACCTCCGCCATCTTCGACGCCCGAAAACGGGCCGCCTCAGCGCGACAACAATTGAGACGGACGAGCAGCTAGGATGATCCCTTTGCCTTCCGACCCGGCCGCCTGGTCGAGGCGGCTGCGATCCAGCTATCGACCGATGACGGCAGCAGTAACCGCTGCTTGCCGCACTTACTCCAGGCGAAGACAATCTCCCCCCGGTCGCACGCGGAGATGAGGGTTTGACGCGCAGTGCCCGTCCGCTCCGATGCCCCGGTGAGCGTCTCACAGCCCTTGACCGCAAGGGGTTTCCGCTTTGCCATTGTCCGGCTCCAAAAAACTTTTGATTTATTTCGGCATTCCGCCGATGTTTCCCTTGCCTTTATCGGCAAATCGACGATAATGGTAGTATAAGAGTCAAGCAAACAAAGTCAACCAAGGAGAGAACGATGAAAAGCAACGCACTCTGGACAGCAGTTAAAGACTTGGCCCGGTTTGCATACGCCCTGCTGTGCAGCTTCTGACCGCCGTCATGACCGCCAATGGCAATGACGGGTGCGCTTGTAAGCGGCAAGAGTCAACCACACCTTTACCAAGGGAGACGCGAGATGAACGATATTCAAAGCACGATTGAAACCACCCTGCGGGAGTTCTGGAACGACAACGACTGCGGAACGATCTTCGCTGTCAGCACTGCGTGCCCCGCCGGGATCGAATACCACCAGAACACCGAAACGGACGTCGACGAAGACTTCTGCGACTTGAACGAGCTGATCGAAACTGGATTGTTTGCCTGCAATTACGAAGAGTCTGCGTCTGCGTGGAATCTGACAGGAATCGCGACAGACGGGCGGTGGGTGTGGGACGGAAAGGACCGAATCACCGATGGGTCGGGGAACGACTACACGCAAATTGTCCTGTTGGCGAAAACACGCTAACCACGGTCGCCGTCGGCTTCTTCACCCCAACCAAGGAGACACGATGAGTATCTTCAACTGCCCCGGTCGGTTCGCCGATCGGGGCTTTTTCGTGCGCTGATTGGGAGTTGGAAGCTGATCGGTTTGGACCTGTCCACGATTCTGTCCACGATTCTGTCCACGATTCTGTCCACGATTCTGTCCACGATTCTGTCCACGATTCTGTCCACTGGACTGCGCCGGCCTGGCGCGGTTCCGCAGCCCGATTCTTCTACTGCGCCAAGGCCAGCAAATCGGAGCGTAACGCCGGTCTTGAATCCCTACCGCCGAAATTTCTTGCGACGCTCTACCATTGAACTAAAGCGGCGACCAGAGAGTAGCATGGCGAGCGCGGCGCGTGAACATCATTCAGCGCGAGTCGATCGAGCGTTCATGTTCATCAAGTCGCCGCTTCGCGTCTTTCACGGCACGGTCGACCATCGCCCGCGCCTCCGCCACCGCCTCGGGGTCGCGTTGCCGCTCTGCTTGATCTGCATTAAAGCGGTCGATCTTCGCTTTCATGATGCGGTTCTTGGCATCCTGCTCGGCAGCCTGCTGTTCCATCATTTGTGTTTTGGCGCTTCTCTGAAACATCAGGCCACCACCGCAGCAAACCACGACGCCCACGACGCTCGCCATCGCCAGCATTAAGACGATCCCCCCAGCAATCGCGACACTGTTGGTTGTTTTCTTATCCATCGCGACGCTCCAGGTCTGGGCACGAAACGCTCATTCAGTCTGCCACAGACGGCGACACGAATCAAGTAGGCGGATCTTGCGTGAGAACATCCGCATAATCGGCTCCTTTCCTGCGACCATTACGACTGGAAGGTTTGGGACTGAAAATCCTGGTGTCGGGAGGTCCCCGCTCGAGCGTTTCACCGCCTTCTGAACGGCGCTTCTCCCGGATTTTGTACAATCCCCACGCCTTACCGGGTTCTCAGTCCGGTGACACGGGTTCGACTCCCGTACGGGGTACTGAACATCCGAAGATTTTTTTGACGATGTTCACACCTGAACAAACGAACGGTGTGTCACCGGACTACAAGTCCGGTGACACGGTGCACCCCTACGGCGAGGGAAGTTGATGAGCGGATTCATCGATAAGTCGAAGGCGCTTGAGATCACCTGCGCGAACTGCGGCAAGGATTTCAAGGAGAAGATCAGTCGGCTTGAGGGAGAGGGTGGTCGCTGGGCATGGCGGCCTCCAAATCGGAACCTGGGAAACAAAGGGAAATTCTAACACACGGGAGAGTCCTGCGGTCGTGAGGCCGTGGGGGAGCCAAGACAGAGGCTGCGGCCTCCGCCAGTTTGTACTCCAAGCAACTCTCCCTGTTTTTTTCACACCGCAGTGGTTGTCATCGGGAGCGTATTGCTCTGTTGTGGCGGTGGGCTGTTCGTCGGTGATGACGCCGCGGACGGAGAAAAGACGATCAAAAGACGATCAAAAGACGATCACCGCTTTTGACACAAACCACAGGTGCCGGTAGTCGATTGAGATTTTTCTAAGAATTTCTCCCTTCGGATATTGACAAACCGGTTTCCCAGCTTAAACTCGTCGCCGCTTACGTTACAAACTGGCGTTGCGGCGAGTCGTCACCCATCTTCAGGCAACAGCCTCAGGTGGCCGAGGCCCACCGGACGCCAAACGGAATTTGGTTTGGAGTTCGATTGCGGCCGGCCCTGCCAGTTGGGCTGTAAGCCGGCCCCCTGAGTTTTGATGCGGGAGCCCCTTGTGAATACCACTTCCCCAAGTCGTGGAATCACCACTACGCCGGTCGCAGCGTAAATCGTTGCGGCCGGCGTTCCCGCTTTCATCCGCTCAAACGGACTCCGCTGCGCTGGGAGTGCGCATTATGGACGGCGTTCGTATAGCTGTGACAAATACGTGTCACACCGTGAAATACAATAGAGACAGCAGGCTAACGCGTTCGCGGCCGATGAGGATTCAGCTACGGCGGCCGCGGTCTCATCCAGGAAGCATCTGTGGTCGGTCTCACACGGAGGCGATGACGGAACGGAGCGGGCGGAATCTCTGGATTCTCCGCTTGCTTGGTCGACCCAAGCAAGATGGAGGATCACATGATCTCCAAAGCTCTGAGTCTCTTCGATCCGCAACCCGAAGCCCCCAGGGGCATCACGCTGCGGTGTGCCTACGAGCAGTACAAGCACACGTCGCGGGACGAACCGCGCACGGTCGAAGCCTACGACAACGCCCTCAAGCTATGGGAGTTGATCAGCGGCAACCCGGCAGTCCAGTCGATCACGGTCGACACGCTGGAGGAATTCCGGGAGGCGTTCCTGCAGCATCCGGGCTTGCGGGAAGATCGCGAAACGCCGCTGCGGGTGACGACGCTGCACAAGGTCTGGTCGCATCTGAGTGCGATCTTGAACCGCTGTGCACCGCAAGCGATCGGCAACCCGCTGGGACGCGGCCTGATCGACTTCGTTCCGTATCTGGAACTCCCCAAGGTGGACGATCCGGAGCCGCGGGCAGCGACGCTGGAGGAAATGTCGGCGATTTATCAATCTTGCGAGACTGCGACCTGGCCGACGACGAACCCGGATATCGCGCCGCCCGATTGGTGGCGAGCGTTGACAGTGTGGCTGTTCAACATGGTTTCCCGGAGGAACGACTTCAAGGCGTTGGCCTGGCCGGAGATCGACCTGGAGAAGCGGGTTGTTCTGCGGCAGTCCGGAAAATCCCGCAAGCGGCGGATGAAGCCGTTGCACCCGACCGTGGTCACGCATTTGATGCTCATCCGCGGCGACTTCCTCTGCCACGGAAAGCCGCTGGTGTTTCCGATGAGCAAGGCGCCCCGGATGATGTACGAGCAGTGGTATCGCATCCAACTCGTTGCGGGGATTCCTCACGAGGACCGCTACAAGTTCCACGAAATGCGGTCTACCGGTCTGTCGTACTACTACGAGCGATCACCCGGCGGCGCACAAGAGATGGCGGAACACAGCGATCTGAAAACAACGCGGCGGCACTACTTCGCGCCGTCGCAGCATCTCCGGGAACTGGTCGACACGCATCCGCAGCCGGCCGCGTTCCTGGAAGATTGATGCAACCCGCGGCGCCCGAATCGGCAAGGGGTTCGAGTTCGGCGCCTGCAAAAGAGCGAACGGACGGCACCCGGCGCTTGTCGCGCCGGGGTTTTCTACGTGCGATTCCGGAGCGGGAGGCTTCGGATTTTACCAAGGGCCACGGATGGCCTTTTCTCTTTTCGGGGCAAGGCCATGAGTGAGTGGGGGATTCTGTTGCTGTTGCTTGTGCTTCTGTGGACAACGAGTCGGCTGAACCGGGGGATTTGCGATGAAAGCGACCTGCCCCAAAGGCAAAATACACTCGATTGTCATCCGGCGCGGCGAGCACGCTTACGTGCTGAGGGTGCGAGAGGGCGACTCGCGAGCGGCCGTCTCCAAGATGGTTGCCAAGTTCGTTAGAGACCGTCGGCTCAACTTCGGCTGGGGCGATATGGGCCGGTTTTTGTTCAAGCTGCGGCGTTCGATGGGCGGGAAAAACTTGTTGTCCTGAAGCGGAGTTACGTGAAATGAGCACGGATGCGAATCCAATTGGAATGAGCCATCGCGATCTATGCGAGATCGTTGGTGATATCACGTTCAGGACGTGGCGTTTCGTGACATCGCCGATCGGTCAAGGCTTCCTCCTTCAGGTCATTTTTTTCACCGATGCCGAAGATTTTACGGCCGCGATCTATGAGAAACAGCGGGGCCGCAAGTGGTACATTTCCAGGTTTTCAACCAAGTCCGAAGTCGTTCGGACAGCGCTCAAGGCGGTGTTGACCGCCGTCGAGCACGAAGCCCGCGAAGATTTCCACTTCCGCGAGAGCCGCGTGTTTGGCCCCCACATCGACGTCGATGCACTCATTGAAATCTGTTCTCGCAAGGATGCCAGAGACGATCGGAGGTCCGGATGATTTGAAGCAGTCGGCGGACGGCAACCAATGCAATCGTCAATGTCCGCCGGCTTACGGCTCGGTAGCCCAATTGGTTAGAGGCGCCCCGGTGTAAATCTGTGGCCGTTATGCCTGTTTCGGGGGTTGTTGTGCGGTTCGAATCCCACCCGAGCCATCTTGTTGCGATGAGTGTGAATTTACCGAATCAAAAGGGAGACGAAACATGGCGGGAACGACACTGGACCTGAACTTGCTGGATGATTGGACGTTTACAGGCGGTTGCCAACTCGATGCCCACGAAAGCAAGACCGGCTGCACGATGCAGGCGTTGCTGCACCTTACAACGGCGTCGGATGCGCGAGGTCAATTGGGGTCGAACTACCATCATCCTCATGTGTCTGAGGCGATCTGCGATTTGGTCGCCATGTTTAACGACGGGTTTGAGGATGACCGCGAGCACAAGGATGACCGCGAGAGATTCGCCTATCTCGTCCTGCCGCATCTCGTTGGAACGACGAATTTCGGTCCAGTCCGGATTCGACTCGACTCTGGTGAGTGTTTATGGCGTTCCGATCCAATTGACGGCCCGCAACTCGTAATCCGTCGCGAAGAGTTCCCACTCACTCCCGAGGCGTGTGCCTCGATCGTGATCGAAGCCTGCAACCGCGTGAAGAAACTCAAGCGTGAGGCAGCGGAACTGGCGGTTTTGTAGCAATGAGAGGTGTTTAGCGCGATGTTCCAGCGATACTTAAATCCCGATGACGTCGGCTGGCTGGGCTGGTTTGAAGATGCCGGCGAAGTCGAGGCGTTCGTGACACTCGACCGGCGGGTGATGTTTGTGCACGAAATCAAGGGGTGGGATGCGGGGGATGCGCCAGACCCACCGGACCCACCGGATTCGGCGGACTGGTGGAAGGAAAGATGACGGACACAAAAATCAGGGAATACGTGTGCCGGATTTGCAAGGCACACAGCACGAATGCTATGGAGTTCGCGAGATGCGGAATCTGCCATCGGCTCGTTTGCCAATGGTGCGCGCGGGCGAAGCGTGACGCATTTGGTGGGAAGATTTGTGGCCAGTGCGCGGAGCACACCGTCAAGCCGGGAGAAGAAAAACCATACTGACGATAGCGCGGTAACTGTGAGACAGGGGAAGATCATGAATCTGGAGGAAGCACAAATTTTCGCTCGGCAGGCGATGGATTTTTTGAAGCCGCATTGCCAGCGAATCGAGATTGCTGGATCAATCCGTCGGCAGAAGCAGGATCGAATCAAGGACGTCGAGTTGGTCGCCATCTCAAAGAGGGTAGCCGTGACGGGGCGGTTGTTCGCGACGGGTGAAACGGTGGCGACGCTGAGCGGATACATCGCGACGCAGACCGATGAACTCGGCCCGCTCGATTGGAACGATGAGCACGGCCGCAAGAACGGCGATCGCCAAAAAGCGCTCCTCTGGCACCGAAAGCCGGTCGACCTGTTTATCTGCACGCGGGAGACCTGGGGAGCGATGCTCGCGATCCGGACCGGCCCGGCCGATTTCAGCACACTGCTGGTCACGAGCGATCTGCGGGGCGGTGCGATGCCTGAGCACCTGCGGCAAGACTCCGGCCGTCTCTGGCACGGCGGCGAGCCGCTCGAAACGCCATCGGAAGCTGAATGGTTCAAGGCGCTGGGTGTGCCGTGTTGGCCAGCCGAACAGCGGACCGTCGAACGTCTCAAGCAACACCTGCGTGAAAGGACTCACAGCCATGCTGGTACTCAGTCGTAAGAAGAGTGAACGAATTCGGATACGTATCGGAACGATCGAGGTTTGGGTGACCGTCGTGGAAACCCGAGGCGGCAAGGTGCGCATCGGACTCGCGGGTCCGCCAGAGGCCGAATTCGACCGTGAAGAACTCGCCATTCTGAAGGACGCAGCGTGACTGGAATACAGCGTTAAATGAGACGGAATTCAGGAGGGCTTCTGATGAGTGAGTTGATCCAACAGCAGTTCGATTACGAAGCGGCGGGCATCGCGGAGGGTGATGCTGCGAAGCTGGAGAAGACTGCCGTTGCGATCGAGAAGCAACAGGACGTTGCGCGCGAATGCTGGTGGCAGATGGCGAAGCTCGTTGCTGAGGCTCACGATTTATTGGCCAGCAAAGATAAGACGAAAGGTATGTTCGGGAAGTGGGTGAAGGATCGATGCGGGTTCACACCGCAGACCGCCAATAAGTTGGTCCGTGCGAACAAGTTACTAGATCATGGAAAGGTACCTTTCCATCATATCAGTCAGGACGCCGCCGCATTTCTGGCAGACGAAGACATCGACCAAGAGACCGTCGATCGTTGCGTGAAGCTCGCCACAGCCAAGGTGCATGT
>SDBT01003883.1_pt1 | contig 25654 bp, 20 predicted proteins | sample 2277101 | NCBI WGS metagenome assembly SDBT01 (sample SAMN10404973, study PRJNA504765) | marine sediment metagenome | isolation source: marine sediment core GS10_PC15, 103 cmbsf | place: Arctic Ocean: Southern Knipovich Ridge | collected 2010 | reverse complement strand
GGCGCCCGGACGGGGCCGCCAGCGCATCCAGGTCGTGTCCGTCCACCTGGCACACGTCGACTCCGAAGGCCTCGAGCCGCTGGGCCAGCGGATCGACGTTCATCACGGCGTCCATCTCGCCGTCGCAGCACTGCCCGTTCACGTCCACGTACACGCCGATACCGTCGATCCCGTGATAGGCGAACGAGGCGAACGCCTCCCAGACCTGGCCCTCCTGGAACTCGCCGTCCGACATAAAGACCCACACCCGCCCGGGCTCGCCGCGCAGCTTGCGGGCGAGCGCGATTCCCCCCGCCTGACTGACGGCCTGTCCCAGCGAACCGGCGGTGACCTCGTGCCCGGGCGAGTGCTCGGCGCCGATCAGCTCCACCGTGCTGCCGTCGGTGTTGAACTGCTCCAGGGCTTCCGGAGCCAGGCGCCCGATCTCGATCAGCGTCGAGTACAAGACCAGCGCGTAGTGCACGGGCGAGAAGACGAACCGATCCAGTTGCGGTTCGGCGGGTCCGTTGTAGCCGGCGCCTGTTGCGGCCCGCGGGTTTTTACGTCCCGGCACTCCGGCGAACGGCAGCGGCACCATGGGTCCCTGGCCGGGCCCCAGGCGCATCACCCGCGTGTACAGCACGGCCAGGATCTCGGCGGAAGAGCAGGCCTGGCTCAGGTATCCGCCGTTGCTCGCCAGGGTGTGCGCCAGCACGCGCCGGCGTATCCCGCGCGCGACCCTTGCTGCCTCCTGCTGCCAGGGCATTGTTTTCTCCTTCGGCGACGGTCTAGTATGTCAAAAAGTCGCTCGCAGGACAAGACGTGTGCTGGATCACAGCTACCCGGAACGGATGGTCGTGCACGCGGTCGACCTTCTTGGCCTTTCCCTCATGGCCGCACCTTTGGCTCATCTGCGCACAGCGCGGATGGCTCAAACAAAAAAACCTTGTTTTACCCCATCAATTGATGTAAGATATCCTTGTTTCCTTACGAGGCTGGAGGCTGTAATGTTGGCCAAAAAGACAGTGAAGAACCAGATCACGTTGCCAAAGAAGGTAGCTGCCATGTTTCCGGACGTGGTGTATTTCGATGTCCACGTGCACGAAGGGCATATCATCCTCAAGCCGGTCGTCACTGACCGCATCGAACGGGTTCGTGAGAAGCTCGCAGGGTTGGGCATCAGCGACAACGACATCCAGGAGGCGGTTGCCTGGTCGAGGGAGAATTCGAGCTGAGAGTAGTTCTCGATACCAACGTCGTCCTGTCGGCCCTTCTTTTTTCCCACGGACGCCTCGCATGGCTTCGTCATGGGTGGGAGACGAGACTTCTCGTTCCCCTGGTCTGCAAGGACACCGTGCATGAGCTGCTGCGCGTGCTGGGATACCCGAAGTTCCAGCTCGGCATAGAGGAGATCGAAATCCTGCTCTCCGGTTATCTTCCCTACTGCGAGTCCGTGCAACTGCCGGGATCCGACGACCCGACGCCGGCGGTGCCCAGGTGCCGGGATCCGAACGATCAGGTATTCATGGAACTGGCTTCTGTCGGCAAGGCCGGGGTCCTGGTCACAGGCGATCAGGCTCTTCTGGAGATCACCGGCCAGTTGTCGTTCGCAATCGAGACACCAGCCGCATTTCGACGGCGTCCGGGGTGATGGTGATCGTCACCGTCAGGGAGCCGTTCGGAAGATGAACGGGTAGTTGACGACCAGGTTGCCGCCGCCGGGGGGCTTGGGGAAGCGCCAGCGCTTGATGACCTTCAGCAGGGCCTTTTCGAACTCCTCGTCGCCGACCGTGCTGCTGGTCACCTTTGCGCTCTTGATCCGCCCGTCCGGGCCGATCTCGATCCGCACCACCACCTTGCCGGAAAGCTTCGGGTTGGATTTTAGCATCTTTTCGTACACCGCCCGGACGCTGCGCAGGTTACGACGGATGGTGCGCTTTACGGCCGACTTGTCCAGCGAGCCCGTGATCATGGGGCTTCCCTTCGCATTCGAGAAACCGCCTCCGCCCATCCCGCGGCCCCGTAGATACAGCATGCCGCTGCCAAATCCAGAGCCGTGGGACCCCATCATCTTCATCAGGCCCTGGCCACCGATAACACCCCCAACGGCGGAGTCGGGCACCCCCTGCGGCATGGGCAGCGGCTGCCTGACGGTGGTGGTCTTCCTGCCGTCGGCCCGCACCACGGTATCCACGGCCACGAACGATGTGTGGTCGGTCAACAGGCTGTACTTCAGCCCCAGCCGGGTCACCTCGGCGACCAGGTCCTCGTCGCGGCCGAACTGGCCGAGGTCCGAGAGCTCATGGATCCGGTGCCTGGCCCAGAGATGGCGCAGGGCCGCGTTGTCCGCGGACAGGTCAGCGTCGGCAAGCGCAACCGCGCCCGAGAGATCCCCGCCGGCGCCGTGGCCGGAGACCGTGATCCTCCCTTCGGGCTCGCCGCGCCACTTGCCGAACACCGTAACCGGCCGGCTGGCGAACAGGTCCGGCACGGCCGCGGGCTCCACGTCGTAGGCCTCGAACCCGTCGAACTCCAACGAGACGCCCTGCATCAGCGGGGCCGAGACGTAGTCGCGAAAGCGCTCGGCCGTGCGGCCCGCCTCGCCGGGATCGAGCACCACGAAGGGCTCGCCCATGCCGGCCCGCGCCATGCCCTCTATCAGGTGGCGGTTGACCGAGCTGCCGATCCCGAAGGCGAACAGGTTGGCCTGGCCCAGCTTCTCGCGGATCAGCTCGAAGGCCCGGCGCTCCACGCGCACGTACCCGTCGGTCAGCACGACCACGGATCGCGAGACGCCCTTCTTGCGGGGCATGGACAGGGCGCGGCGCAAGGCGGGCAGCAGCTCGGTGCCCCCTCCCCCGCGCGCGCGGTCGATCCACCCGGCGGCCCGGCGCACGTTGTTGCGCGTGGCCGGAAGCGGCCCGGGCGCCAGCACCTGGCTGCCGCCAGCGAACAGCAGGACATTGAAATAATCGTACGAGCGCAGGTCGCGCAGCAGTTTCTTCATCAGCTCCTTGGAGGTGTCCAGGGGAAAGCCCGCCATGGAGCCGGACACGTCCAGGATGAAGAGGTACTCCCGCGCGACCAGGTCGGTTTTTTTGATTTGCTCCGGCGGCTCCATCATCAGCAAGAAGAAATTCTCGTCCTCGCCCTCGTACAGCAGCAGCCCGTGCTCGATCCGGTCGCCCGCCAGGCCGTAGCGCAGCACGAAGTCCCGGTTGCCGGCCGCAGGATCGCCCTCGATCGAGATGCAGGCCACCCGCTCCCCCTCGTACTCCACGTCCACCCGGTGCGACGGGCTGGACACCCTCGCCACGGGCATGCCGGCGTGCACCGTAAGGCGCAGGTCGAAGGTGTAGGGCGGCTTCTCACCCGCCTTCAGGTAGGGGTTTGCGACCCAGCTCTCGGTGTCCGGCGCGTCGGCCGCCGGCATGTTCGAGTATCGCGGCCCCACCACGGTCGGCAGGACGAACTCGTAGCGCTTGTCCTCGGGCACCAGCAGCTCGGTGTATGAAAGCTGAACCCGGATCTCGTCGCCCGGCAGGATGTTGGCCACGCTCATCTGGAACACGTTGGGCCGCAGCTGTGTAAGCAACGAGGCCGTCCGCCCTTCTTCGCGGGCCTTCTCGTACTCCTCCCTGGCCTCTTTCCGTTTTCTTATCTCGGCCTCGATCACCCGCCGGCCCACGGTCATCTTCATGGCGTACACCGCCGCACGGGTAGATGCCGGAAAGATGTAGATCGCCTCCAGGGTCGAATCGCCCTCGTTGCGATACACCTGCGTGAGCTTCACCTGCGCGATCACCCCGGCGATGTTCACCTCGGCATCGACCGCCTTCAGCGGCAGCCGCTCGGTCCCGTCGTCGTCGGAACGTACGAAGAAGTACGGCGCCAGGGTCCTCTCCCCGCAGTCCGCGGGAACGCTCATCAACGCCTTCCTAAGAAACTCCGCACGCGCCTCCCGGTCCTCCGCGCGCGCTGCCCCGGCCGTCGCCAGGACGGCCAGTACGGTCAGAATCGAGACGGATCTATCCATTGCAGAAACCATCGGAAACCCTCCTGCACGGGGAAAAAACAGCGGATATGGGTAGAAAGACATCCCGTACTGAAGAAAGTTCCTGTCGAGCCCTCGACCGCCCGCACCGGACGCAACGGGTGCCTATCGAAGAAGGGGACCTCGATCAGCAAGCCCCAACGGGGCGGGATATGAAAGCCCAGGGCGAAGCCCTGGGACGGGGAGTGAAGAAAATATTAAAGCCCTGTAAGGGCGGAATAAACCACAAGACGCTTCATTATTTCGCCCTTACAGGGCTTCAAAATTTCTCTGCCCGTGTTCCAGGGGCTTCGCCCCTGGCTTGCTTATCTCGCCCCGTTGGGGCTTACGGATCAGGGGCCCTCTTTTCCGTTGAATCACCCGGGCGCTTCTTCAAGCTTGACGAAGTGCTCGAGATCGCGGCACTGTACTTGGCAGCAAGAGGAGGCGTTCAATGGACCGCTATCCGCGAGTTGGCTGGTCGATGCCGGCCGGGAACAGGATCTCCCTTTTCGTCGCTCTGCTGGTGATTCTAGCGGCCGGACACTCCGCGGCCGACCAGGTCCCGATCGTCGCGCCGCTGACCAGCGAAGGCTACCTGTGGGCCCCCCCGCTGAATCCCCTGCCGGACTCCCGGGCCTCGTTCCAGTTCGACTTCAACTACCACCAGTACGACTACCGCTGGTTCGGCAACACCGAGGAGATCACCTTCTCGTCCTACCAGCTCATACTGAAAGGTGAGTACACCTTTCTCGACCTGCTCACCGTCGGGATCGACGTACCCCTCCTGATGGTCCACAACGCCGACTCGGAGAACGACTACGTCGATTCCTCCGGAGCGGACTTCGGCAACATCCGGCTGCACGCCCGTTACCTGGCCTTGGAGCTCCCGGAATGGGGGCTGGTGTTCACGCCCGCCTTCCGTTTCTGGCTGCCGACCAACACCTTCCTGGATATCGAATACGATATTCTGGGAGGTGGAAAACTCGACATCATCGAATCGTTCGCAGTGTTCGAGCCCATCCTGATCGTTGGCTGGTACATGCGGCCGATTTCGGTCGTGTTCGAGACCGGCCTCAAGTTCGTGGCCGTGGACGACATGGACGACTTCACCTTCTGGTCCTTCGACCTGGTCGTGGGCGCGGCGCCGATCCCAAGCCTGGAAAAACTCCAGTTCGTGCTCGAGCTGAACCTCATGGTCGAGTTGGACGACGACGACGCCATCTCGGAGCCGGAGGTGGAGCGGGTGGTGCCGCTGGCGGTCTCGTTCGGCGCGCGCTACCGGGTCTCCTCGTTCGAGCTGGAGCTGGCCTTCCGGGTGGGCCTGCACGAGGCCGTCATATACTACGGGGACTTCAACCTCGGCCTGATCGTGTCCTACCTGTTCGGGTCCTGAATCTCTCCACGGGCCTTCTTCAGCGCCTCCTCGACCGCGTTCATGATCACGTGCGAGGAGTTGGTCGCCCCGGTCACGGCGTCGACCGAAGTGGACTGTTGCACGATGATCCGGATGGGGACGTCCACGTCCGCCCGGTGGCCGATCCACGAACCGCCGTGGTCCAGCAGCTCAACGTCCTTTATCCGGCCGTCCTCGATCACCACCAGCACGTGGGCGATGTTGGGAAAGCTGGAGAACTCTCCCTCGTAAAACCCGTCGGCCAGCTCCCCCGGCGCAACCTTGCGCCCTATCCTGTCGGTGACGCAGGCGGCCTGGAGCAGGAAGAGCAACAGCAGAAGTATGGTGCGGTACAGGATTCTATTCTCCGAACGCATACAGGTACCCGTCCCTGGCGCCGACCACGATAAGACCTTTCCAGACGGCGGGTGTGGATTCGATGCAGGCGTGGGTGGGGATTTGGACGGACCATTCCAGGACCGGGTGCCAGGGGTCGAGGATGGAGTAGTTGCGCAGCTCGCCGCGGCAGTTGGCGACCAGGAGGTTGTCGTCGACCACCACCGGCGAGGACCAGGCATGCGGGTGAAGGTCGTCGGTGAAGGTCACCTGGCCGGTGTCGGCGTCCACGGCCAAGAGGTGGCCGGCGTTGGTGGCCACGTAGAGGACTCCGAATGCCAAAGCCGGGGTGGCCCAGATGCCGCCCCGGTAGTCCGAGAACGAGGGCGGGGCCGGCAGGCTCCAGACGACCGGGTCGTCGGTGGTGTAGGGGTCGAGCTTGATCAGCTGGCCCAGCTCGTCCGAGCGGGGCAGGAAGCGCTCCAGCTCGACCGAGACGTACAGCATGCCCTCGTGGTCGATCACGATCGAGGCGTCCACATCGTCGCCGGCCCAGAAGTCGAAGACCTTGGGGGCGCGGCCTTCCTCGATATGGCTGATGTCCAGACCCACCACCCGGCCGGCCGAGTTGGCGAAGTAGGCCCTCTCTTCGAAGATGGCGACCGAGTTCTCGATGCTGGCGTTCTCGTCGCCGACTGAGTGGAGCAGCTCGTCGGTCCAGCCGCGGATGGCCACCAGCATCTCGGGGTCCACGTGGACCAGTCCCGACTCGTCGTAGTCGCGGTTGAGCCGGACGGCGAAGAAGTAGCCGTTCTCCCCGCCCGAGTACAGCACGTCGTCGATCACGGTGGGGTTGCCGTCCCAGTCGTTGTTCCAGATGCCCGGCACGAACGATGCGGTCAGCGCCCAGAGCTCGGTCGGTCGCGGCCGGTCCAGAGCCACCACCCTGAGCTTGTTGTCCCGCGAGCCGAAGTACAGAAGCGGGTCCCCGTCCGGGTCCAGGGTGACCGAGCCCTTGATGATATCGCCGGTGACGAACGGAGGCCTCGATCGCCGGCCGGTCCTGGCGTTCACGAAGTGCACCTTGCGGTCGTAGGTCCCGACGATCACCTCGAGCACCCCGTCCGGCCGCTCCCAGATCACCGGCTGCCCGGTCCAGCCGGTGCCGCACCAGGTGGACACCTTCCGGCCGACCCGGGACACGGCACACATGGGCCGTCGCGGATAGCGCCACAGGATCCGCGGCCGGTCCGGCATCGGGCCTTCGCCGTAGTACGTCCTCGACGGGTTGCCGCGGAACTGCAGCAGACCGGCCACCGCTCGCCGGGGCCGGCCGCTCAGGGGCACCAGGGCGGGATCGGGCGCGATGGCCTGGGCCCGGTTCAGGGCGGCCGCCGCGGATTGGATGCCGCACATCATCCCCCAGAATCCGAACCCGACGGCCAGCCCGAGCAGCAGCCCGAGGAGCAGGCCGCGAACCATCCAACCCGGGCCCCTGGGCAGAGCGTCTACCTCCGGGGCAGGCGCGCGCAAGCGGCCCAGGAACTGCTCGAGCATCTCGCAGCTCGCCGAGATCTCGGCGCTTGTCCCTTCTCCAGCCATGCTCTCTTGATTTGACCACGAGACGGGCAAAGCGGCAATTTTTCGACCTATTTGGTGTCAGAGATCGTAGGCGTCGGCGTAGACGTAGACGTAGGCGGGTTGTGGGGTCAATGTGGTCTACTACCGATAGATATTGTGCCGATTCGCGCAAAAGTCCGTCGACGCCTACGTCTACGTCGACGCCGACGTGAGGGTGCGATTTATGAGACGCTTGGCCGCGCATCCACCATGCGCAGCTGGACGGTGGTCTGGCCGTCGAAGGTGTTGAACTCGGGGATGTAGACCAGGTCCATGCGGTCCCGGAATCCGTCGATGCGGTCGGCCATCCTGAACCCGATCAGGCCCCAGGCCCGGCCGCCGTCCAGCACGGTCGCCTTGAGGTGCAGCGGGGGTTCGCGGCCCACCACGCGCACCGACTTGACCTCGAGGTTGCGGCCGACGAACACCGGCTCCGGGTTGCCGAGCCCGTGGGGCGCCAGCCGGCCGAGGCTCTCGACCGCCTCGAACGACCAGTCCGAGGGCTGGGCCTCGGCGTCGACGTGGATGGTCTTGCAGGCCTCGACCCCGGCCCGTTGTTCGGCGATGGCCCGGCCGAAGGCGTTCCTGAAGGACTCGATCTCCTCGCGCGCGATCGACAGGCCGGCCGCCATGCGATGGCCTCCGAAGGTCGTGAGGTGCTCTGCGCACCCGGCCATGGCCTCGTACAGGTGCACGCCCTCCACCCCGCGGGCCGAGCCCCGGCACTGCTCGCCGTCGATCGAGACCATCACCACCGGGCAGCCGAAGCGCTCCACCAGCCTCGATGCCACGATGCCCACCACCCCCACGTGCCACCCTTCGGAGGCCAGCACGAGAGACCCGGGCCTGCCGCCCGCGGACAGCTTTTCGGCCTGCTCGAGGGCATTTTGATAGATGGTCTGCTCGATCCCCTGCCGCCGGGCGTTTTCCTCATCCAGCTCCCGAGCCAGGCTCAACGCCCTGGAGTATGACCTGGTGGTCAACAGCTCCACGGCCTTGTCGGCCGAGCCGAGTCTTCCTGCTGCGTTGATTCGCGGCGCCAGCCTGAAGGCCACCTGACCGGCCGAGACGGATCCGCCGGTCAGGCCGGCCACCTCCTTCAAGGCGGCCACGCCGGGCCGCCGTCCGGCCGTCAGCTCCTCCAGGCCGAAGCGCGTGATGATCCGGTTCTCGTCGAGCAACGGCACGATGTCGGCCACCGTACCCAGGGCGACCAGGTCCAGCATCTCGCGCAGGTTGGGCTCCTTGCCGTCCCGGAAGGCACCCCGGCCGCGCAGCTCGGCCCTCAGCGCCATCACCAGGTTGAAGGCCACCCCGACGGCGGCCAGGTCCTCGGTCGGGAATCCGCAATCGGGCCTGTGAGGGTTCAGGATTCCCACGGCCGGAGGCAGCTCCTCGGACACCTGGTGGTGATCCAGCACGACGACGTCCATTCCGAGCGCGACCGCGCGCCGGATCGGCTCCAGGTCGGAGACGCCGCAGTCGACCGTGATCAGCAGCCGGGTCCCGCCGACTGCGATCCGCTCCAGGGTTTGCAGGTTCAGGCCGTAGCCCTCCTCGATCCGGGAGGGGATGTGGTACTCGACCTGAAGCCCGACCAGGCGCAGGAACAGCAGCATGATCGATGTGGCGGTGACCCCGTCCACGTCGTAGTCGCCCCAGATGCAGACCTTCTCGCCCGCCTTCAAGGCCTCGACGATGCGGGCCACGACGATGTCCATGTCCCGCATCAGGAAGGGGTCGTGCAGGTCGGAAAGCGCAGGAGACAGGAACCTGCGGCCGGCCTGTTCGTCGCGAACGTGCCGGTTCAGCAGCAGGCGGGCGAGCAAACCGGGAATATCCAGGGATCGGGCCAGGGACTCCGCCTCGAAGTCGTCGATGGCGAAGATGTCCCAGACCCGCTTCATCTTCGCCTAGACTCTCTTGAGCTTCCTGGTCAGATCCCCGAGCCAGATGGTGGTCGAACCGGCCACGTAGATCGACGAGTAGGTGCCGATCACCACGCCGAAGGTCATGGCGATGGCGAAGTCCTTGATCTCGCCGAAGCCGATGGCCAGAAGGCCCGACAGCGCCATGATGGTGGTCACCGACGTCAGCACGGTCCGGTTGAGCACCTCGTTCAGGCTGGTGTTGATCACCTTTTCCAGCGGCTGGCTGCGGATCCGGGCCATGTTCTCCCGGATCCGGTCGTAGACCACGATGGTGTCGTTGACCGAGTACCCGATCACGGTCAGGATGGCGGCCACGAAGGTCAGGTTGAACTCCATGCCCAGGAGGGCGAACAGCCCGATTGTGATGATGGAGTCGTGGGCCAGGGCCAGCACCGCGCCCGGGGCGAACTGCAGGCTGAAGCGGAAGGCCACGTAGGCAAGGATGCCGGCGATCGCGTAGATCATGGCCAGGATCCCGTCGGTTCGCAGCTTCTTGCCCACCTGGGGTCCGACGAACTCGACCTTGCGCACGTGCGGCTCGGCGTCCGGGAAGGTCTTCTTCATGGCCTTCTCGATCTGCAAAGCGATGCCGGTCATCAGCACGATGTATCGGATCTGCTCCTCCTTGCCATGCTTGCGAACGGTCACATCGGCCAGTTCCTTCTTGCCCAGCCTGGAGGCCTGCTCCTTCAAGGCGGCCAGGATCTCCTCCCGGGTCACGGCCTCGCTGAAACGCAGCTCGAACTGGTCCCCGGAGTCCTCGTCGAACACGAGCTCCGTGAGCTTCCCGTCGAACACCACGGCCAGGTTGCCCTTCAGCCGTTTGGCGTCCTCGGAGCCCAGGATGGCGATCCGCTCCACGCGGATCATGTACTCCACCTGCTTCTCCTTGCCGATGAAGGTGCTGCGCTGGATGACGTTCTTCTCGTAGCCCAGCCCGCTCACGGCCTCGCGAACCCGGTCGATCTCGACCTCATTCTGGAACTCCAGGTCGATCACCGTCCCGCCCGCGAAGTCGATGCCCCAGTTGATGGTGCCGGCCGCCTGTTTGAAGGCGAAGAGCGCCATCGCGGCGACCACCAGGACGATCGACATTATGATGAAGCCGCGGCGTTTGCCCATGAAGTCGATCTTCATAGAACCCGGTTTGAAGAATTCCATGGTGTGCCTCCGCCGGCGCTCAGATGCTGAGCCGTACGATCTTTAGCTTCAGTACCATCCAGTCGATCACGATCCGGGTGACGAAGATGGCCGTGAACATGCTTGCCAGGATCCCAATGAACAGGGTCACCGCGAAGCCCTGGACCGGCCCGGAGCCGTACGACCACAGCACCACGGCCGCTATCAACGTCGTGAAGTTGGCGTCGAAGATGGTCCAGAAAGCCCGGCTGTAGCCGGCGTCCACGGCCGCCCGGGGCGTCTTGCCCGAGTGCAGCTCCTCGCGTATCCGTTCGTTGATGATCACGTTGGCGTCCACCGCCATGCCGATGACCAGGACGATGCCGGCGATGCCCGGCAGGGTCAGGGTGGCCTGGAACGCGGCCATGACCGCCAGGATGAAAAGGGCGTTGAGGATCAGCGCCAGGTCGGCCACCAGCCCGGATATCCGGTAGTAGATCACCATGAAGAGGATCACCAGGCACATGCCGATGATCAGAGCGTAGGTTCCCTGCCGGCGGGCGTCCTCGCCCATCGACGGTCCCACCGTGCGCTCCTCGAGGATGCGCACCGGCGCGGGCATCGCGCCGGCCCGCAGCACCACTGCCAGGTCGCGGGCCTCGGTCAGGGACTCGTTGTAGTTCTGGCTGGAGCCCAGGGTGATCCGCGCCCGGCCGCCGGAGATGCGCGTCTGGATGACCGGCGCCGAGGCGACCTCGCCCTCCAGGACGATGGCCATACGCCTGCGCACGTTGTCGCCGGTGAGCTTCTCGAAGATCGTCGCGCCGGTGCGGTCGAAGTTCAGCGACACCTCGGGGGCTCCGGTCTCGGGATCGTTGGACACCCGCGCGTCGGTGATGTAGTCGCCGGTCATGGCGACCTCGGATTTCAGGAAGTAGGTCCTGAAGTCCACCTCGAGCTGGCGCTCGGTGCGCTCGAAGCCGATCTCCCTGTCCTCGGGCACCCTGCCCTGCAGCAGCTTCTCCAGCCGGAGCAGGTCACGATGTAATTGAGACGCGAAAGTGGCCTCCTCCGGCACAGCCTCCTCCGGCACAGCCTTCTCCGTCTCATCCCCCTCCGGCCCGGCGGTCTCCGCGCCCAGCGCCGGCTCGGCCATCTGCAAGATCTCCTTGCGCTCGATGGGGGTCAAGCCGCCGCCGACCTTCTTCATGATCTCGTCGATCAGCTTCGGATCGACATTGCGCTCATCGAGAAACCGTTCGATCTCGGCGGCGTTGTTGAAGAAGTCCAGCAACCGGCTGCGACCCTCGTTGCCCTTCCCCCTGGCTACCAGGAAGGATTCGGTGACCGGCTCCTCTTCCGGCCCCTCGTAGGTGTAGAACTCCATCCGGATGCCCTCGGGCAGCTTGTCCTTCAGGTCCTTGATGAAGTCGGACTCGTCGTCCAGCATCTTGAACTCGAGCTGCGCGGTCCGGCCCAGCAGGCTCTTGGCCCTCTCGGGATCGAACATGCCCGGCAACTGCACCAGGATGCCGTTCTCGCCGTGGGGTGCGATGGTCGGCTCTGCCACGCCGAACTCGTCCACCCGGTTGCGCACCGTCACCCGGGCCTGGTCGCGGGCGTTGAGGCGCAGCTCCTCGACGTATTCCTCGTCGAAGGTCACGCGCACGACGCGCTCGTCCTCTTCGTCCAGGTCGACCTGATCGAGGTTGTAGTACCCTTCCAGGATGCGTTTTTCGAGCCTGGTGCGGTCCTCGGCCTTCTTCAACTCGAACTGGATGTCCCAGGTGCCGGGCACGCGGAAGACCTTCCTGTAGGCGATCCGCTTCTCCTTCATCAGATCCTTGAAGTCCCGCGCGTACTGGTCGGCCTTGTCCTCCAGGGCCTTGTCCACCTCCACCCCGAGCACCAGGTGGATTCCGCCTTGCAGGTCGAGCCCCAGGTTGACCCTTTTCTCGAAGATGTCGGTGTACCACTTGGGCAGGCCGTCGGGCACGAATGTCGGCAGCAGGTAGAGCGCCGATCCCACCACCAGCGCAAGCACCAGGAATACTTTCCAATACCACGCCTTGTTCATGTTCGTCAGTCCTCGCTCGTCGCTTTAGTAACGCGCGTCGACGCTGCTTCCTACTTCTTGCCCGATCCTGCGCCCGGCACCACGGGACCTTCGCCCGCGTCCTTTTCCCCGGGCTGCGGGCCGGCGATCTGCCCGCGTAGGATCCGGATGTGGACGTTCTTGGCGATTTCGAGGGTCAGGGTGGCCTCGGTCATGCCCGTGATGGTGCCGAAGATGCCGGAGTTGGTGACCACCTTGTCGCCCTTCTTCATCGCGCCCAGCATCGCCTTTTGCTGCTTCTGCTGCTTCTGCTGGGGCCGGATGATCAGGAAGTAGATGATTCCGAACATCAGCAGCATGGGAAGCATGAATCCGCCCATCCCACCGCACCCCTGCGCCTGGCCGCCGGAGCCTTCCTGGGCGAGCATCGCATTCAGTATTAGTTCCACCAGTTTTCCTCCTGCCCATTAGTGGCCCACAGTTACTAGCAAAACGAGTGGTGCAAATCAAACTTTTTTATTTGATGCCAACCCTTCCAGGGTCCGGCGCGCCCATTCGGCGAACTCTCCCTCGGCTATGGCCGTCCGCACGCGGTGCATCAACTCCGCGTAGAAGGTCAGGTTGTGCAGCGTATTCAAGCGCATCCCGAGGATCTCGTCAGCCAGGTAGAGGTGCCGCAGGTAGGAGCGGGAGAACCGCCGGCAAGCAGGACAGGGGCATTCGGGATCCACGGGAGCGGTGTCGCGGGCGTGTACGGCGTGGCGGATCTGGATGGGCCCCTTCCAGGTATACAGCTGCCCGTTGCGCGCGTTGCGGGTCGGAACCACGCAGTCGAACATGTCGATCCCGCGCCCCACCGCGTGGATTATATCCTCGGGCAGGCCGACTCCCATCAGGTAGCGCGGCCGGTCGGCCGGCATCCGAAGAGCCACCTTGGCCAGCACCGCGTCCATGGCCTCCGGCCCCTCGCCCACGCTCAGGCCCCCCAGGGCCAGGCCCTCGAACTCCATGGCGGCCAGCTCCTCGAGGTGCACGAGGCGCAGCTCGACGTCCAGCCCGCCCTGGACGATGCCGAACAGGGCGCCGCCTCCCTCGGTGCGCGCATCGAGGCAGCGCCTGGCCCAGCGGGTGGTGCGTGCCACCGAGGCCCGCATGTAGTCCGGCTCGGCGTCGTGGGGCGGGCACTCGTCCAGGACCATCATGATGTCGGCGCCCAGGCTCTCCTGGATGGCCACGGCCCGCTCGGGCGAAAGCTCGACAAGGTCTCCGTCGACGTGGTTGCGGAAGCTCACGCAGTCATCGGTGATCTTCCTGCGGTGCGCCAGGCTGAACACCTGGTATCCGCCCGAGTCGGTCAGGATGGAGTGCGGCCAGTCCATGAAGCGGTGCAGCCCGCCGTGCAGCCCGATCACCTCGGTGCCGGGCCGCAGCATGAGATGATACGTGTTGCCCAGGATCATCCTGAAGCCCAGGTCCGCCACCTCGACAGGATCCAGGGCCTTGACCGTGCCCAGGGTGCCCACCGGCATGAACACCGGCGTTTCGATCTCACTCTTTCGCGTTGTCAGCCGGCCCAGTCGGGCATGCGTCCGGGAATCCTTTGCGGAGACATGGAATCGAAGTCTGTCGACCATGTGGTTCCTCAAGCCAGGAACATGGCGTCCCCGTACGAGTAGAAGCGGTACCCGGCCTCGACCGCCTGGCGGTAGGCGTCGAGCACGCGCTCGCGCCCGGCAAAGGCGCAGACCAGCATGAGCAGGGTCGAGCGCGGGAGGTGGAAGTTGGTCAGCAGGGCGTCGACGGCCTGAAACCGGTGGCCCGGCCGGATAAACAGGTCGGTGAGGCCGGTGCCGGGCCGCGGCCCGCCTGTCTCCGGGTCCCAGGCTCCCTCCAGGGCGCGCACCACGGTGGTGCCCACGGCCACCACCCTCCGGGCGTCTCTCCTGGCGCTCCGGATTGCCACGGCCGACTCCCGGGGGATCTCGTACCGTTCCGCGTGCATCTCGTGCCGGTCCACGTCGTCGCATCGGACCGGCAGGAAGGTGCCCGGGCCCACGTGCAGGGTAAGCTGGACGATCTCCACTCCCCGCGCCCGCATGTCTTCCAGCAGATCCTCGGTCAAGTGCAGTCCGGCCGTTGGCGCGGCCACGGCCCCGTCCTCGCGGGCATAGACGGTCTGGTAGCGTTCCCGGTCCATGGGATCGCGCGGATCGCCCTGCTCGTCCCGCCGTATGTACGCCGGGAGCGGAACACGGCCGTGGCTCATCAGGTATTGCATGACCGGCCGGCCGAGTCGCAACAGCACGCGACAGCCTGCATCGGGCGTGCGTCCCAGGCTCTCGGCCTCGAAGCCGTCGGCCAGAAACACCCGGGCACCGTCGCGCAACGGCCTGGAAGCGCGCACCAGGCAGGCCCATTCCTGGCAGAAGACGCCGTCTTGCTCCCGCTCCTGGCCCAGGGGCCTGTCCAGCAGCAGTTCGACCATGCCGCCGGTCTGCTTGCGGCCGAACAACCTGGCAGGGATCACCCTGGTGTTGTTGAGCACCAGCACATCGCCCTGCCTCAGCAGGTTAAAAATCTCGCCGAAGACGAGGTGCCGCAACGGACCGGCGGACCTCTCGACCACCAGCAGGCGGCTTCCGTCTCGCCGGTCCGCGGGCTGCTGGGCGATCCGGTCCGCTGGCAGGTGGTAGTCGAAGTCCGAAAGCCGCATCAGTACAGCTTCCTCAGTTTGCAGCCCGAATAGTAACGCGACAGGATTGCGCGGTAGTCCTGGCCCCGCTCGGCCATGCCCCTGGCGCCCCACTGGCACAGGCCCACCCCGTGCCCATTGCGTCTCGGGCACGCCCCGCAATCCGGATCGGACACCGCCTTCAGGTACGGCAGCCTGCCTCCGAACACCTCCTCGGCCGAGCGGGTGCGGCCGCCGCAGCAGGCGTGATACAAAGCCTCGGCCGGGAGGTTGCCCCAGGTCAGCACCTCGCCGCGGGTGGTCTCTACCGCCCGGCGGGTGCGCGTAGACTCCCGGCCGATGCCCAGGTAGACCTGGTCGAGAGTGGAGGTGTAGAGGTCGAAGGGTTGGTTCTCGCGGCTCAGGCGTCGGTGCAGGAAAAAGGACCTCGCAGCCACCGCCTGGGCGCGCAGGGCCTCGAGCGGCCAGTCGGGCCCCATCTCGGCGCCCAGCAGCCCGATCAGGTAGCGCTCCAGCGGCAGGCGGTTTATCACCGTCAGGCCGTCGGGCTGATTGAGGATCTCCACCTCGCCGATCAGATCGCGTCCGTCCAGCCGCATGGACCCGCGGGCCGACAGGATCACCGAGCGCGGCCTGAGCCGGATGCCCGGCACCGCGATCCCGCCGGCCGACGAGCGCAGCACGATCTCCTTGCCGCTCTTGCGGACCAGCACGTCCCGGACGTCGCCGTCGATCACTGTCAGCGAACCGGCCTGGACCACGACACTCCGGCGGCCGCCGGCGACCGCCAGCCGGACCACGTACCCCGCGTGCCCGGACCCTCCCGCGCGGCCCGGCTCCGGCCACAGGACCAGCGCCGCGACCACGGGCAGCACTGCCATTGCCCATGATGGGCGCACTTTCATCGGATCTTGTTGACGAGGCTGGTGATCAAGTCCTCGTTGTAGCCAACCACCAGCTTGGAGCCGATCTGGACCACCGGAACGCCCCGGACCTCCGTCCCGGCCGCCTGGGCTGCCTGCATCATCTCCATCAAGGCGGCCTGGTCCTTCTCGATGTCCCTCTCGGTGAACTTGACGTTCAGGCTCTTGAGGAGTTTTCTGGTCTTGTTGCAGAACTTGCACCAGCGGGTCATGTAGAGCACGATCCGGCCACCGCTCGGCGAGGCCGGGCCGGCGCTTCCGCCTGCCGATCCCTCATCGTCCTTGACCGCGGTGCTCTGGGCGATGATACGGGCCCGCTTCATGCGCATCTCCAGCTCGCGGGTCATGGACAGCGCCGAACTCATCTCCTCCTGGCGTCCCTTTGCCAGCTCGAGCAGCTTCCAGGACTCGTCGATTATCTTGCCCCCCTGGGTCCTCCCCACCCGGGCCGACTTCCTAAACCAGAACACGGCCGCGTCCCAGTCGGCCTGTTCGAAGGCGACATTGCCCCGCAGGAACTGGTTCTCCAGGTCGTCCGGATCGAGCTTGACCAGCTTCTCGACCAGTTCCTCGGCGCCCGAGACCAGGTTCATGTCCGGGTGCATGTAGTTTCGCACCTGGAGGCGGAGCAGGCCCTGGTGGTTCGGCGCGACCAGCAGGCCGCGCTCGCAGAACATCGACGAGAACGCCACGTCTTTGCGCTTGCGCAATACCTTTTCGGCCGCGGCGTGGTAGATGTTGGCGAGCAGCCGGCGGTCCGGCCCCGGAAGCGCCTGGGACTCCGCCGGCTCGATCAGCCCCACAAGGTCCTCGAACTTTTTCTCGTCAAGCAGTTTCTTGGCCTTGGCCAGCTTGACGTTGACTCCCTCGGCCAGCACGACCTCGGCCGGATCGGGCTCGACCGTTTTTCCGGCCTGCGTCTCTTCCTCGGAGCCCTCGTCGGAGAACTCGCCGGGCGAGGGAGAACGATCGGCGCAGGCCGCGGCCAGGGTTGCGGAACACAGGAAGACCATCAATACGTGCAATACATTTCTCATGGGATCCATGAAACACGGAGGCCATCGTAATGTCAAGTCGAGATTCCGGGGGAGTGATCCGCATCATATCCCCGGCTTGACGCTCCATGTTAAATTTCTCTTTACATGTTCGAATGCTTTGACCCGCGGGCCTTCTTGGGTTATTTGGCAGGCCGTCGCCCGCCGTAGCGGGCCGTCGCCCGCCGTAGCGGGCTATGGCCCGCGAAGGCGGGCTATGGCCCGCGAAGGCGGGCCGGCAAAGCCAGGAGTTGTACGCGACATGTTCTCGTTCTTCCGCAAGAGCATCGCCCGCAAGGTGGCCCTGATCGTGGGGGCCTCGTGCCTGGTGATTGTGGTGGTGCCGGGGCTTGACTACCCGCACGTCCAGGTGATCGCGTCCTTGCTGCTCGTGGCCTTCGTCACCGCAATGACCGTCCTGGCCATGCGCGTCTTCATCTCGGCCCCGCTGCGGAAGCTCAAACGGGCCATCGAGGCGGCCGAGGCGGGTGACTACCTCCACCGGCTGGACGTGACCGGCCCCGACGAGGTCGGCCGGCTGGCTGGCGACTTCAACCGGCTGATGGCCCGGCTGACCGAAATCCAGGCCTCCAAGATCGACTCCGAGATGGAGCTCGACCTGGCCCAGCTCGAGCTGAAGCTCAAGAACGAGATCGAGGAGAAGAACCTGATCATCGAGGAGACCAACCGCAAGCTGGAGAAACGCCTGGGCGAGCTCGGTTTGCTCTTCGACATCACCCGCGCCCTGACCTCCACCCTCGAGCTGGAGCGGGTCCTGGAGGTGATCAACGAGTTGCTCGGTGTCACCCTGAAGTTCCAGATGTTCAGCATCCTTATGATGGACGAGCGGCGCGAGACGCTGATCGTCAAGTTCGTCTACGGATCGCAGGTCGAGGGCTTCAGGGTGGGTTCCCACGTCAAACCCACGCAGGGGCTGATCGGCCGTGCCATCCGCACCGGCCGCCGGGTGCTGGTGCCCGATCTTTCCGGGCTCGCCGAGCGCGCCGGTCCCATCGAGCAGTCGCTGCCGGACGAGGGCTCCTTCCTGTGCATCCCCATGCTCCACAAGGACAGCTTGCTGGGCGTGCTCACCTTCACCCGGCCCAAGCCCGACGGCTTCTCCGGTACCGAGATCAAGTTCCTGATCTCGGTCAGCCAGCAGGCGTCCATGGCCGTCATGAACGCTCAACTCTACCAGGAGAAGCTTCAGATGAGCGTGACCGACGACCTGACCGGGCTCGCCAACCGCCGCCGGATGCAGACCCACCTGGAGCTGGAGTGGAACCGCGCCCGCCGCTTCGGCAGCCCCATGTCGGTGTTGATGATCGACATCGATTTCTTCAAGCGCTACAACGACATCAACGGACACCTGCTGGGCGACGAGGTGCTGATCAAGTTGGCACGGGTGCTCGAGAGCAACACCCGCAAGGTAGACACCGTGGCCCGGTTCGGGGGCGAGGAGTTCGTGATCATCCTGCCGGGCCAGAACAAGCCGACCGCCACGGCCGTGGCCGAGAAGCTGCGCCGTGCGGTGGCCCGCCGGAGCTTCCCCCGCACGAGCTGCCAGCCGAACGGCCACCTGGCCATCACCGTGGGAGTCTCCGCCTACCCGGAAGACGCCGACGATCCCAACCAGCTCCTCGACCGGGCCGACCTGGCGCTGTACGTGGGCAAACGCGCCGGCCGCGACCGGGTCGCCTCCTACTCGGAAGGCATGAAGGAGGCGGAGACCGAGCACCAGAAGGCAAAAGCCAGGACCAAGCCCCGCAGACGCAAGCGCCGCCGCCGGCCGCCGGCCGCAGCCCCCGCGTCCACACCACCCCCCCGGGCGTCCGTGGATTCGTAAATCTGGTAAAATTTCCAACGTTTCCGTAGCCGTTGACGTCGCCGTCGCCGGCAGGTGGAGTCAATTGGTATTCCTGAAAACCGCTGAGACTAGCCGGTGAAGAAGGTCTTGTCTGGTATGTGCTCATTTCTCTCGACAATCCGGCGACGGCGACGGCGACGGAAACGGCAACGTCAACGAGGTCTTTTCGGTTCCGGCTTGTCCGGGTTAGGATTTCAGGGATTGACCGATATCTCCGCGGCCACCGGTATGCTGTACGCGTTGTATGTGTCGTAGACCGCCAGCTGGACCACGTACGGGCCGACCATGTCCGGTGTGAAGGTGGTGGTGACCTGGTCGGTGGAGTCCAGGACGGCCTGGCTTTCGTTGCCCTGGGCGTCTACGGGCCTCCACAGGATCGACCAGACGTAGCCGTTGACGCTGTCGCCCGGATCCGGGTCGAAGCTGTTTGCGGCGCTGAGCGAGATCTGCTGCAGGCCGTGCACCACCTGGGTGGACGGATCGACCACCGCCACCGGCGGGAGGTTCGACGGGGTCCCGATGCTCATCATCAGCAGCGGATAGGGCTCAACGTCGTTGGGGCTGTCGTGGGCGATGTTGAGCTGCCCCACCTCGTCCTCGATCAGGGTGTTGTCGGTGAACCGGATCTGGAAGGTGATCGCCTCGGCCGGAGCCAGCACGATCGGGCTCTCGGGGAAGGTGCCCGGCAGGCCCTGGAGCTCGAACACCGTCTGCGGGTTTGTCATCCAACCCATGGCGCCGATGGTCAGGTCCGCGTGGCCTACGTTGCGCAGGGTCACGTCCTGGGTCTCGGTCCCAGCCGGGGGCACCTCGATGAACTCGACCACCGATGCCGGGGTGACCTCCAGGTCGGGCCGCACATTCCCGCCCAGGGTGACCACCACCCGCGACTCGTCCGGGTCGTTGCTGTGGATGATCACCGAGCCGTCGTCGGCCCCCACGTCCTGCGGCGCGTAGGTCACGTCGATCAGGGCCGTACCGCCACCCGCGATCTCGAAGCCCTCGCTGGGATCGATGCTGAACTCGCCCGCCATTGTCCCGCCGGTCACCTCCAGGCCGCTGACCACCAGGATGGCGTTGCCGGTGTTGTTGACCCGGACGGTCACGGTGGCCTGGCTTCCCTGGGTAACCTCGCTGAACGGGATGTTGGTAGGATTTACGTCGATGTCCGGCTCGGCCGACAGGGCCAGCAGCCTGACGCTGAAGGTCCCGTCGGGGAAGCCATCGTAGACCAAGTCCATGTCGTTGGTCTGGATGTCCATCCTGCCCTGGTGTGCGCCCTCCTCCTGGGGAGCGTAGACGATGGTGAGCATCCGGGACTCGCCCGGTTTTATCGGCTCGATCTCCTCCTGGTCCGGCTCGAGGATGGCGAAGAACTCGCTGCCCTCCAGCGCGAAGCCGTCCATGGTCAGCGGGATGTTGCCGGCGTTTGCGAGCAGGACCGCCAGCTCGCGGTTCGTCCCGGCCGGGACCTCGCAGAAGTTGAAGGCCACCCGGACCGGGTAGGTCAGAGTGTCGTTGTCCAGGATCACCCGGCAGACCGGGGTGTCGCCCAACGGACAGTTGTCATCCTGCTGGCAGACCACGTCCAGGGCGGCGTCGGGCGGCGCGCCCGTGCCGTTGAGCTGGATCTCGCACTGGTTGTTCTCCGACGGGCAGGGATCTTCGTCGTTGGTCAGGATCTCGAGGATGTCGAAGTCGTCGGCGTCCTCGGTGGCCGGATTGTACTCCACCACGATCTCCATCGTCCCGCCCGGGCCCAGGCTTGCGCGCAGGTCGCCCAGCACCTTGAAAGGGCTCTCGTCCCCGCCCGCCGGCGCGAGCTTGTCGAACGCCAGCCCGATCCGGCCGTCGTTTGCGACGGTCATGGTCCGGGTCTGGGGCCAGCCCACGGCCACGTCGTCGAACTGCAAGACGGTCTTGTCCACCACCAGCTGGGGCCGGCCGGTAAATGGCTCATCGCACCCGCAGTTCAGCACCGGGCCCGAGCACAGCAGCACCAGCAACAGCCCCCCGAGAGGTCTCGTCGAGAAAATGGCACGCCGCATGGACTCCTCCGTATGGTCTAATGGTTCGCGGCACATACTAGCACGCAATCCGAATACCGGCAATCGGGTCAGGCGTCGATCAGGATCAGCTCCTCCTGCTCGTCGCCGGCGACCACCACCTCGCCCGCAGAAGTGATGAACACGTCTATTTCCGAGCGCGCGGCCATCTCGCCGTCGATGTAGATCCCGGGCTCCAACGAGAAGCAGATCCCGGGCACCAGCAGGCGCTCGTCCCTGGTCTCCAGGTTGTCGATGTTTACCCCGTTCCCGTGGACCTCCTCGCCGATGGAATGCCCGGTGCGGTGGATGAAGCGATCGCCGAAGCCCGCGTCGACCACCACCTTCCTGCAGGCGTCGTCCACCTCCCAGCCGTGGACCGGCTCGCCCCGGGCGAAGCGCTGGCGCACGAAGGCCAGGGCCGCGACGCGCGCGTCGCGCACGGTCTCGAAGATCCGGACGTACTTCTCAGGCGGCTCGGTGCCTATGAACCCGCACCAGGTGATGTCGTAGAAGATCGATCCCGGCCGGGCCAGCTTGGCCCACAGGTCGATCAAGACGCAGTCGCCCCTCTCGAACCGGCGGGCGTTTGCCGGGGTGGGCTCGAAGTGCGGGTCGGCCGGGTGATCGTTCACCCCGACGATGGGAAGCTCGTTCATGCAGTCGAGCCCCTCTTCCGAGAAGCGCTTCACGATCCACTGCTGCAGCTCGTACTCGGTCAGCGACTCGCCGGCCCTCAGGAGCTCGCCTATGCGTGCGAAGGCCGCATCCTTGATGGCCTGGATCTTCTCCCCGGCCTGAAGGTGGGAGCGATAGCCGTCCTCGTCGATGACCGCCTCGAACGTCTGGACCAGGTCGGCCGAGGAAACGACCTCGTATCCCAGGCCGCGGATCAGATCCACTGTGCCGCCGTCCACGGTCGACACGTACGGGATGGCCGCCTGCGGCGAGAACTGCATGGCGACCTTCTTCACCCCTCCCAGGATCTGCGGCAGGGCTGCGTGCAATTCCTTCCAGCCGAGGTAGAGGTGTTTTGCGCCAGGCAGCGAATCCAGCTTGGTGGACTCGACCTTGTGGACCAGGCGCGAAGGCTCGCCCTCGGCCGGGATCCAGTACCACCAGCGCCGGGAGGTGAACTTGCCGAAGTCCAGGCCGAGCACCCGGTAGGCGATCGGGTCCCGGTTGTGGAAATCGTAGAACAGCCAGCCGTCCAGGCCGGCCCGCATTAGCTCGGATTGAATTCGTTCGAGGTCCATGGCTCGCCTCCGGTGAAGTTCTGCGGTCAATCGTCGAACAAGACCCGGTCGCGCTCGAAGTCGTAGTCGGCCCGGCCCATCAGGCCGTGGATCGACCACGTCAGCTCGGGCGGTCCTTCCGGGGCCCTGTTGTACCGGAACTCGTTCCGGCTCCAGCGAATCCCCGCCCTCGGGATCGACTCCAGGTATTCGGGCACCAGGTCGGCCAGGCTCTCGGGGTACTGGCCGGCCTTGTCGTGATAGGCCCGGATCGCCTCCGCGACAGCCTGTGCGTTGGCCGATCCCACGCCGACCCCGTACTGGCACGCCAGGAAGGCCGATGCGGAGCAGACCAGGAAGATCAACGCGCGCAACCCCGCCCGGATCGCGCCCGACCGGTTGCGGCGCAGCCACTTGACCAGCGCTGCGATCGCGAACACCCCGATCAGCACGCCGGAGACCAGCAGGCCGAGCAGCGGCAGGCCCAGGTAGAACACGTCGAGCACGAAGAAGACCACCGCGGCCAGCACGAGCCCGATCGAGCACCAGAAAGGCGCCGAGCTTCGCGGGCCGAAGCGCATGTCTGGCGGTGAGAAGCGGCTCATGGCCCGGTCTCCTCTGGACGTCGCAGCGCGGCGTCGAGGAAGTCCACCGCCCGCATGGTGACGCGGGCCAGGTGGTCGGGACGGGAGAACTTGTGGTCGGCCCCGGGCACGACCTCGAGCTCGGCCCGGCCGGATGCGGCACGGTTGAGTTCCTCGGCGTCCGACAACGGGACCACGTCGTCCAGTTCCCCGTGCAGGATCAGCCAGGGGCAATCGACCCCGGCCGCCGCGGCCGGCACGTCGATCTTGCGGCCGTCCTCGACCAGGGACCAGCCCACCGGATCTTCCTCGAGCCTCAGGAAACCCTTTCGCTCCCAGACCGCCATGCCCTTGCCGCCCGCGATCCGCTCGGCCAGCAGGTCGGTGCGGCCCACCGCTGCCATGGTGACCAGGGCCGCGACTTTCTCGATCAAGGAGGTCAGGATGGAGACCGCTCCGCCCATGGACGAACCGGTCAGCCCCACCCTCGCAACCCCGGTCCGGCGCCGCAGTTCGGCCATGGCCGCGCGGGCCTCGGCAACCTGCCTGGAGAAGCTCAGCTCCATCAGGTCGCCCGGGCTGTCTCCCCTGCCCGTAAAGTCGAAGCGCAGCACCGCGTGGCCCCGCTCGCACAGCTCGCGGGCGATGCCCACGTGCTTGGGGCTGTCCTTGTACGACAGCATCCCGTGGCAGATCACCACGCCCGTGATCGCCTCGTGTGCCGGAATGTCCGGAACGTGCAGCACGCCGGCAAGACCGGGTCCGCTGATCGTCAATCGCTCTTCCATTTCATTCATGCTATCATGAGCCCGTGGCCAACACGAGCTGGAAAACGTTTTTTGCGTTTTTTACGGCCGTCTGCTCGCCGGCCTGCACCGACACCTACATCCCCTGCCAGGACCACTGGAACTGCCCGGACGACATGGTCTGCGAGGAGGGCCGCTGCATTCCGGACGACGGCCGGTCGCGGGTCTGCACCATGGATCTCCATTGCCGCAAGGAGCAGGGCGAGCACTGTCGCGGCGGGGTGTGCACGACCAACCCCGCCTGCAGCGCCAACGAGCACTGCCCTACCGGCCACAACTGCCACATCCTGTCGGGCGAATGCGTCCCCGACCAGCAGCCGTGCGCTGCGGACTCCGACTGCCCGCCGGGGACCCGCTGCGACGCGGGTGCCGGCGCCTGCGTTCCGGCCGGCTGCCTGACAGACGCGGACTGCGCGCCAGGGCAGGTGTGCGAACCGGCCACCGGCACCTGCGGCGCGTCGGGCCCGGCCTGCGAATCGGACGCCGACTGCGCCCCCGGCCAGCGCTGCGACACCCTGGCCGGCGTGTGCCGCGCCGGCGGCTGCATCAGCGATGAGGGCTGCCTGGCCGGCCAGTACTGCGACAGCGTCGCCGGCGTGTGCCGCTACCCGGGCCAGGGCTGCGCCTCGGACGCCGAGTGCGGCCCCGGCGCCTGGTGCGACGCCGCCAGCGGGGACTGTCGCACCGGCTGCCGCTCGGACGCCGACTGTCCCCAGGGCACCGTCTGCGTCATCGCCTCCGGCGAGTGCCGGACGCCCACCGGGTGCACCCGGGACGCGGACTGCCCCTCCGGTCACACCTGCCAGGTGGCCGACGGTCTGTGCGTGCCCAACTCGGGCCAGGTCCCGGACGGTTCGCCCTGCCAGGCCAACGCCGACTGCATGAGCCGCAACTGCGTGCCGATCACCGAACCGGCGGTATGCCTGAGCCCCTGCCGCTCGTCGGCCTACTGCCCGCCCGGCTGGTCGTGCACCGCAGTCACCAGCGCCAACTACTGCATCTCCAGCTCGCTGCTTACGCAGGTCCTGGGCACACCGATCACCGTCGGCGCGGGAGAGTACGGCGACCCCTGCTCCGGCCAGGCGGTCTACAACCCCTACTGCCACAGCCTGATCTGCCACCAGAACCTGGGCATGTGCACCACCGACTGCACCAACGACGCCGACTGCCGCCGGGTGCCCGGCTCGATCTGCCGGCTCAACTACGAGACCGGCATCATGCGTCCATACTGCTTCTTGGACGTGGGCTTCTCCCCCATGGGCTACTCCTGCGACGACAACTACTACTGCTCCTTCGGGGTCTGCTTCGCCGACGTCTACGCCTGCTCGGGCGGCTGCTGCTCGTCCGTGGACTGCCCCTCCGGCTGGGCCTGCGGCCGCATGCAGAGCAACGATCCCTACGCGCCCGGCTACGCCAAGGTCTGCTTCCCCACCGCGGCCATCGGCAACTCCCCCACCGGCTCGTCCTGCTCCGCAGACACCCAGTGCCGCGCCGGCCTGTGCCTTTCCAGCACCTGCTCCGACCTCTGCTGCACCGACGTGGACTGCCCCACCCCCATGCGCTGCGAGATGATGGTCGACGTCAACAACCTGGCCGTGACCCTCTGCCAATAGCAATAGCCCTCCAGCATCCCCCACGTCGGCGTAGACGTAGACGTCGGCGTAGACGGCCTTTTGTGCCAATCGGCACAATATCTATCGATAGTAGACCACATTGACCCCACAACCCGCCGACGCCTACGCCGACGTCTACGCCGACGTGCGACTATTCCCCCTCAACTAAATCAGGCCCAATCGGCATCCACGGCCGCAGTTCCTCCCCCGCCCCATACCTCCGCGCCCACTCCTCCAGCACCCTCCCGGTCAGCAGATCCGCCACCCCGTCCCCCCCCTCCACGTCGTGCTTGTCGTTCCGCGACCGGAATCTGGGGCCAGTGGTCGACGTTGGAGTAACAGAAAAGCAACCAAGACTCCACATGAATAGAACAAGAAGAAGATG
>SDBT01003882.1_pt1 | contig 25657 bp, 21 predicted proteins | sample 2277101 | NCBI WGS metagenome assembly SDBT01 (sample SAMN10404973, study PRJNA504765) | marine sediment metagenome | isolation source: marine sediment core GS10_PC15, 103 cmbsf | place: Arctic Ocean: Southern Knipovich Ridge | collected 2010 | reverse complement strand
TTAGAGGCAGGAATGAAGGAATCTGATGTGTTTACTTTCTTTGACTCCGAAGAGGCTGGTAATTTTCTAAAAGACCGCCTGAAGCCTGATGATTTGGTCTTGGTGAAGGGGTCACAGAATAAAGTACGGATGGAACGATTGGTTAAACTCATTATGAAAGAGCCACATAAAGCTGATCAGCTACTTTGCAGGCAGGGCAAGGTTTGGGAAAAGATTTAGCCTTTTCCTTGCCATATATATAATAAAGTGTAATTATACTATACCTTTTATCATTGAGAATTATTTATTATGACTATTGACAGAAGTTCAAATTTCAGACGATTAGCTACGGCTGGTGCTGCAGCGCTTGCATTAGTTGGTTGTGATCCTGACTCAAAACCTGATGCAAAAGTGGCTGAAGTTGATCGCGCCAGGACCAAAACCGCAGAAGTGTTTACGTCTGATTCTGATAGAACTCAGGCAAGCAAGGTCACAGATGAAAGTACCAGGGCTAGAATGCTAGCAACTTGTCTCAGAGAAGGTGCGAGCAAGTATCATCCTCTTTATAGGCTAATCGATGACAAGAAAAAAGGAAAAGACCCAAGATTCTCTCAGTTTATTAAGCATGGTGAATATGTTGCTACTGCTGACATGCTTTCATGTAATGTGAGAGTTAGTAGTTCTACTTTTAACTGTTATGATCGTACGCATGAATATGTGGATGCTGATTGGGAGTTCCCTAATGGTGTTTGGGATTGGATAGAAGATTCTAGTGGACTTCTTTACGATAGGGAAAGAACCTTTGCCGATGCCAGGTGGCCAGCGGGTGACGAAAAATGTGATCGTGCTTATAACTCAATATTAACAAATTTCAGGTAATACTTTTTTTGTCTATTGCTTATGTAACAGCTTGTGAATGAATCGACTTTCCTTATAAAAATAGGAAAGGACCGTTAAACCAAGCACTATTAAAGGTACGGCCACAAAGGCTAAATCTAATTCAAAAAGCACGTTAGCTACTGTATGAAACAAGGTGGCGAGTACCAGCCCCTGGGCCGTCTTTTCTTCTTCGTATATATCTGATTTTTTCATACGAAGAACCGTATGAAGATGCTTGAATCTAATCTGATACTTCTTTTCCTTGTGTTCAGCCTCAAGTATAGGTTTGGCAAAGCGAGCCAGGCCATAATAGTAACCAAAAATGCCGGAGCATATTACATGAATTGGCATGGTTAGCATGGCTCTGGGAAGAACAATTGCCATATCACCCACATTGATTGCATATATAATAGTTTCTATAAATGAGAAGGCGAGGCCTACAATAATACTGAGAGTAATGGCATCGTCTACGTCTTTAATTTTTTTGTCGTCAACAAATCTGACCATCAGATGTTTCACGTATTCTTCGATAACAGCCAGGAACATAATTACTCCCACTGTGGTGTAAATAATAGAGACATCCAGAAACTTTTCCAGAATTCTTTCACTGAAAATGAGCAGGGCGATCATTGAGCTCATAGTGACATACTCAAATTCATCATCTCGCAAAGTTCCTTCAATATTTTCCAGAGTTTCGTGCTTAAAGCGAGTAAGAATTAGCGTTATTAAACTGGCAAGGGTGGTTAGTATTACTACTACGATGAACATGTTTAGAAAAAAGAATAATAACCCGTCGAAGATGGCTGAGCTCATCAGAGAGTGCAGGATTCTAACTTCTGATAGGTGAGGCAGTAGATTAACGTAAACATACTTGTAGCCAAATACAGGAATCATGGCAAAAAGGCCGGCGACAAAACTTTGAACAATCACCTTACGAGGTTGTGGATGATATTCTTTTTTATAAAAGATCCATCCCCAGATAAAGGTTGCGGTAGCCAGCAGTATTGAATAGAATAAGATCACTTTTTGTTTTTGATTACTGGAAATATTATAACTCCTTTGTTCATCTATGCATACACATCGTTTTTTAGTCACCGGAGGTAAGAAACTTGAAGGAATCGTTAAGGTTGGCGGTTCCAAGAATGCAGCTTTGCCGATTATTGCTGCTTCCCTTCTGACGGATGAAGAAGTGGTTCTCAACAATGTTTCTGATCTTGCTGATATCGCGGTAATGGAGCATATTCTTCACTTTCTTGGTGTCGAAACAGATTTCGAGAACAACACTTTCAAAATTCGGGCTAAGGCACCGGCCAATGTTGAAATTCCACATGAGCTCGTAAGCAAACTTCGTGGCTCCAGTCTTTTTCTTGGACCCCTGCTTGCTCGTAATCAAGAGGTGCGGCTAGCTTTTCCGGGCGGCTGTGTTATTGGAAAGCGGTCCATTGATGCTCATTTACATGCTTTAAAATCGTTGGGGGCGGAGGTTCTTGAGTCGGAAGAATTGCTGCATCTGAAAACGAAGAAGTTAGTGGGTAGTAAGTTTACGATGACTGAGGCAAGTGTGACTGGAACTGAAAATGCCATTATGGCAGCAGTTTTAGCCGAGGGCGATACTACAATTCGTCTTGCGGCTAGTGAGCCGCATGTTCAGGATCTTTGTCATTTTCTCAATTCCATGGGGGCCAAAATTGATGGGATTGGAACGCATACCCTGCGTATTAGCGGTGTAGATAAATTGCACGGCACGGAATATCGTATAACTCCGGATTATTTAGAAACGGGCACACTGGTTTTGGCGGCTGCCATTACGGGTGGTACATTGGATATTCTCGATATTGTTCCCGAGCACCTCGATATCTTCTGGCAGAAGCTTCGTGAAGCTGGTGTGCACTTTGAACTAGGAAAGGACATGGTGCGGGTTTTGCCATCTCTGGGAAATTTAAAGGCAATCAAAATTAAGACAGCTATTTTTCCTAGCTTTCCAACAGATTTACAAGCTCCTTTTGCGACTCTCTTAACAAGGGCTGAGGGTACAAGTTCAGTTTTTGAAACCCTGTTTGAGGGTAGATTACAATATTTGTATGAACTGGAAAAAATGGGATTGCGACCAAAAATCATCAGTTCTTATCAGGCTGAGTTTGCGGGCCCCGTTCAATTAAGAGGTGCTAGTGTGGCAAGTTGGGATTTGCGTGCAGGAGCTGCTATGGTGCTAGCGGCGATGGCTGCCGAAGGTGAGACAGAGATCAGCAATATTTACTACATCGATCGCGGTTACGAAAGACTTGATGAAAAACTCAATAGCATTGGTGCTAAGATTGAGCGCTTAACCTAAACTTTGCTACAATGCTCTTTGATATGAAGTCAAAAATTGAAAGTCTTAAATCTCAGGTTCTCGAAGCCTTAAAAAAAGCTAAATCCGATTTGGAAGTTCGTGATTTAGAAGTTAAATATTTGGGGCGGAGCGGGAAGTTTAATGAGATTATGAGATCCCTAAAAGATCTATCTGATGATGCTAAGCGAACCATTGGTAAGCTGGCGAATGTAACCAAAACTGAGCTCGAAGTAGTGATTCAGAAGAAATATGCTGAACTTGAAATGGCAGCTTTTGATGTGATTGCTGACAAAGAATGGATGGACGTTACGGTTCCCGGGACAAAACCTGTTGTGGGTCACCGCCATTTGATTTCTAAATTTATCGATGACCTTGAAGTGGTATTTGGGCGCATGGGTTTTTCTGTAGCGGAAGGTCCCGAGATCGAAACCGAACACTATAACTTCGATCAGCTTAATATGCCGGAAGATCATCCTTCGCGTGATATGCAGGACACCTTTTGGGTAAAGAATCTGAAAAAAATGGTGCTTCGCACGCAGACTTCGCCTGTTCAAATCCGTCACATGGAGGCTCATGATCCACCAGTTAGGGTCATCAGTATTGGTAAGACCTTTCGCAAAGACAGTGATGCCACACATTCACCAATGTTTCACCAATGCGAGGGGCTGATGGTGGGTACCGACATCTCCATAGCTAATTTAAAGGCGGTTATGACGAACGCCCTTCAGCAGATTTTTGAAGATCCAGCGATTAAAACCCGTTTTAGAACTAGCTACTTCCCATTTGTGGAGCCAGGACTTGAAGTGGATTGTACTTGTCCTATTTGCCATGGTGAGGGAAAGACTGCAGATGGCATTCCTTGCAGACTTTGTAAGCAGTGTGGCTGGCTCGAAATTGCCGGAGCAGGAATGATTCATCCTAAAGTACTCGAAAATGTCGGTTACAATTCCAAAAAGTATACAGGTTTTGCTTTTGGAATGGGTCTTGACCGCATGGTGATGATCAAGCATCGGGTAAATCATCTTCGTCTTTTATTCGAGAACGACCTGCGATTTATAACCCAGTTTTAAATTGGAGGATTACTACAAAATCCTTGGTATCAAGCGTTTAGCCACTCCGGAAGAGGTAAAGAAGGCCTATTTTGAGATGGCCAAAAAATATCACCCTGATTCCGGTGACGAAACTGAAATCAAAAAGTTTCATGAAGTTGCGGAAGCTTATAAAACTCTTTCCGATGAGGATTCCAGAAGGGTTTATGACTTAAGTTTGGGGCCGATTGATGAGGGGGTGAAGAAGGTTGAATCAAATCCTGCTCATGAGCCTATTCGTACGAGTAAGCGTGAGTCTTATCGTGATGATGAACTTAAGGAATTTCATAAAAATCGTTACAAGAAGGCCGTTTTGCGAGTTATTGGTTTTTCGCTTTTGGTTGGTGTTGTTGGGTACGTTGCGACTGTGATTATTGGAGGAATTGGACTCTGGGGCGGCGCTGCTGGTCTTTTGATTGGGTTTAGCCTTTCTATTCACAAGAACTTTAAAGTTGAGTCCTTTTTCAGCTCAAAAAAGGCACAAAAAGCTTTTCGCATTATTACATGGATACTCTTTTTGATTGGGCTGGGCTACTTTGTTTGGTTGATTGTAAGTGACTTTATTTAGTATCCTATAAATAAGTTAATTCATTTTTATGCAAAAAGTTGTTATCGGTTCCGATCATGTCGGATTTGAAATGAAGGCAAAGCTGATTAGCTATTTGGAAGAACTTGGTTACGATGTGGAAGACAAAGGGGCGCACGAATATGATGGAGCTGATGATTATCCAGACTTTATTATTCCTGTTGCCAAGGCAGTAGCTGAAAACCCAACTGAATATGCAGGTATTGTGATGGGTGGATCAGGGCAAGGTGAGGCTATTGCGGCAAACCGAATTAAGGGGGCAAGAGCTGCCCTGTTTTATAGTCCATGTTTGCCTAAGCAGGCAGTTGATATTGAAGGACGCCAAAGTGAAGATCCCTATGAAATGATCCGTCTTACTCGCGAACATAACAATGCTAATATTCTTTCTATTGGTATTCGTTTTGTAACTGAGGAAGAAGTGAAGAAGGTTGTTAAAATGTGGTTGGAAGCTCCTTTTACTCAGGAAGAAAGGCATTTGCGCAGAATCAAAAAAATTGATGAACTAACTTAATTTTATGCCAGAACTAAAAATAACCCCCTCAATTTTAGGCGTTGATTACGGACGGATGAACGAACATCTGGCTGAGCTGGCACCATTTTCCGATATGTTTCATGTAGATGTGATGGATGGGAATTTTGTTGATAACCTGTCTATTGGGGCGCCGGTTGTTGAACGAATTAAAACTGATATTCCGCTTGATTGCCACCTGATGATTAAGAATCCACACAGGTATATCGCGGATTTCGCGAAGGCTGGTGCTTATTTTATAACCATTCATGCTGAGGCCAGTTTGCATCTTTCTGATGATGTGCAAAAGATTAAAGATGCCGGTTGTAAGGCTGGCGTGGCTTTAAACCCCGATACACCTGTCGACAAGATTTCTAAGGTACTTCCCATGCTCGATATGGTGCTGGTTATGTCGGTTCATCCGGGGTTTGGCGGGCAGTCGTTTATTCCGGAGGTTTTGGAAAAAGTAAAATGGCTCCGTGAGCATTATCCCAATCTCGACATTCAGATTGATGGGGGAATCAATGAAGAAACTGCCAAGCTTGCAAAAGAGGCGGGAGCTAATGTGCTTGTGGCTGGTTCTTATATTCTTAAAGACGATAATCCTGCTGAGGCGGCTCAGAAGCTTCGGGATGCTTAGGTATTTAAGTGGTGATCACTTTTTTTGGCATAGGCCATTCCAAGTACGCTAAAGGAGCCTAGGAATATGACCAGCCATAGATAAGTTTCGGGTAGGAAGTGGAAAACAATGGCCAAGATGCCCGCTGTAATGAAACGGCTGATATTTTGGTGAATTTCTCTGCTCAGCATAAAGTCGACTGGATGTACTTTATTTCCGTATGCGTATAAATAGGAATCTAGAATTGTGTGATGGGTGGTGGCAGTTAATCTGTTTATAAATTCCACAATCCAAACGTAAGCAATGTGCGGCATGAAGAAAATGGATGAATATGCCAATAAAGTTAAGGCTCTCATTCTGCTAACGTTTTTTAAAAGTCTGGCGCGGCTTCTTTTATCAAACCATATACCCGTTATCCAATTAAAGAAAAAGCCTGCCAACTGGAAGCCTTTGATGTTTTCTTGTCAAAAAAGCATTTTTGCAGTAAAATACCATCTTATTTTAATAGTTTTATTATGGGGGTATTAAAGACATCGATTTATGGTGGGCTTATAGTTGCGGCTGCCGCAGGTGTTTATGCATATGATACTACTGATAAACAAGCGCATGGCATGAATATTGCTGATTCCCGTGCTTTTTGCCATAGACTTTTTGCCTTAGAAGACGGTAATCAAAGTGAGGAAGAAACAGAGGAGCAAGATTCATGGTATTTTCAGGATGTTGTAAAACGGAGAGTAACTCAACGAAAAGGCATTAAGTTTGCTCTTGAGCAGACCGATAAAGATTCCTCAAAAATAGAAATCATCTGTCAAAGAGATTTTAGAACTCATCAATCTGTCTTTGAGCCCGATGTTTTGCGGCCAGTGGGTTTTGATTGTAGTAGAGAGATGAGCTTGGATAATTGTAATGAATATAATGCTGGTTGCACGCTAATTAGAGTACAGAAGACGCCGTCTGAACTGGCGCCTATACCAAGGAATTCCACCATTTATTTAGATGAAAATGGGGTCGATGGATTGATGGAAATCGCAAAAATACGAGGGTCGATTAGCGCGCTTTGGGGTTATGACCACGATGAGCGTCGTGAGCTTCAGGCGGATTACAGGAATGTCATCGAGGCAGGCTGGAAAGAACTCATGAGCGGTAAAGCCAAAACCTTTAATCCTGATAAAATCAGGCCAAAATCGAAGCGTGATGGGGCAAAGTCGAAAGATTAAATGACTTGCAAGCCAAGTGTCATTTGTTTAGAATTACGACGCTCAAAAAGGGGCCCCCAAATTATTCTAGCGAAGCGAATAAGTTGGGGAGAGGAGGAGCTAACGGAAGCTGAAGGTCAGGTGTAAGCGGATCTGAAGCTGAAGTGAAGTGACAACGAGCGCTAGTAGCTCAGGGGATAGAGCGTCCGGTTGCGGTCCGGGAGGTCGCAGGTTCGATTCCTGCCTAGCGCACCATTAATCAGCTTTTTCTTTGCACATCTTTTCTTTAGAATAGAGCCATGATTAGTTTTCACAATGTCACCAAAAAATATGATTCTCATTTAGTGCTTGATAGCGTGAGCTTTAGCATTGAAAATAATGAGTTTGTTGTTCTAACGGGGGCTTCGGGTTCCGGTAAGTCTACGGTAATCGCGCTTTTAATTGGTGCCGAAAAGCCTACCAATGGGAGTATAGAAGTGGATGGTATGTATGTCAGCGAGATGGATTTGGATACGCTGCAGCTATATCGCCGAAAGATTGGTGTGGTTTATCAGGATTATAAGTTGCTTGTCAAAAAGACCGTTTTTGAAAATGTGGCGTTTGCAATGGAGGTTTGTAATGAACCCGATGAACTTATTCACGAACGAGTGCCACAGGTTTTAGAAAAGGTTGGCCTGCTTTCCTTTCAGGACAAGTTTCCCGATCAGCTTTCTGGTGGAGAAAAACAGAGGTTGGCTATTGCTAGGGCGCTAGTTCATCGGCCCCGTTTGATTATTGCCGATGAGCCTACTGGTAATCTGGATGAAGCCAATGTGAGAGGAATTGTAGACTTGCTAACCAATCTTCACGAGGAAGGCAATACGGTGCTACTAACTACTCATGATCCATTCGTGCGGGAATTGGTTGATGGGCGTAGTTTGACTCTTGAAGACGGAAAAATTATTTAAGATTTATCATTTTTGATTTTTATTCTATGGCAACATACAAAGAAGCAGGAGTGGATGTGGAGCTTGGTGATCGCTGTTCTAAGGTGGCTTACGAAGCGGCTAAAGGGACTTTTCCTGGTCGTAAAGGGATGATGGGACAGCCGGTTACCGATGAAGGTGGGTTTGCGGGACTGTTGGACATGGGTGACTTTTATTTGGTTCAAAGTGATGATGGAGTCGGCACTAAAATGGAGGTTGCTGAGAAGCTGAACAGATTTGATACGCTTGGCTATGATCTTTTGGCAATGGTAGTCGATGACGCGATTTGTATGGGGGCGGAAGTTATTTCGGTAACCAATACCTTGGATTCTCCTGGGCTTGATGTCAAAATGGTAGAGGGGTTGATGAAGGGGTTGCAGAAAGCTGCCCTGGAGCAGAAAATTGTGGTGCCCGGAGGTGAGTTGGCCGAACTTGGCGATGCTTTGAGCGGTGCCGTTTGGAATGCGACAGCGGTGGGTGTTGTGGCGAAGGATCGGGTATTAGATGGATCTGGAATTCAGGTTGGTGATGCGATTATCGGTTTGAAATCTGATGGTCAGCGTTCCAATGGACTTAGTTTGACTCGCATGATTCTGAAAGAAAAGTATGGTGAGAATTGGGTGCAGGAAAAATATGATAGTAGTCGCACTTGGGGCGAAGTAATTTTGATGCCTGCAAAAATTTATCATGCGGCTATTTTGAATATTATCGGCAGATATGGCGAAGCTAAGGAGCATTCGATTAAAGGTATTGTGCACAATACCGGTGGGGGAATTCGCGGAAATTTGCCACGACTTCTAAAAAAGCATGGACTTGGGGCCAAGTTAGATTCCTTGATTGAGCCTCATAATTTTATGTTAAAGCTGATGGAACTAGGACAGGTTAGTGTGGAAGAGGCTTATAAAACCTGGAATATGGGTGTTGGAATGATGGTAGTTACAGGTGCGGAAGATTCTGATGGAATTGTTGAAACATTGGCAAAAGAGGGGGTAGAATCTCAGGTAATTGGTTTTGTTACTGGCGGCGAAGAGATTCAATTCTAAGCCTAGTCCTGTGGGTTCAGAAAGGTTTTTCGCTGGCTCGTTTTGATCATGCGGATGGCTTTGGCGTGGTCTTTTAGGGTGTCGTCCGTGGTTTGTAGTTTCTTTTCGTTGCGAATAAATTCCATGGCCAAATACCGAAAAAATTCGGCGTGACTGCTAAAACCCCATCTGATTATTGCCTCGTTAATTTGTTCTGCGAGTTCATCGTAAATTCTAAAATGAATCCTTTTCATACTACTTTTCTTTAAAATACAAATAATTCGATTGAATCAGGAGGCGATGGTACGCTCATTTTTTGATCTATGCAAGTTTGAGTAAAGAGCCTGGCATGTACTCATAGGGGTAGGAAATTCTGATGCGCCACATCGGTGCCATATTGGCGCCATATTGGCGCCACTACGGTGCATCAGAATTCTTGGGGTCTACCAGGTATGCCCCGGGGCTGCAGAAAAGCGGCATTTTTTGATTAACTTTTGTTGTGACTTAGTTGATTTGCATTATTTTATTGGCATGTTACTTTTTTGGCGCAGGTTTTTTTGTATTAAACGCATTTTTGAATGAGTGATGAGTATCTTTTTTTGTTTGCGCAGTGGGGGATTTTTACGACTGAGCAGTGTCGTGTTATTTTGAAAAAATTCGGCTCATTCAAAGCTGCTTGGAAGGGGCTGACTGCTGCATATATTCGCGATTTGAATATTCGTAACGAGAAGGCTTCACGCGTGCTTGAAATCCGTGAAATGATTTCTTTTGAGCAAATGATGGAAACCGTACAGAATATGGATGTAAAAGTCTATTATGTTGATGATGCTAACTACCCTGTGACGTTAAAACAGATGGATAAAGCGCCACCGTTTTTATTTGTACGTGGCAATCTGCCGGATTTTCATAAGGCTTTGGCTGTTGTTGGTACTCGTAGTGCTACAGATTACGGTAGACTGGTAACCAAAAAATTCACTGCAGATTTAGTACGACATGGCTTTGTTATTGTTAGTGGTCTTGCAATGGGAATCGATAGCGTTGCCCACAAAACAACCCTTGAAAATAATGGCATTACTGTGGCGATTTTGGGGTCAGGAGTCGATGTTATTAGTCCGTCATCCAATTACCGTTTGGCTCAGAGCATACTGCAATCAGATGGGGCGATTATTTCGACATACCCACTTGGTACTAAGGCCCAAAAGCACCATTTTCCTGAGCGTAATGTTATTATTGCAGGACTCTGTCAGGGAACTTTGGTCACCGAGGGAGGTCGTCTTTCGGGGGCACTTATAACCGCAAAAGAAGCGCACGAACTGGGGCGAGAAGTTTTTGCCGTACCAAACGACATCAATAAATACGCCTTGAGCGGTACTAACGATTATATTCGTAATAGTAAGGCCAAACTGGTTGATAACATCGAGCACATTCTTGAGGATTTGCAGTTTGAAACAAAAACTATGTGCCAAGAACTTGATCTTTCGCATGATGAAAGAACCCTCATGGAAAGGTTGGCGAGCGGAGGAAAGAACATGGATGATTTGGTTGCTGAGACTACTTTTGATGTCCCCCGGCTTTCTGAGCTTATTTTGCAGCTACAACTCAAAAATGCCATTGCCCAGCAGGAATGCAGATGGGTTATTACTTAGATTCTTCTCCTTATTCTTCAGGGGGAGGTTCGGTGACACAGTTATCTAAAGATATCTTACAGTCAATACATTCAACTTCTCCGCTACTGAATCCATGGTCTTCACAAGTTTGTCCATTAGGGTAATCACCCTCACACTCTTCTTTGTGTTCGATAATGCCGTTACCACAAACAGGACCTCGGATTTTTACGGGTACATTATACTGTTGATTGGGGTCGTTATTATTCTTAAGTTTTACCCATACCGTGTATTCTTTTCCTTCAGGCACAGAACCTGTTTGAGCCGTAAAGGTAAGGTGTGCGAGTTGCCCCTCTTCATGTGGCCCATGAGCCATCAGAAGATACCTACCATCGGTTGGGTCACAATTTTCTTTGTCGCTACAATCAAGTATTTGGTCTGCGACTGTAATTTTTATTAGCTCTTGTTCACTAAGTGTGTTGGGACACCAGGTATTCTCACTGAATCCTAAATGATCATTGAATGTTACGGTTATATTCTGTGGGTCGGTTACAAATTCGTAACCATCTGTGCAAAAGCTATTTATTAGGCGGCTTGAATATTCTTCTCCGTGTATTCCTTCCTTTATGTCTACATTTATGTGGCCTACAAGTTTGTTTATAGGTTTATCAAGTAATTCATTGGCAGGTTGGTCGCATTCGGCTAAGATTTTATATGTGCCAGGAGTACCATAAACAAAAAACCTCTCTTTAGCGCCTTCTGTGGTACCACCTTCACCTGCTCCACCATCTGCACTTCCACCTGCTCCACCTTCACCATTAGTGCCATTGCAAGGGTTTTCGGGTGTTTCACCTTTGCCCCATTTTTCAAAATTTGCCGCATCTTCTTTAAGAACATCTTCATCTATTTCGAAGATAGGGCGACAGTTTTTCATTGCCTTATCATCCTGATCACGTATTTCTACGCAGCTTGAACCACGTTCCGGCAGATCTGGTTGTACCGGTGTTGATGTTTCTGCTCCTGCTCCTGTCTGACAAGTATCGGTCTCATTAGCATCTACGCAATTAACGGCGCTGAGTGCTGCACCCGCCATTAGAACATAAATAAACTTTCGGGCTCTGAAAACTAATCCTGGTCTTGGACAGGCTGTTGGGTGGTTGGGGACTGATGATTTTGGGGTTCTGGGATTTCTCAAAGTGCCAATAAGTTAAGTTTGGCAGTTATTTTACAATGTATCTAAAAATTTGTCAACCCTTAGAACTCTTCTTCATCAAGCCATTCATCTTCGTAGAATAGCTCATCATCAAACGCACCTCCTAAACCATACCATTCTGCATATGCGGTAGGCGCCTTAACACTATTCTCTTTATTTATATCAGACAGTTTGTAGCGGTAGTTTAATTCCAGATTAACCAGCGGCCCAATCTCCCTCAATCTGAATCTGATTAGCAGATTATCAATCAGGTTGTGCACATCTTCTACACGGTAAATCCCCGAAAGACTTATCTTGCTCAATCCAGCTCGAACCACTGACTCATCCTGCAGGCTCATGCTTTCATCAAGGATTTTGGCAGCTTCTTGCATTAAATTTATGATGGCGCCTTTATTCAGATTAAAAAATTTGAAGCCCATATTGCTTCCAGCCACAACTTCTCTTTCGGTGAATAGTTTGGTTTCAAGAATTAGCTCAATCCCCTCAAGGAAATTACTTACTTGTTCTTCCGAATAGCCACTATCCGTATCTGCTAAAATAAGCTCTGAAAGCCCCAATAGTGCCTCTTTGGGGTCCTCTTTTAGCTGCTCCTCAAGTGCTATATATTCCTCAACATCAATAACTTCTTCATCAAATTCATCCATTGCCAGTTCAGCCGTAGAAGTGTGGAACCATGTTCCCCTGTACAGATCTGCCATGGCCATCACATTTTCAATATCAATCACCGCGAAGGGTAATGGCTGTGTCAGTCCAATATTGAAGTTATTGAGTTTGAAATAAATGTCTTGTTGATCGCGAGTAATTATTTCTCCGTTAGCCTGCACAGTCATTTCTTTGAACGGAGTGGAATCAGTAACTTCATTATGGTTGGTGAACTTAACGTAGGCACTCAGACGATTAAAATTGTCTGTTCTACTTCCTCCGTCTACCACACTGCTAACACTTATTCTGTATACAGCACTTACGTGGTCGCCGGACTCATCAAATTCAGCATTGCCGTAGAAGGACTGAATTAGCTTGTAATCTTCAATGGCGTCAAAATTACCAAGAGCTTCAAAAAATGATACCGTATTTGCTGAAGCAAAAAGAGAGTTGGCAGGCATCACTGCAAGCGCACATATTATTAGGTATATAAGGAATTTTTTCATCGAATAAGATTTAATGATTAACTGCTTATCAGTTTACTCTATTTCCAAAATCTAATAAAATAGCTTCCCACTACTTATTTTATGTTGGAAATTCTTAAAATTGCTGGCGGATTGCTTATGATTGGGTTGCTTCTGGCACACCTATTTTTGATAGGTCTTTTTATTACTCCTTCTGACAAGCTTCTTGGCCTTCTGATTAATTATGATGGCGAATTTTTGATTGCTAATGAAGTACCCGAGGCGGTAGAGACTTATCTTGTAACAAATAGAGTGCCGGTCGATGGCGACTATCAGCTTAATTCGAGTAGTAAGGCAAAGCTTATGCTGGGAATACTACAGCTTAGAAAAGAGCGATTCATGACTGATTCCGAGAGGATGGCCCTGGATATGAATTTACTTAACTATGGTGATGGCATTGTGGGCATTAGGGCTGGTTCGGAATACTATTATAAAAAGCCTCTTACAGAAGCTTCTGATAAAGAGTGGATCACTTTGGTCAATCTACAGAAGATTTTCGCAAAAAAATAGTTTTTCAATCTGTCAACAAATTTTTTGTGGACAATTTGACTAATTGGACAGCTTGGCTATAATGTATCGGCTAATTTGGGCGCTTACGATTGTGTTGTGGCTGCTAGAGCGTTGTCTATTAATGACTTTAGCAAGCCTTTAATTAATCACAATCATTTTCATTTATGGCCAAAACTACAACCGCTCCTAAATTGACCACTAAGCCTACAATGGTAATTGGTGGACGACATTATTTTACTGAGACGGAAGACAGTTTCAAATTGCCTCCCATGATTGAGATTCAGCTCAATTCATATCAGTGGTTTTTGACTGAGGGGCTCAAAGAGCTATTACAGGAGATTTCTCCGATGACTGATTTCTCTGCTAAAAAGATGGAGCTTCATTTTTTGACCCATTCTTTAGAAAAGCCAAAGCATGATCCTCTTACTGCTAAGCGAAAGAATCTGACCTTCGAGGCATCTTTAAAGGCGCATGTTCAGCTTATTAACAAAGAAACAGGTGAAATCAAGGAGCAAGACATCTTCCTTGGTTCCGTTCCCCTGATGACCGATAAGGGTACCTTCATTATAAATGGTATCGAAAGAGTGGTGGTGAATCAGATTGTTCGAAGCCCTGGTGTTTTCTTCTCTCGCAATTCTGCCGCACCAAAATACTTCAATGCAAAAATCATTCCTAAGCGTGGAGCTTGGCTCGAACTTGAAACTGATAAAAAAGGTGTAATTTCTGTAAAAATCGATCGTAAACGTAAGATTCCTGTCACTCAATTGTTGCGTATTTTTGGTTCTCATAAGGATTCTGAAATGCTGGATCTCTTTAAGGACGTCAATGTTGATTTAACTAATGATTACATCCAGAACACTCTTGAAAAGGACAGTGCTCACAATGTGGATGATGCGTATCAATCTATATACAAGAAGATTCGTCCTGGTGATTTGGCTACCCCAGAGAACGCTAAGCATCTAATCGAAGGACTTTTCTTTGATTTTAAGCGTTACGATATGGGTCTGATAGCCCGTTATAAACTTAATAAGCGCTTTGGAACCAACATTTCTTCAGATATGAAGCACCGTGTGTTTCAGGTTGATGATTTTGTGAATATCCTAAAGACCTTGATTGAGCTCAATAATGGTGAAGGTGAAGAGGACGATATTGATCACCTTTCAAATCGTCGTATTCGTTCTGTGGGTGAGCTTGTGCAGAATAAGTTTCGTATGGGCCTACTGCGTACCGATCGTATCGCTAAAGACCGCATGACCATTATGGATCTTGAAACAGCGACACCTACTCAGCTCATCAATTGTCGTCCTATTACAGCTGCGCTTCGTGAATTCTTTGCCAGCTCTCAGCTGTCACAGTTTATGGATCAAACCAACCCGCTTTCTGAACTGGCGCACAAACGACGTATTTCCGCGATGGGTCCCGGTGGACTATCCCGTGAGCGTGCTTCTTTTGATGTTCGTGATGTGCATGCCTCTCACTATGGTCGTATTTGTCCTATCGCTACTCCGGAAGGTCCGAATATTGGTTTGGTGGTTCACTTGGCCACTTATGGTCGCGTGAATCAATACGGGTTCATAGAAACACCATATCGAAGAATTGGGCACTTTAAAGAACCTCTTGTCTCTGAACTTGTTGGATTCACGATTGATGAAGAAATCAAGGATGGACGGAAAATTGTGGCCAAGGTTGGCGATAGACTTACCAAAGAACAGGCAAGTCAGGTGGCCAAAATTAAGAAGGCCATCAAGAATAAACCCCCCGAGCTAATCAAAAGTCCTGTTGCTACTCAATTATTTGGAAAGTTAGCTACTTCGGATATCAAAATCGGGCGTAAAATTGTTGTTAAAAAAGGTGAGGAGATTCAAATGGAGGTGGCTAAACTGATTGTGGCTGATAAAAAAATCACTTCTGTGAAGATTCAGGAGAAGTCTCAGAATTTAGTTAGAGTCAGGGCTTATAATACGGATGATATTAAGTATTACGATGCCGATGCCGAAAGACACTTTGTGGTTGCTGAAACCAATGCGGAAATTGATGATAATGGTCAGTTTATCACTTCTCGTGTGGCTGCTCGTAAGCGTGGTGAACCGAATTTTGTTCACGTGCGTGATCTAACACACATCGATATTGCACCTAAGCAGATTATATCTGTTACTACCTCACTTATTCCTTTCTTGGAGCACGATGACAATACTCGTGCGTCCATGGGTTCAAACATGCAACGTCAGGCTGTATCACTTCTTTGCCCCGAGGCACCGATTGTTGGTACCGGTATGGAAGGCCTAACGGCTTCAAGTTCCGGTCAAGCAGTTTTGGCACGCACAAGTGGAGAAGTTGATGCGGTTGATGCAGACCATGTTGTTGTAAAATACACTGACGGCAAAAAAGAAGAATATTCCATCCTTAGCTTTCAGCGTTCCAATCAGGCAACCTCTATTAATATGCGCCCTGCTGTTACCAAGGGGCAAAAGGTAAAAAAAGGTGATGTTTTGATTGATGGTGCTGCTGTGCAGGAAGGTGATTTGGCTCTTGGACGAAATCTGATGGTGGCTTATATGTCATGGGGAGGTTACAACTATGAGGATGCCATTATCATATCTGATCGTGTTGCCAGAAAGGGGCTTTATGACTCTGTTCATATTGAAGCATTTACAGTAGATGTACGTGATACAAAGTTGGGACCTGAGATTGTTACCCGTGATATTCCGAATGTAGGTGAGATTCGATTAAAAGACTTAGATGTCGATGGTATTGTTCGAATCGGTGCTACAGTGCACGAAGGAGACATTCTGGTTGGTAAAATAACTCCTAAAGGTGAAACCGAACTAACAGCAGAAGAAAGGCTTTTACAAGCCATTTTTGGTGATAAAGCTAAAGATGTGAAAGATACCTCTCTCCGTCTTCCTGGTGGAGAAGGGGGTAAAGTTGTAGATGTTCAGATTTTCAGTCGTCAAGAGGGTGATGAACTGCCTACGGGTGTTATTCGCCAGATCAAGGTTTATGTTTCTCAGACTCGTAAGATTCAGGTGGGTGACAAGATGGCTGGTCGTCATGGTAATAAGGGTGTTATCTCAAGAATCGTCCCATCAGAGGATATGCCATTTATGGCTGACGGAACTCCTGTCGATATCATCCTAAATCCGCTTGGTGTATCCAGTCGTATGAACATCGGACAAATCCTTGAAACTCACTTGGGTTGGGCTGCTGATAAACTTGGAATCAAGGTGGCAACACCAGCCCTTAATGGTATGAACCTCGATCAAATCGCTGAACTCATGAAGCAAGCGGGCCTTCCCGATGACGGTAAGCTTCAGCTTTATGATGGTCGCACGGGTGAACCCTTCCAGTACCCCACAGTAGTTGGAAAGGTATATATGCTGAAGCTACTTCATCTTGTCGAAGACAAGCTTCATGCTCGTTCGGTTGGGCCATACTCTCTTGTTACCCAGCAACCGCTCGGAGGTAAAGCACAACACGGCGGACAAAGATTTGGAGAAATGGAGGTGTGGGCCCTTGAGGCTTATGGAGCTGCGTACACTTTGCAAGAAATGCTCACAATCAAATCCGATGATGTTGTGGGTCGTGCCAAGGCTTACGAATCTATTGTAAAGGGTGAATCTATCAAAACTCCAAGTGTTCCTGAATCATTCAATGTGCTTGTTAAGGAGCTGAAGAGCCTATGTCTTGATGTCGAACTTCTTAAATCTAAGGGTAAGGTTCTCGAAGAGGTGGAGCTCGAAAAGGTGATTGACCATGATGACAATACGGTTGTTATCCCCGAGGCTGATCGCATCAGTGACCTTGATAAAGGACATGAGCCGGATAAGCAGGTCAAAGATGAAATTGAGGGTGAGAATACAGGTAAGAAGGAGGCCATTGAGGAACTTGAAGATGAGCTAACAGATGATGGCGGTTCTGATGCAGTTGTATCGGAGAAAGAAATTGATTCTATTGAAGATGCCATTGAGAATAAGGAAAAGGCTAAGAACAAGAACAAGAGTAAGGACAAGAAGAAGTAATTAATTTTGATTTATGAGAAGTGTTAATAAAGTCGTTTTAGTCGGGAATCTAACCCGTGATCCGGAGATTAAGCAGATAGCCAATGGCCAGTCAATCGTTACGTTTGGCTTAGCTACAAACCGGGAATGGGTTGTCGGAGGTGAAAAGAAGTCCCTTGCTGAGTATCACAATATTGCGGCTTGGGGCACTCTGGCCGAAATTTGCGGCAAATATCTCAAAAAAGGAAAGCTTGTCTACGTGGAGGGTTATCTAAAAACCCGTTCATGGGATTCCCCCGAGGGTGCAAAGATATTCCGAACGGAGATTGTGGCTACCGACATGATTATGCTCGATAAGAAGCCAAAAGAAGAGGACGTTGAGGACTTCTCTGAATTTCTCCCCGGTGAAGATGCTGATTCGGTACCCGAGCTAGCTTAATAACTATAAAAGATAAAGAGTTTATCTCTAACTAATTAATTTATGACTCAATTAAAAGGTCCAAAAAGACATGAAGACTTCGATTCCATAAGTCTTTCAGTCGCTAGTCCTGATGCGGTACTAGAATGGTCATTTGGAGAGGTTACCAAACCGGAAACTATAAATTATCGTACTCAGAAACCTGAGCGCGATGGACTTTTTTGTGAAAAAATATTTGGACCCACCAAGAATTGGGAATGTTATTGTGGTAAGTACAAAAGAATTCGCTACAAAGGAGTGGTTTGTGAAAAATGTGGTGTCGAAGTGACTCGCTCCATTGTTCGTCGTGAGCGTATGGGGCATATCAGCCTTGCTGTTCCGGTGACTCATATCTGGTTTCTGCGTTCTACTCCAAGCCGTTTAGGTCTTATATTGGATTTGCCTATCAAGGCGATAGAACAGGTAATTTATTTTGCAGCCTACATTATTACAGGTGTCGATAAAGAGGCAAAAAAGGAGGCTCTGGAAAATCTTGATAAAGATTTTCAGATGTACAAAAAGCAGATTCAGGAGGAATTCAAGTCAAAGTCCAACGATCTTAAAATCAAGGCTCGTTCCAAAAAGAAGGGGGCCAAGCTTACTGAAGAACAAATTGAAGAATTGAAAAAAAGAGATGGGGATGTTGGTGATTTGATGATTACTGAAGACTCCTACGCACAAAAAGTTGAGGAACTTACTATGCAGCATCATCAAGCCAAAGAAGATTTAGACGGCCTTATTACTGGTACAGTAATCGGAGAGCTTGAATATCGTGAGCTATCTATGAAATTCGGTCATGTATTCCATGCTGGAACGGGAGCCGAATCTATTCGCAAGATTTTGGAGAAGCTTGATATGGGTGAATTTATTAAGGAGCTGGAAGAAGCACGAAGGAAAAGTACCGGTCAGAAGTACAAAAAACTCCTTCGTCGAATTCGTTTGGCTTCCGCTCTTATGAAGGCAAAAATTCGCCCAGAGTGGATGGTTGTCAGTCAGCTTCCTGTTATTCCACCAGACCTAAGGCCTATGGTACAACTCGATGGTGGTCGTTTTGCGGCTTCCGACCTGAACGATCTTTACAGGCGTGTAATTAATCGTAACAATCGTCTTAAAAGGCTCATGGCCATCGGTGCTCCCGAGGTAATTTGCCGTAATGAAAAGAGAATGCTTCAGGAAGCTGTAGATACCCTATTTAACAATGCCGCTCGCGCGGGTCGTGCTGTGTTTACAGCTGGAGACAAACGCAAACTTCGCTCTCTTTCGGACATGCTTAAGGGTAAGCAGGGTCGTTTCCGCCAAAACCTACTTGGTAAGCGTGTGGACTATTCCGGTCGTTCCGTTATTGTGGTTGGTCCTCAGCTCAAGCTTTCTGAATGTGGAATACCAAAAGAAATGGCTCTTAAGCTGTTTAAGCCCTTTGTTATTGGTGAGCTTATTCGTCAGGAACTTGCTCACAACGTGAAGGGTGCTGAGCGTTTGATTGACGAGGGTAAAAAGGAAGTTTGGGACATTCTAGAAAATGAGACTTCTAAGAGGCTTGTACTCCTCAATCGTGCACCTACGCTTCACCGTCTTGGTATCCAGGCTTTTAAACCACTTTTGATCGATGGTAAGGCTATTCAGATTCACCCACTTGTTTGCGCGGCGTTTAATGCCGACTTTGATGGTGACCAAATGGCCGTACATCTACCACTTTCCGAGAACGCGCAAAAAGAAGCTCGTGAACTTATGCTGGCTACTACTAATCTGCTTAAACCTTCTGCGGGTGAACCGATTATTACTCCTTCTCAGGATATGGTGCTTGGGGTTTATTACCTCACGCAAGCCTTCAAGGGCAAAGAAGGTGAAGGTATGATTTTCGCTGACGTAAATGAGGCAATCAATGCTTATCGTCAGCGCTTTGTACATCTTCAGGCTTTTATTTCGGGGCGTACCAAAGGGAAGATTCAGGAAAATACAACCGTTGGTCGTATGATTTTTAATACCTTTTTGCCTGACGAGATTGAATATGTTAATGAAACCGTTGGAAAAAATGGTCTGAAGGCACTTCTTGCAAAGATCCTGGACACTTGTGGGCCTGAAACGACGGCTAAGGTTGCCGATGAATTTAAGCGCGTTGGGTTTAAGTTCGCCACCAAGTCCGGTATTACCATTTCTGCTTTTGATATGCTTGTTCCTGAAGAACGTGAAGGTATGATTGCTAAGGCTGATGAAACAGTTCGTAAGATCAATAATCAGTACTGGAAAGGTTGGATTACCGAAGATGAAAGATACCACCATGCGATTCGCTTGTGGTCATTCCTGAAAAACGACATCACTGTCAAGATGGTCGAAAAGTTTGAAAAGAATACAGAGAACAATATTTACTACATGATCGACTCAGGAGCTCGTGGTAATTGGGGTCAAATCACACAGCTTTGCGGAATGAAGGGGCTTGTTGCCAATCCGTCTGGTAAAACGATTGAACTTCCTATCAAGTCAAACTTGAAGGGCGGCTTCTCGATTCTGGAGTACTTTATTGCTACACATGGCGGACGTAAAGGTAAATCCGATACGGCGCTTAAAACAGCTGAAGCCGGTTATCTTACCCGTCGTTTGGTGGATGCGGTGCAAGACATAGTAATTAAAGAAGCTAACTGTGGCAATGTTCAGGAACACCTAATCACACGTGAAGAAAGTGAAAAGATTGGTGAAGGATTTGAGAAACGTATTTTTGGACGTACTATTGCTGTTAAGATTGTTGATCCGAAAACTGGTGAGCTAATAGCTAAGAAGGGCATACAAATTGATAATGATATAGCTGCCGGTATTAAGAAGGCTCAAGTAAAAGAAGTGCTGGTTCGGGCCATCATGACCTGTAAGGTTGAAAACGGCATCTGTCAGCAATGTTATGGTTTTGACTTGGGTACCAATAAAATGATCGATCTTGGTCAGGCTGTTGGTATTATTGCCGCTCAGAGTATCGGTGAGCCTGGTACACAGCTTACTATGCGTACCTTCCACATGGGAGGTGTGGCCGAAGGTAGCGATATTACGCAGGGTCTAACTCGCGTAGAGGAACTATTTGAGGCCCGTAATCCGAAGGGTGCAGCTGTTCTTTCTGAGATGTCCGGAAAAGCAATTGTTAAGACTCAAAAAGGTCAGACTGAGGTGACTTTGGTAGCTCAGGAACTCGGCGAAGATACTTATACCATTCCACCTGATTTTGAGGCTGTGGTAAAGAAGGGCGAAAAGATTAAGGTTAAGCAAATTATTGCCCGCTCAAAGACGGAAAAACATTCCCTTAAGGCAACAGACGAAGGAAAGGTTATATCAATATCAGGCTCTACAATTGTTACCAAACATACCGAGAAGCATGAGAAGGTATACAACTTTGATGTCAAAGAAAAACTGCTTATCAAAAATAATGACCTGGTTGCTAAGGGCACTCCTCTTAATCGTGGACATCTCAACCTACAAGATTTGATGGTTTCAACAAATGTATACACGGCTCAAAAGTACATTATGACTGATGTACAAAGTATTTATGCGTCTCAGGGGCAAACGATTAACGATAAGCACATTGAAATTATCGTAAAACAGATGTTCTCTAAGGTTCGCATTATGAACCCCGGTGAATCCAACTTCCTGCCTGGTGAGCTCATTAATGCTGAGCAGTTTGCAAATGCCAATGAAGTCCTTAAAAAGGCAAAGAAGGACATTGCGCATGGGGATCGCCTGCTACTAGGTATTTCTCGTGTTGCCATTACCACTAACAGTTGGCTTTCTGCTGCTTCCTTCCAGGAGACGATTCGTGTTCTTGTAGAGGCTGCCACTACCCGAAAAGTTGACCATTTAAAGGGCTTGAAAGAAAATGTGATTATTGGTAAACTCATTCCCGCTGGTCATATTTATAAGGCCAATTATGAAAAGAAAAACGCAGAATAAAGCCAATATCTCGTAATTCAAGATTCCAAATTCAATATTCAAAAATAGAAACAACTTACATAATTTGGAATTTTAAATCTTTAATTTTGAATCAACAAAATGCCAACAATCAATCAGTTAGTCCGAAAGGCCAGACACACTCCTAAAAGGAAGAGCAAGGCTCCTGCGCTTCAATACACCTTTAATTCTATTAAAAATAAGGCTATTCCCCTTGTTAAGGGCGCGCCACAAAAGCGAGGTGTTTGCATTAAGGTGACAACAATGACACCTAAAAAACCGAATTCAGCTTTGCGTAAAATTGCCCGTGTAAGATTAACTAATGGTAAAGAAGTAAATGCTTACATTATGGGTGAGGGGCACAATCTTCAAGAGCATTCTGTTGTGACCATTTATGGTGGCAGAGTTAAAGATTTACCCGGTGTGCCTTATCACATTGTTCGAGGAGTATTGGATTGTCAGGGTGTGCAGAACAGAAAGCAGGGACGCAGTCGTTATGGAACAAAGAAGCCTAAATAGTCATTATCAAATTCCAGTATCAAATTCTAAATTATGAGTAAAGCTAAATATATTCCAGAGGGGTCCACCGAGATGCAGGAAAAGTTCATCAATTGCATGATGCATGGTGGTAAAAAATCAATTTCCAGAACTATTTTCGGGAATGCTATGAAGATTATGCGTAATCAGGGTATTAAGAGCCCCGAAGAAATTTTTGAAAAGGCTGTTCACAACGTGATGCCAAATATGGAAGTGCGCGCCAAGCGTGTTGGAGGTAGCGTTTATCAGATTCCTGTTGAGGTTAAGCCTAAGCGTCAGCTTGCCCTTTCTATCCGATGGATTATTGGTGCCTGTCGCAGTAAAAAAGGTAAGACAATGGCCGAAAAGCTATCTGCTGAGCTTATGGATGCCAGCAAAGAGGCTGGATCCGCCTTCAAAAAGCGTGAAGATATCCATCGTATGGCTGCTGCTAATAAAGCCTTTGCTCATTTGGCTCGATATAGCAGGTGATAAAAGCGTTGTTCAGCCATTATAATTGGTTTCTGAACTTGCGGTAATTAGGTAAAAGTGCTAAACTTTTTTTGTAAACCGCTTTAGCGGAACAAGCAAAAATAAAAAAATAAAAATGAATACAAAGAAGCGAAAAATAGCTTATTTAAAAACGATTAGTTCCACTTTGGTTGTTCTGATGCTTTTTAGCGTTGGGGCTCCATTAGCTTTGGCCGAAACTGTGGCTACAACTGCATCCGGGGCTCAGATAGTGAGTACGGGTTTTAACGATGTTGATCGAACTAATCCTAATTACACGTCAATTACCTACCTTAGCCAGATGGGCGTAATCGGTGGTTACGCGGACGGTAGCTTTAAGCCAGATAATTCCATAAACAGAGCTGAGGTTCTTAAAATCATTTTGAGCGGTTCCGGCATTGAATCAGACGAGGCGTTTGGCGGGCATTTTCCGGATGTGGCTGAAGGGGATTGGTTTGCACCTTTTGTAATGAAGGCACGTGCTATGGGTTTTGTAAAAGGAAATGATACAGATGGTACCTTTGCTCCCGCAAGACAAGTAAATTTGGCAGAGTTTTTGAAGATGCTGCTTTTTGCCAATGATATCGATGTATCCACTTTTGAAGGTAAACAAGTGGTACCCAATATTCCTTTGGATGCCTGGTTTGCCAATTATGTTAACTATGCGGTAGCCTTGGGGCTTGCTCCGCGTGATGCCGATGGAACCGTAGATGCCGCCAGATCTTTAACTCGTGGGCAGGTGGTGGATATGATGTATTTACTTTCGATTATTCAAAATGGAAGTGATACTCAATTCCTGCTTAGTCGTGCAGAGTCAGAAATGGCCCAAATTGAGGTTTATATTGCGGCAAACATGGTTGCGCAAGCCAAAAATGCCTCTGAGCTTGCTGTAGATTTGACCCAACAGGCTTATAGTAATATGCCGGACAATTATATTGTCATTGGTGCGGCAAAAATTGCCAGAGCTTACGAATGGCTAGTTGATTCATTTATATTGGGTATACAGGGGGACAATGAAGCTGCGGCTCAAATGGCAAATGACGCAATCGATAAGGCAACGGAGGCTTGGGAGGCCAATAATGCGACTCAGCCAATTGCTAAACATATCAAAGACAGAGCCCGTGAAATCCTGGAACAGGTAGGCGGAGTGGAGGACTAAAAAACCTTTATTATTCCGAGGCCGTCCAGTTTACGATGGTAGATTTTGTGACGTCTTCTATTTTATCGCCATTGCTTACTTTAACCACTTTGTAGCTGAAGCCTGATTTTGATTTTGAAACAATGTGAGTAGCGTAGTACGAATCGCTTGAGTCATCGGGGTTAACAGCCAATTGAACCGTTGGCTCTTTAGTAAAGTTTTTGCTGAATAGCACTACACCTGTTTTGTTGCTTCCAAACTCCGAAGTATTCGGATTGGCATATTGAGTTGCTACGAAACTTAGTACGCTTCCAACTCCCTCGCCTTTGTATTCTGCAAGGGCGCGTCCTACCATATAGCCTTCATCTGTTGCCTTCATGGCCACTCCCGGAATCGGTGAAGTTGTCAGTAAATCTCCTTTTTCTATTTCTCCGTTCATTGTACTTACTTTGATCGGTGCCCTTCCTGTGAGCGCAATCGGTACCCCGCTTGCTCCTTCTCCACCCCTACCTCCAATTACCTTAGATGGCTTAGTTGATACAACTCCAAGTACACTCATGTTTTGAGCATGGCTTGTTTTTTGTACTCCTGCCATTAAATTCGGGTCAAGTTCCACCAGGTCACCCCCTTCCAGATTTAGGTCGTTAGTGGCATATACTTCGGCCAAATCCGCCGAATTGTTGATTTCGTACAGGGTGAAGTCAATACTCTCAATAGTAAAAGTAGTATCTGTTGAATCAGAGTCTGAGCATAGAGTATAAGTCACATTGCTGGTGGTTGCCGGAGCATCCACCCATACGGCTGATATTCCCACTTGATCCAAATTACTATTGAACCAGCCTAGTTCATCTCCTATTTGAGTGGATGAACCACATGTAGGATTTGCTCCAATAGCGCGTTCCACACGCATTACTCCCGAAGCATCCTGACTAGATGTTGGGAGTGACCCTATACTTACCATCACCAGTACTTCACTACTTGTGGCCGAAGGGGTTATGTTAGGGTGAGCATTGCCGTTTTCTGCGGCTTCGTCCCAATAATCGGTGGTATCGTTGGCGTTTACAAATGCGTCAGACGTTGTATCCATAAAATTTCTAAAATCAGGTACACCTCCCCCTCCTCCTTTAAGGGTGGTAAATACGTTGTCTTCTGTACAAATGTAGGTTGCATCAGTCGTGGTGTTGTAAAAAATATCACCCTCGGTACAAGTACCGGGATTAGCAGACCCCTGGTCCAGTGCCATTCTACTGGTGCCGGCAAAGCTTACTACACCTGTGGAAGTTAGTCCCGTAAGTCCGGTGGCCGCGCCAGCGGTCGAAATATCCCAGCTTGTAGTTGCGATTTCTACCGTATTGGAACCTCCACCAATTGTTACGGCTTCGGTCGTACCGCCTGTACCTATATTGGTGACGAAGTTAGAGTCTACGTTCAAATTGATTGCCGCACC
>SDBT01003881.1_pt1 | contig 25665 bp, 22 predicted proteins | sample 2277101 | NCBI WGS metagenome assembly SDBT01 (sample SAMN10404973, study PRJNA504765) | marine sediment metagenome | isolation source: marine sediment core GS10_PC15, 103 cmbsf | place: Arctic Ocean: Southern Knipovich Ridge | collected 2010 | reverse complement strand
TATCGCCCCGGTAATATGGTCATAGCCAGCGGCAACATCGGTCACCAGCGGTCCCAACACATAGAAAGGCGCCCCCTTGCAGATGGACTTTTCTAACAGCACGTTAGCCTCAATTTGATTTAAGGGTAGATGCCCGGGTCCCTCAACCATCGCCTGAACCCCAGCCTCACGAGCCCGCTGCACCAACTCCCCGATAACAAGCAGCTCCTCAATCTGGGCTTGGTCAGTAGCGTCAGCCAAGCAACCGGGACGCATCCCATCACCAAGGCTCAGGGTGACATCAAACTCCCTGGCCATCTCGAGCAAGCGGTCATAGTACTCATAGAGGGGATTTTCACGTTCGTTGTGGAGCATCCAGCCGATGAGAATCGCCCCACCGCGAGATACGACATCAGCCACTCTCCCCTGCTGCCTGAGCCTGGCAACTGCTTGTTGGGTAACACCACAATGCACGGTTATGAAATCAACACCATCGTAAATATGCTCTTCAATCCCGCTAAATAGGTCATCAACAGTCATTTTAATGATAGCGCCACGACTATCTGCTGCCCCAATGGCGGCTTGATATATGGGCACGGTGCCTATTGCCACCGAGCTTGCGGCAATAATAGCCCGCCGAACAGCTGAAATATCGCCGCCAGTTGACAGATCCATAACGGCATCGGCGCCAGCCTCGGTAGCCACGCGCAGCTTCTCCAGCTCAGCATCAACATCACAAAAGTCAGAAGAGGTGCCGATATTGGCATTAACCTTGGTTTTAAGTCCCTCGCCAATACCACCGGGAATAAGGTTTAGGTGTCTAACATTAGCCGGAATTACTATCGTCCCGCTAGCTACCCCCTGCCTAACAAATTCAGCTTCCACCCCCTCGTGCTGAGCCACCACCCTCATTTGTGGCGATATTATTCCTTCTTTAGCTAGTTCCAGTTGAGTCATATTCACCCTCCCCAAAAAATTAAAGACCAAGGATATCGGCAGTAAGAAGTAAAACCTTGGTCTAGGTCTCTGCCGCTTCCCTACGCTTGCATTACCAAGATCAGGTTTCAAGGGTCGGCTTAAAATCACCTCTCAGCCTTTAAGCACCCCTAGCGGATTAACCTTATTCAATTTCTATCTTAATATAACACAGGCCCAGATAAAATGCAATGTGCCTTAGCCTGTGTTTAAATGCACAAGAAGAGACTTGAAGACCGGAGGGGAGGAAATGAGGGTTAACGACGAAAGCAGAAACGTCTTTGATTGGCAGAGGGAAGAACTTCGTGCGTGGTGTAGATAGTGTGAAAACTGTTGGGGGGACGCTGGACTCTTTTATAATTCTCAGTCGCAGCTCCCCCCAAACTGAGAGAAGAGTGGGAAACTACCGAATGTATTCAGGAATTTACCGGCGTGATTCCCTATATTCCCCTCCCCTAAACTGGCTGATGTCTCCTCATCGCCAGCCGATTCACCCTTAATTTATACCTTATCAGCCGGCACATCACCCATCGAGCGCGCCAGTATTTCTCTACCAAACTCTCCGGCTTCGGCAATAGCAAGTAATATCACCATTTCAGTAGGCAGCACCCGATCTCCCTCCTACTCATTTAGTGCCAGTGGGCATCAGTATAGCATATCTAATGACTAATGTCAAGGGAGCTTTGCGGGAAAATTTTTAAGTAGCGTTATGCTGAAATAAACGCTGGGTTTGAGACGGCATGATTCCTCTACTCCTTCTTATGGCCACGGTGAAGGTGTTTTTGCCTCTTGGCTAGGGAAACGATGGGCTTTTTAACTGCTAACCTCGTTTGCTTCGGATACTGGACTATCACCTACTGTCAGTTGTGCCCTATTTATAAAGCAAAGGGGGGCATATAGCCTCTAAGATAGGTTTAAGCCTCTCCTAGAGCCCTAGATTACTACTCCACTGGCAGCAACTAATGATATAATTTGGAGGCAATACCCAAGTAGCGAGGTTGTAAACTATATCCGTGACTACTATGGAAAAGCTTAGTGCCGGGGCAAAAAAACTGGGGTTATCGCTTAGCCCCAGTCAGCTTGAGCAATTCTCTATTTACTACCAAGAGCTGGTAGATTGGAACCAGCGCCTGAATCTTACCCGCCTAACTGGTTATGAAGAGGTGCAGATAAAACACTTCCTTGATTCTTTAACGGTGAGTTTAGCTTGGCCGCCACCGAAAACTAACCCTAGTTTCCGAGTTATTGATGTTGGCACCGGTGCCGGCATGCCTGGCCTACCCCTTAAGATTTTGTTCCCTGATATCAGGCTAGTGCTGCTTGAGGCCACCGCTAAAAAGGCCGCCTTCCTACACCATCTTAAAGATAGACTCGGCCTGAATAATGTTGAAATCGTGGTCGGGCGAGCTGAAGATGTCGCCCACCAGGCGGAATACCGGGAGAACTTTGATATGGTGCTGTCTCGGGGTGTTGCCCCGCTGGTCACCCTGGTTGAATTAACCCTGCCCTTCTGCCTTGTTGGCGGCAGTTTTATTGCCCAGAAAAAGGGGGATATTGAATCAGAAATAGGTCAAGCCAGCCACGTAGTTAGCCTTCTGGGGGGTAAGCTACGAGAGACAAGAAGGGTTAACCTAGAAGAGTTTACTGATGAACGCCAGTTAGTAATAATTGATAAGGTATCCAGAACGCCCGAAACTTATCCCCGTCGCTCCGGCATCCCCGCAAAGAGACCACTCGTGTAGCCGGAGAATAGTGCTAAAGACCACCAAGCTATTCTTGCCGTTGCTAGCCCTCAAACTTAAAGGCGACAGAAATTTCGTTAATACCAGCCGTGCTTCTTGAATGATGCGAGGCTTCCACGGATGAGGATAAAGGCTAGTTACCCCCGGCATAAATAGTGTATCATAAGCCAGTAGTTAGGTTTTTTAAGCGGAGGCGTGAAGTTGTACGACGTGGCGGTTATTGGTGGCGGGCCAGTTGGGAGCCATGTGGCATATAAATTAGCCGGCATGGGGTATGAGGTGGCGGTGCTAGAGCAAAAGGAGAGACTGGGAAGCAAGGTTTGCTGTACTGGAATTATTAGCCAAGAGTGTGTTCGCTCCTTTGCCGTTGCTGACAACCTCATTTTGAGGCGGGTAAACCACGCCACGCTATTTTCTCCCTCAGGGGAAGTGCTTAGACTGGGGCAGCAAGAGACTCAGGCCTGTGTTTTAGACTGGGCAGCCTTTGATACCACCATGGCCCCGCCGTGCTCAGGATAAGGGAGCCAAATATGTGTTTAATAGCCCAGTCAGGAATTTAGAGGTCGGCAATGATAAGGTCAGAATCCAGACACTCCGGCAGGAAGAAGGCCTGGACTTTGATGCTCGCGTGGTGGTTATTGCCTCCGGTTTTAACTCCTGGTTGGTTGAGGGGCTGGGACTGGGCAGGATTAGCCACTTTATCGTTGGCGCACAGGCTGAGGTAGAAACGGTGCCTTTAGACGAGATGGAGATTTATTTTGGCGAGGAGATAGCCCCGGGGTTTTTCGCCTGGCTGGTGCCAACCTCGCCGCTTAAAGCTCGGGTGGGACTCCTGTCACGCCACAGCCCCGGGCTCTATCTAAAAAGACTGATGGCATCCCTAGTGGCTCAGGGGAAAATAGTTTCAGCCGAGGCTGAGCTAAGCTATGGCGGGGTACCGTTAAAGCCATTAGCCCGAACCTATTATAATCGGCGGTTGGTAGTGGGGACGGCGGCGGGGCAGGTAAAACCAACTACCGGTGGTGGCATCTACTACGGCCTGCTGTGTGCCGATATCGCAGCTAACACGCTGCACCAGGCACTGAACAATAATGACCTATCGGCTAGAGGGCTGGCTAACTACGAGCGGGAGTGGAAGAAAAAGCTAGGGCAGGAACTCAAAATGGGCTACCGGATTCGGAAGTTTTATGAACACCTGAACGACCGGTAGATTGACAAGTTATTTAACACCATAAAAGCTAACGGCATGGCTGACAGTTTGCTCAAAGACAGTAACGTGTCTTTCGACTGGCATAGCAGTGGTCTACTAAAAATATTGGGGACCGTAGCCGTATCTAAGGTTATCCAAGCAGTGAAGATTCCTTTTCGCTTGAGGGACAGAGGCTAAAGGTTCCAGGCTATAAGGCAGCGCTGATTCGGAGAAGGGGCAGCAAGGCGACAAGCACCCTCGTTCAGCGCTAACGGAGATTGACCGATATACAGATAACGTTTACAATGGTTAGGGTAAATGAATGTTATTTATATTTTTCTAGGAGATAACCGCTAAGTGGACACTAGCCAGCGTCTAACCCTGAATGAGTCAGCAACTCACTTTCTGGTTAGCCTCTCACCCGAAGAGAGGCAAGCCAGCCAGAGTGAGGTGTATAAATTCGTGCGCTGGTACGGGGGGAAGAAGCCCTTTGCTGAGCTTACGGCTCCCGATATCGCCAACTATGCTGAGCGATTATCACTCTCCGATACTGATTATGCCGGAAAGCTGGAAATAGTACGGAGCTTTCTGATTTGCGCTAAGAAGCAGGGATGGAGTAAGGGCAACCTGGCCACCCACCTTAAAGCCAGGAAGGGGAAAACACCACGGCGGTCTTTATCCCATCGTGGTTTGCCAGAGGCTATCCCCCTGACCCAGCAGAGATACGCTGATCTGGAGGCTCAGATGGCTAGTCTCCGGGATAAGAGCTTCCAGCTTATTGATGACATACGTAGAGCTGCCGCGGATAAGGATTTTCGTGAGAACGCACCATTAGCCGCTGCCAGAGAGCAACGTGGGCAAATAGAAGGGCAAATCAGGGAACTGGAAGAGACCCTGAAATCGGCGACTATTATTGATAAAGAACAGAAGACCACCCTCAAGGTAAGTGCTGGTGACAGTATCGCTCTGCGTGACCTGGCTTCTGGTGAAGAGCTGCGCTATATTCTGGTCAGTCCTAAAGAGGTAGACCCAGCCAAGGGGAAGATCTCCACCGCCTCACCTATTGGTAAAGCGGTTATTGGTCAGAGCCAAGGAGAGATAGTAGAGGTAGCCGCACCGGTAGGTAAGCTACGCTACCAGATTGAGCACATTGAACACTAACTGTCTACCTCCAGGACACTTCGAACCTAGTCCATGCGCAAGCCACCGTTAATATTTATTGACTCTCCGGTAATGTTCTTAGAGATATCAGAACTTAGAAATAGGACAACATTGGCGATGTCCTCCGACTCTTGTGGCCTCTTCAGGGGAATTTGTTGAATCCAGCTATCAAAGATTTGCTCCCGGGGGAGGCCCTGACGCTTGGCTCGAGCATCAAGAAGCACTTCCCACATGAAGGTGCGCAAAATGCCAGGACAAACAGCGTTGACATTGATATCATATTCCGCCATTTCCTTAGCCAGCGCCTGGGTAAGACCGATGACAGCAAACTTTGAGGCGCCGTAGTGGCTAAGGCCTACCTGTCCCTCCTTGCCCGAGCGGGAGGAGATGTTGACGATTTTACCATACCTGGCGGTAATCATGTGAGACACAACGGCTCTTGTTACCAGATAGACACCTTTGGCATTGACATCGTTAACCCAATCCCAGTCCTTCTCCTCGATATCAACAAACATAATATCCCGGACAACACCGGCGTTATTAACCAGAATATCTATTTTGCCAAACTCACTAAGGGCAGTAGCTACTAAATTATCGGCGTCGGTCTTCTTGGTCACGTCAGTCCTAACCGCTAATACCTTTTTCCCATCCGCACTTAGCCTTTCCGCCACTTCCCGAGCGTGGTCAATATTAATATCAGCGATAACGACGCTAGCTCCTTCTCTGACAAAGCCCTCAACACAGACCTTACCAATACCATCGGCACCACCGGTCACGATAGCAATCCTACCTTTAAGCCCCAGTTCCATCAGCCCTGCCCCCTTTCGTTAATTTAAAATTACCAAAAATTATAATACGTTTAGCCAGCGCTTCCCTCCACTTTACAAATTCTTGGCTAGTGAAATGTGCCGCTAGCTAGGCCGGTGTCAATCGTGGGAAGCCGGAACAAGTGACGGACATTCTTCGTCGTTTCCCGGGCAATTATTTCGGGGGATACCTGCCTAATTTTAGCCAGTAATTCTACAGTAAGTGGCAGGTAGGCTGGTTCATTGCGTTTGCCGCGACGGCTCTGAGGTGGAAGGAATGGGCAATCGGTTTCCACCATTAATCTATCTCCGGGGATGCTCCTGATAACATTGTGCATATTGATGGAGGTAGGATATCCAATATAGGCACCAAAAGAAATGAAGAAGCCCATCCCCAGATATTGCCGAGCAGTGTCAATATCACCACTAAAGCAGTGAATCACCCCTCTCGGCAGCCTCTTGAGACGTTTATGGGGTGAGGTCCAATCACGAAGCAACGGTATCATGTCTTTCTCTGCCTGGCGGCAATGAATGATTAGCGGCAGGTCTAGCTTCACCGCCAGCCCCAGCTGCCAGTCTAGAACCTGCAATTGCGTGTCCCGAGGTGAGTAACCCCTATAGAAATCCAGCCCCACCTCGCCAATAGCAACCACCCCAGGGTAGTCAGCAATCCGGGCAAGGTCAGCCATATCTACCTCATTTACCCCGATTACATTGTGGGGATGGAAACCAACTGCAGCCACAACCTCAGTATAACTCTCGGCCAGTTTAATCGCCTGCCGGCTTGAGTTCAAGTCAATACCCACCGTGATGATGGCGCTTACCCCGGAATCCCGGGCCCTGACAATGACGTCCGCCCGGTCTTTATTAAAGGGAGCCATATCTAGATGAGCATGGGTATCTACTATGGAGAGCTTCGCCCTAATCGGTTCGCCCGCTCCTCTGTAACAATGTCCTGCCAGATTGTCGTTACCTTATTACCAGTCAATAAGAAATATTGATAGCCCCTTCTTCTGATTACCCACCATCGGTGAGTAATCCCAATAATTGGGGACTATCAATACAAAACAACTACCTTCACCACAACATCTCAAATTAGCAGTGGTTAAATTCGAGGTAATAAACAGCTAATTATGAGGGGAGCCATATAATATGGCTCCCCTGCCGAACATCTTAAGACTAGGCTTTACCGATACGGAATACCTTAGTTCCGCAGGTAGGGCATTCCCCCTGAGTGGCTGGACGCTTATTCTTCATGGTAATAGACTTGGGGTTTTTGATTTCAACCTTTTTTCGGCACTTCACACAATACGCCTGCACCATTTTTTGACCTCCTTATTGGTAAGACCTCAGGCAAGAGAGTATCACATAGCCAGGCATTAGTCAATAGGTTTTCCCCGAGATTATCTAAAAATCCTTAAAAAAATTCTGTGCTAGCTAGTCAGCCCAGCCTTAAAGCATCACTTAAATCAAAATCCAAAGACCAGAAATGATACGGTAGGATGTAAACTCCATTTAGTTTCCCTAACTCCCTCTCCTGTGCTAAAATTCTCGTGCCGGGCTAGTCCGTTTTGGCTAGCCCTAGCGGTGTTTGGGGAAGAAAATGTCTTTAGACATAACCAAATTATTACATCTCATTAGCGAAATGCCGGCCTACTGCCAGCTTGTAGATGAGCTACGTCAGTCAGACAATAGTACCAGAGTAACGGTGCTCGATGCCGCCAAGCCCTACCTTATAGCAGCTCTATACCAAAATCTAAAAAGACCGGTGTTTGTAGTTACCGCACAACCAGAGGATACCAAAAAGCTCTATGAACAGCTCTCAACCTGGTATAGCTCTACCCAGTTAAGACCCTTTCCCGAGCCGGATGCTCTCCCTTACCAGCGTATTGCCTCCGACACTTCTGCCGAGATGGAGAGGCTCCAGGTACTTTCGGCTCTAGCCAATCTGGATGGAGAGCAAAATGCCCCCCTTATTATTACTTCAGCCCTGGCACTTATGCAGAAGGTAGTCTCGCACCGCGATTTCACCGCCACCTTCCACACCATAAAAGTGGGGCAGGACACAGAACCACTTAGCCTGCTGAAACGGTGGCAGGCTATGGGCTACAAGCTGGAAAACACAGTGGAGGTGCCGGGCACTATCAGCCACCGGGGGGGCATTATTGACATCTATCCACCCCCCAGTGACCTGCCAGTGAGACTAGAGTTCTATGGTAACACGGTAGAGAGTATCCGCCTCTTTGACCCGGCAACCCAGCACTCGCAGGCGACAGTGCCCCAAATAGCCATTACCCCGGCAACAGAACTGTTAACCCCCCTATTAAGCAATAAAGCCGAGCTAGAGCAGACCCTGAGTAGCATTGACCTGAGAAACTGTAATCCTGAGGTGCGTGCCCAGTTCCAGCAAGACTTTTCCATGTTAGTTGACAAGCAGCAACCGAGCAACATGCAGTTTTATGCGCCGCTGTTTAATGCGGGCAGCATCCTGAGCTATCTATCCCGGGATACGCTGATAATACTTAACGAACCCCAGAGCCTTAAATCAGCCGCCGAAGACCTAAAGGCTAAAGCCGACGAGCTACGCGCTGAGAAGTTACCCCGAGGTGAGCTGCCGCCTAATTTTCCCGTTCCCTATTTCAGCTGGAAGGAGCTTGAAGCAGAAATAATGAACCGTCAGTGTCTAGCACTGACCACCTGGGACACAACTTCTGATAAGAAACCACACCGCTTGAACTTCACTCCGGCTCCCAGCTATGCCGGACAGCTACCAGCGCTTATCAGGAAGACTAAAAAGCTCTTAAACCAGAAACACCGACTTATCCTTATCAGTCGTCAAGCCAGCCGCTTGTCAGAGCTACTTAACGAAGAAGATATCATCGCCCCACCCTTAAGTGAAATCAGAGAGATACCTCCCCCCGGCTCACTAACTCTAGTCCAGGGTTCACTGGCTGAGGGCTGGATTTTGAATAGCAACACCCACCTGCTGACTGATTATGAAATCTTCGGTTTTATTAAGGAGCGCCGACTGGTCAGGAAACGCCCGGTGCCGCATCAGAAACTCCTTACCGAGCTAACTCCCGGCAACTACGTGGTACATATTGAGCATGGTATCGCCAGATTTAAGGGCCTGACTACTATGCACACCAACAGCAGCCAGAAGGAATACCTGGTGCTACAATATGCGGCGGGCGATAAGCTTTATGTCCCTACCGACCAGATATATCGCTTGAGCCGCTATGTAGGCGCCAGCGACCGGCCACCAGTATTAAGCCGACTGGGCACTCAGGAGTGGACACGAACCAAAGAGAGAACCAGAGAGGCCGTAGCAAGTATTGCCCAGGAGCTATTAGCCCTCTATGCTGCCCGCGGCGTTGTAGCCGGCTTTGCCTTTTCCCCCGATACCGTTTGGCAGCAGGAGCTTGAGGCTTCCTTCCCCTATGTGGAGACTCCAGACCAGATGGAGATTCAAAAGCAGGTAAAAGAGGATATGACCGAAGCCAAGCCTATGGACAGACTGGTATGCGGGGATGTGGGCTACGGTAAGACAGAGATAGCCATTCGAGCCGCCTTCAAGGCAGTGATGGACGGTAAGCAGGTGGCAGTGCTGGTGCCGACTACCGTGCTCGCTCAGCAGCACTTTGCTACCTTCAGCCAGAGACTAAGTGCTTTCCCGGTAAGAATCGGGGTCTTAAGCCGATTTAAGACGCCCAAAGAGCAAAGTGCTATCCTTGACGGGCTGGCTAACGGCAGGGTGGACATCTGCATCGGTACTCACCGGCTACTGCAACCGGATGTAGCCTTCAAGGATTTAGGGCTACTCATCATTGATGAAGAGCAGCGCTTTGGCGTCGCCCATAAGGAATACCTTAAGCAGATGAGGCGGGAGGTAGACGTCCTTACCCTGAGTGCCACCCCCATCCCCCGCACCCTCCACATGTCCCTGGTGGGGGTAAGAGATATGAGCACCATGGAGACTCCCCCCGAAGACCGCCTGCCCATCAAAACCTTCGTTGCCGAATATGACGCTAGTCTCATCAAGGAAGCCATGCTCCGGGAGCTAGAACGAAACGGTCAGGTCTTCTTTGTCCACAATCGGGTTCAAACCATACGAGCCGTCACCGATAGTCTCCAGTCCCTGGTGCCGGAGGCTAACATAGCCATCGCTCACGGTCAGATGCCTGAGGCTGAGCTAGAAGCCGTGATGGCTGACTTTACCCAGGGTAAGATAGACATCCTGGTCTGCACCACCATTATTGAATCCGGACTGGATATGCCCAACGTTAATACCCTGATAGTGAACAAGGCAGACCGGTTTGGGCTGACTCAGCTTTATCAACTGCGGGGGCGAGTCGGTCGGGGGGCTAATCTTGCCTACGCCTATTTCCTCTACGACCGGGGGCAGCAACTCACCCATACCGCCGAGAAGCGCCTGCGGACTATCTTTGAAGCCACCGAGCTTGGTGCCGGTTTTAACATCGCCGTAAAAGACCTGGAGATTAGAGGCGCCGGCACCCTGCTGGGAACAAAACAGAGTGGACATATCAGTGCCGTTGGCTTTAACCTCTACTGTCGCCTGCTGACTGAGGCGATAGAGCAACAAAAGGAGCGAGAGGCCGGTGCCTTTAAGAAACCATCCCGCCTGCCCCCACCAACCATAGACCTACCCCTCCCCACCTATATCCCCGAAGATTATGTCACCGACCTGGATACCAGGCTCGTTCTCTACCAGCGACTGGCAAATATGAACTCGGTTGAGGAGATAGAAGGTCTAGCCAGCGAGTTTAGCGACCGCTTTGGCAGGCTGCCTAAAGAGGTCAAAAACCTGCTCTACGCGGTTAAGATTAAGGCTCTGGCAGCTAAGGCGGGCATTGAATCCATCGCTACCGAGCACACTCAGATTATAGTGAGACCATTTGAAGGGATGCACTTTGATAAGCGTAAACTTGAGCCACTCCAAAGAGACGGCATAAAGATAGGCTTAACCCAGATAAGGGTAAATTATAAGAGGATGATAGATTGGAGGAAGGTGCTGGAGGAGGTGGTGAATGAGATAAGGTGATATAATAATAAGCAGGGAATGCTAAAAGCTGGAATAGCGCTCATGGCAAATGTAAGAGAACGTGTCCATAAAGAGCTAGAAGATCTCCTAGAACAAGGCAAGCAATTAGTTAAAGACCTGGGTACAACGAAGGATGCCACAAACTTTAAGAGGGATTATCAGGGTTGGTATACACGAGCGCTAGCTGTCATAAAACAACTCATACCAGAACGTCTGGCGGAGTTCACCAGCCTGTATTACGACAAAGATGTAACATACCCTATTGCGCATTACCTTAGGGGAGTGCTTTCTACCTACGTCGCGCGGGACGCGCGTGTTGGTGCCCATAAGCTGTTTCTACAACAATACCTAATTCTAGAATCAGCACAATCCAGCCTAGACGACATACTCGCGAATATCCACGGAGTTGTGCAAGCCGAGATCCTAGATAATGAGCTTGATGCTGCTACTGAACTCTGGAAAGCGGGACATATACGTGCAGCTGGAACTATCGCAGGAGTGGTTTTAGAGAGACATTTGGCAAAGATTTGCTCATCAAGAAATTTAAAAACACGTAAGAAGAAGCCAACCATCTCAGATTGGAATGATATTCTAAAAGATGCAAGCGTATATGACATCCCCACTTGGCGTGGTATTCAGCGATTTGCAGATATTCGTAATTTGTGTACACACCCGAAAGATAGAGACCCAACCAAAGAAGAGGTTGATGAACTCATTCGTGGAGTTGAACGCATCACGAAGACTATTTTGTAGGCAGTTTAAGAGGCACTTCGCCCCTCTTTTTTAATATCCTTCCCCCTTCTAAAAACCTATTTACTCCCATTATCAACTGCTGTATACTAATTCACAAAGTGGAATATATGAGATATAGTGCAGGGAGGCAAGCCGCATTATGAACTTCAATCAACTTTCCTGGGGTGCCGTCTGCTTCTACTATCGGTCAATTGGTGACAACCGGTACAGCAGGATTATGAGGGACACCGACTTCGTCTCCAGACTCAGGCAGGCACCGTTCAATATCAGCGCTGAGGAATTCGAAGAGAAGGTGCTTTTAGACCATGTGAATATTGAAAACTACGACCTGCTTATCGGGCACGGCCTGGCAGCGAGTGTTTTAGCTAAAATAGTTCGGCTACAGCCGGAGACGTCATTCCTTCAGAATGTTACCCTGCTGGATTGCGACCTCTCCGACAGCGACATCACCGACAAAATAAACAGTATATACGCCGGCATCTATTCCATTAATGGTCTGTGGTTGACCGGGGTATCAAAAATCGTCCATCTCCTCAATGATAAGCTCTTTCCAATACTGAACTTAAACATATCAAATCACTTTGGAATTCTCGAAGGCGATACTAACCTGATTCAGTGGGTGAGAATCACGCAGCAAAATGCCCAAGAAGTTACCAGGGACTTTCAGAAACAGGAACTGCCAGGTTCGCCTGAGAAATTCCTCTCCGAAAAGCTAGGTTATACCCGCTATGGCTATGAGAAATCACTGGTTAAATACCTTGACGAGTACTTCTGGTTACGTTTTGGAGACAATTTGCCAATCCCGCCCCGCTGGGTCCCCCCTAATAACTAATTGAGGTAGCCACTAAAGCCATCGCCAACCACGACGAGCAGAGTAAAGCAAACGCAGCAGAGGTAATCTTGCCATCTGCTGCGTGCTCTTTTGCGTAGACGAGTATTCCAAAATGCTACATAATCTCAGTAACGGCCTTGATTAAGTTCTCCTCATCCGGCATCCAGAACTTCTCCATAACCGGGCTGAAGGGAACTGGTGTATCCGGAGCACAAACTAGCTTCAACGGTTTCTTAAGAAGGTCAAACCCTTCCTCAGCTACTATTGCTGCTATCGTACAGGCCGCACTGCCGGTCTTAGGTTCCTCATCCATAATCACCAGCCGACCAGTCTTGGCAACTGAATCAAGTATGGCTTGTTTGTCTAAAGGTACCAAGGTACGAGGATCGACTATCTCGACGCTAATACCTTTCTCCTGAAGCTTTTGTGCCGCTGTCAGTGCCCGGTGAAGCATAAGCGACCAAGCTACAACGGTAACATCGCTACCCTCTCTCTTTATATCCGCCTTACCTAGCGGTATGGTATACTCCTCATCCGGCACCTCACCCTTCAAACCGGTAAGCATCAGCAGTTTATGGTGATTGACCATCACCGGGTTATCGTCTCTTATCGCCGACTTAAGCAGACCTTTAGCGTCGTAGGGCGTGGCGGAAGACACAATCTTAAGTCCGGGAATACTCATTGCCCACCCTTCAACACACTTGGAGTGTTGCGCCGCTGCCGATACTCCGCCGCCACTATAAACAGGCATGGTCAGGGGTATCGTCACCTTGCCGCCAAACATGTATCTCATTGTAGTCAGCTGATTTATTAATTCATCACCTGCCACACCCAAAAAATCGGCAAAGTACATCCAGGCAACTGGTCTCATGCCGGTCACGGCGGCACCGATTGCTCCTCCCAGGATTGCTGTCTCCGATATCGGCGTCTCTCTTATCCTCTCAGAGCCATATTTATCAAACAAACCCTGCAGTTCACCCAGGGACGCCCCCCAGAATTTACCGATATCTTCACCCATGATAAATACTTTAGGATCTCGCGCCATTTCCTCATCAAAGGCCTCATGTATCGCCTGGGTATAGGTTATCTCTCTCATTATTTTTTAACCTCCTTAAGCGTAAACGTCTTCCAAAGCTTCTTCAGGAGCTGGAAGCGGGCTTTCCTCAGCAAACTTAACCGCGCTATCTATCTCTTCGTTTATTTCCCGGTCAATCTTACTGGCGGCTTCCTCTGTCAAGACACCCATTTCAACAAGCTTCTTCCTGAATTTAGGAATAGGGTCTTTCTTCTTCCACTCGGCAATCTCTGCCTCCGGCTGGTAGTTGCACGGGTCTCCCTCATAGTGCCCATGATAACGGTAGGTTTTAGTCTCCACAAGAGTGGGGCCTTCGCCCTTTCTTGCTCGGGCTACCGCCTCACCCACTGCCTCATACACCGCCAGGACGTCCATGCCGTCAACAGTCACACCGGGAATACCATAAGCAGCGGCCCTATCAGCAATGTTGGGTATTTGACAGGTGCAACTAATATGGGTACTCTCAGCATACTGATTGTTTTCAACAAGATAGACTATCGGGAGTTTCCAGCAGGCAGCCAGATTCACTCCTTCGTGAAATCGGGAGGTATTGCTGGCACCATCGCCCAGGAAGCATACAGCTACCTGGTCGGTTTTCCTCATTTGGGCAGAAAGAGCTGCCCCGCCAGCAATGGGTATCCCGGCACCGACGATGCCATTAGCCCCCAAGATACCAATTTCCGTATCAGCAATATGCATGGAGCCGCCCTTGCCTTTGTTATAGCCGGTCTTTTTGCCAAATAGCTCAGCCATCATCCGGTCAGTCTTGCCACCTTTGGCGATGAGATGCCCATGCCCCCGATGATTGCTCGTGATATAGTCATCAGATGTCAGATTGGCACAGGTTCCCACCGCTGACGCCTCTTCGCCAGAATACAGGTGAACAAACCCCGGAATGTTTCCAGCGGCAAATTCTTTATAGACCCTTTCCTCAAAGGTTCTGATTCGAACCATCCTCCGATACATATCTATTAGTTTTTCTTTCTCTATGGCCATAAAATTACCTCCTGCCATCTTATATTTCTATTGTCAGTTGGCTTAAGCCAGCTCGCCTTATCCCTCAGGTGTTCTCCTCACATAGGAAACACCCGAGACTGCCTGTCCCGGATGCCCATAGCCACAAAACCCCCACTACTCAGTAAAGTTACTGCGGCCTACACATTTATACCCCCTTCATTTTCCCCAACCCAAAATAGCATAGACCAGAGGGCATTGTCAACAGTTACTATTCTCCTCCAGAGGTAGGGGTAATCGGGGTTACAGTGTTCCAACCCGCAGACAGTACCGGAACTACTCAATCCACTTAAGTTCCTCAGGCACTCCTTGACAAAAGCTTCAGGGTTATGCCACCATTGCCATAGTGCTCAGTAGCTTATGACTGATTGCTAGTAGTCTACGGATATTCCTAGTAGCTTAGGCTGCTTCCCTGTAGTTTATATCCGAGTCACCAAGTTTAAATGTAAACCCTCTTCGCACGGATTTCAATTTATAATTAATTATAAATAAACGGAGGTTGTTTTATGGTTAATGGCTACAATGGGAAGGTTCTATTTGTTGACTTGACCGAGGGTTCTATTACGGAAGAGAGCCTGCCCGAGAAGGTCTATCGCGATTACATCGGTGGACTGGGACTAGGGGCAAGAATTCTCTACGAGCGCATGAAGCCTAAGGCGGACCCACTGGGTCCAGATAATATTCTTGGATTTCTGATTGGGCCCCTGACCGGCACCGGTATCCATGGTGCCAGGTTTCAAATCGTCACCAAATCCCCCGTCACCGGTGGCTGGGGCGATTCCAATTCCGGTGGCTCCTTTGCTGTTGAGCTTAAGGCCTCTGGCTATGATGGGGTCTTCTTCAGTGGCATATCTCCCAAGCCGGTCTATCTCTTCCTAAACGATGGCAAGGCCGAGATAAAAGATGCCTCTCACCTCTGGGGTAAAGATACCGTTGAGACTGAAGAGAGCATCAGAGAGGAGTTGGGTGATAAGAAAGTCAAGGTTGCCTGTATTGGCCCGGTGGGAGAGCTAAAATCATTACTGGCATGCATCAGACATGAGGGGTCAGCGGCTGGTCGTTCCGGAGTAGGTGCAGTGATGGGCTCAAAGAAGCTGAAAGCTTTTGTCGTCAGGGGAACCCAGAAGGTATCCATAGCCGATCCCGAACGCTTTTCAGTACTAAGAAAGGATTACCTCAAAAACGTAAAAGAATCGGACCATCCCTGGGTTACTACATTTAAGAAGTGGGGCACCTGCGGCACGACAACTGGCAGTATAGAAGCTGGCGACTCACCAATTAAGAACTGGGCTGTTTATGGTGCTGAAGCCTTCCCGACTCATGAGAAAATTAGCGGCGATGAGGTCATCAAGTACGTAGTCAAGAAACACGCCTGCACAGGTTGCCCGATGGGGTGTAAAGGATGGGTCAAGGTCGATGCTTACGGAGGATATGCCGGCAGTAAACTAGAGTATGAAACGATAACCATGATGGGCTCCAACTGCCTTATCGACAATATAGAGGCATTGGGCAAAGCTAATGACATATGTAATCTTTTGGGGCTTGACACTATCGGGGCCGGCAGTGTTATTGGTTTTGCCATGGAATGTTATGAGCATGGTATCATAACCAAGGAAGACACCAACGGCATTGAACTCACCTGGGGTAACGGCGATGCCCTGATTAGTATGACAGAGAAGATGGCTCGACGGGAGGGATTTGGAGCCGTTCTCGCTGATGGTGTTAAGCTGGCGGCGGAGCGTATCGACAAAGGTGCTGAGAAATATGCCATGCACGTTGGTGGTCAGGACATGCCGGCTCACGACCCCAGGGTCAGCATCGGCATGGGCTGGGGTTATATTTGCGACCCGACTCCAGCACGACATACATCCTCAATTGTGTGCCATGTCTACCATAACAAGATCGACTTTCCCATGTCTAAAGAACTTGGGTTTCCCAAACTAGAAGACCCTTACGATCTTGAAACTAATGCCAAGATATATGCTACCTGCAGTGCTATTGAGCGCTTCTGGTGGTCGGCTGGTCTCTGTACCTTCGCCTGGTGGCCGGAGACCCTGCCTTTTATTGAGGCGATTCAAGCGGTAACCGGGTGGAAGGATTTTACCCTGGCGGAACTGATACAGACAGGACGACGTATTCATACCCTGCGCCAGGCTTTCAACATTCGAGAGGGCATCGATACGATGCAATGGTGCCTACCGGAAAGGCTAACCGTCGCCGCAGATCACGGACCCTTCGCTGGTAAAGGGATAGATGCCAAAGGTATGAAGGAAAAGGGTTACGAAGCCCTGGGTTGGGATGCCAAAACCGGTAAGCCACTGGAGTCAACCCTAGAGGAATTGGGGTTAAAAGAGCTGGTGGATCAGCTTCCCTAAAGTAAAACTCTTGACGAATAAGATATCGCTCCTTCGGTAAATGTCGGCTGAAGGAGCGATATACTTTTTGGAGGGATACTGTCCTTCTGTTTAGTTTCCGTCAACACTAATCATCGTCAAAAGTGAATATCTCGTCAATGGTAGTTTTCAAGGCCTTAGCCACATTATGAGCTAGCTTCAGGGAAGGGTTATACTTCCCCTGTTCCAGGAAGATAATGGCCTCTCGCCTGACCCCTACTAATTCAGCCAGTTTTTCCTGTGTCAAATTGTATTTAGTTCGATATTCCTTTATTCTTGTCTTCATTTATAGGTTACTCGGCTGAGACATTCATTCTGATGTCTCAGGCAAATACTTTCTGAGCAGTCCTTTGACATATATGACCAGGCTACCAATAAGTCCGACCGCAATCGCCCCAAGGGACAAAATAACCGCGCTAACAAAGAAAACGGACTCCTCAAACCCAAACAGGGCGCTTATGGCATTGTGGAGGATAACACTACTAATACCGGCTCCAGCCGCTATCCCAGCCACCTGGAGAAAGGTCGTCAGCTTTCGTAACTCTCCCTCCCTTAATTTGGATTCTACGTGGTCATAATAGATATAGGACAGTAAATATACCAATCCGCCGGCCAAAAATAGACCACTCATAACGTGCACTGGGTTGAGCTTAGTAATGTATATCAGGTTTATGCTGAAGCATAGCATCAAGAATGCGGAGGCAATGGCGAAGAAGATAAATCCATTTCGGGCTGACTTCCCTATATTCTGGCGCACCCTTTCATCAAAGGGCGGCAGTTTTCTCTTCCTTATCAGGTGCCAAACAGAATATCACCCACCTGAGCCACTCCCCGTTTGTCAGTACCTAGATTTTAGCGCCTAACTTCTTATTAGCCAAGTGGGCAGTGCTACATTCTACCTATAGCTTGACAAACTTCCAATCCTGTGGTGTATAATTCTATTGTCTATTAGACTACCCGGTTGAAAGTTTGCAATTACCCATCTGTGCGGTTCCTTATCAATCTCTAGGCCATGGATGACCAAACTACAACCGAATGCCAAAGAAGGGAGGACATCCATGAGCTACGAGGACAAGACCCTGGCGTGTGTGGAGTGTGGCGCAAGTTTTACCTTCAGCGCTTCCGAGCAGGAGTTCTTTGCTGCCAAGGGGCTCACCAATGAGCCCAAGCGTTGTCCCGACTGCCGACAAGCCAGAAAGCAACAGCGCCGCGAATCGCATGGCGACGGGAATAGCTACGGTTATCGACAGCAGAGGCAAATGTATAGTGCTATCTGTGCCTCTTGTGGGAAAGAGACCCAGATACCTTTCGAGCCTCGAGAAGGACGACCAGTGTACTGCAGCGAGTGCTACGCTAAAGTCAGGCGTTAACCCGCATTCAGGAAGGACAACTCAAAGAGGAGAGGTGGCATAAGCAATACTACCTCTCCTCTCTCGTTTAACTTCACCCGACTTCCGCAACACATTATCAGATTGCGTGACTCTCTAGGGCACGTCAACCACCAGTATCCTCACTCTACCTCTTAAGCCTCTATCCGGCACGGCAGTGGTAATAATCTCCTTATCCTCTTTTTTACCTGCCTTTATGCCGCTTATTCAATCAATTATCTGGTAGCACCACCTCTGGGGTCCACCGGGAACATAGCCACAGGGTATTCTCTTTTCCTGACACCGCGGATAGCCGAGTCTCTTCAGTTTCTGGTGGTAAAACGCCGGGTGGGTGTAGCCTGAGCGAATACACTAGATTGACAAATACGGACTAAAAGTGGTAGATTTAGTAGTAATTAGCAATCCCAGACTTAGACTGCTAACTAGGGCCAAGATGTTATCTACTAGAAGGGAAACGATATTAAAGTCCATAGTGGGACAATATATTGTGAAGGCGGTACCGGTAGCTTCACAGGGTATTGTCAGTGACCCCGAGCTTAGAGTAAGTCCGGCTACCATCCGTAATGAGATGGCACACCTGGAGCAAGAGGGTTATATCATCCGCCAGCACCCTTCAGCAGGAAGCATACCCTCTGACAAGGGCTACCGCTACTATGTAGAGTCCCTGGGTGATATTGAGCTCCCTCTGACCGAGCAGCGCTTAATACGTCATCTATTTCAACAGGTGGAGAGAGAACTGGAGGAGTGGTTAAGGCTAACCGCTAAACTCATAGCTCAGCTGGTGCAAAATATGGCTATAGTTACCCTACCTAAGCCAGTAAATTGCCAGTTCAAGTACCTGGAGTTGGTTAGCTTGCAGGAATCACTGGCATTAATCGTCCTCATCTTGCGTGGCGCCAGGGTAAAACAACAGCTAGTAACCTTTAACCAGATTATGTCTCAACCCGAGCTAACGACCATCGCTAACAAACTGAATAGTGCTTATTCCAGCCTGACCAGCTCACTGATTCTAGCTAAAGGCATTGAGCTTTCCCCGGCTGAAAGGCAGCTAACCGATTGTCTGGTAAAGATAATGCAGGCTGAAGATGAAAAGGAGTATGAGGAGCCCTACCTCAATGGCGTACGCTTCATGCTTAACCAGCCAGAGTTTGTTAGCCGCCAACGGATGAAGTCCTTGCTGGAATTAGTTGACCACCGACGCCTGCTTAAGATTATCGACCCCGAAGGGCTGACCACCCAAGAGGTGCAAGTAGTTATCGGGAAGGAGAATAAAGCGGAGGTTTTTCAGGATTATAGCGTGATCATCAGCCGATATGGTCTAACCAACGAAGCCGCCGGCACCATAGGCGTAATTGGACCTACCCGAATGCCCTACGGCCGGGCTATCTCCGCCATAAGCTACCTTTCTTCAGTACTCAGTGGAATGGCCGCTGAGCTATATGGCAGGGAAACAGGCTGAAGTCAATTCTTAAGGAGTGCTTATAAAGGCGAGTTAAAGAGGGGCTTTGCCCCTCTTACATAATCCACTCCCTCTCTCCTTCAAAAGCGAGGGGGACACAGGGGATGAGGTAGAAAAATAATGGAAGAAGAACCAAACGAAGGGCTAACCAGCGAAGCAGCGCCAGGGTTTAGCGAAGTAGAGGATATGGAGTTACTAAAGCAAGCCCTGGCTGAGGCAAGGGAAAAGGCAGAAACCAATCTGGCGGGCTGGCAAAGAGCCCAGGCAGATTTCGTTAACTATAAGCGGCGCGCTGAGCAGGAAAGGAAGGAGATTAGCAAATTTGCTAATAGCGTCCTTATGCTTAATCTCCTACCCGTCCTGGATGATTTGGAACGAGCCGTCAACTCTATCCCTCCCCGTCTAGCCAAACTTAGCTGGGTGGAGGGCATTAGACTTATTGAACGTAAGTTCCGGACGAGTCTGGAAGCCCAGGGGCTGTCCCAAATCGAGGCACTGGGGAAACCGTTTGACCCTAATTTCCATGAAGCTGTCAGGCAGGGTAAAGGTAAAGACGGGATAGTCGTTGAGGAAGCACAAAAAGGTTACCGGCTACATGATAGGGTTATTCGCCCGGCTAAAGTAGTCGTGGGCAATGGCGAAGAAGAGGAGACAAAGGAGGCATAAACTATGGCGAAGGTTATTGGTATTGATTTAGGCACAACTTTTTCCTGTGTTGCCGTTATGGAGGCAGGGGAACCAACCGTCATCCCCAATGCCGAAGGGGGGCGTATTACTCCTTCAGTGGTAGCGATAAGTAAGAGTGGTGAGCGTCTGATAGGGCAGGTAGCCAGACGTCAGGCTATCACCAACCCGGACAATACCGTCTTCAGTATCAAACGCCTGATGGGGCGCAAGTTTGACGAGCCCACCGTGGAATACGATAAAAAGTTACTACCATATAAGATAGGCAAGGCAACAAACGGCGACGCCAGGGTAATAATGGGGAATAAGGAATACAGCCCAGCAGAAATCTCGGCGATGATTTTGCAAAAACTCAAGATGGACGCTGAAGCCTATCTTGGTGAGAACGTTACCGAAGCCGTAATCACGGTGCCGGCCTACTTCAACGACAGCCAGCGCCAGGCAACCAAAGACGCCGGCAAGATTGCCGGGCTGGAGGTCTTAAGAATCATCAACGAGCCAACCGCGGCCTCACTAGCCTATGGTCTGGATAAGAAGGAGGAAGAGACCATCGCCGTCTACGACCTTGGTGGTGGCACCTTTGATATATCCATCCTGGAACTGGGTGAAGGCACCTTTCATGTTAAATCCACCAGTGGTGATACCCATCTTGGTGGCGATGACTTTGACCAGCGAATTATGGACTGGTTATGCGATGAGTTCAAACGAGACCAGGGCATAGACCTACGGCAGGATAAGATGGCTCTACAGCGACTCAAGGAAGCTGCCGAGAAGGCCAAGTGTGAGCTATCTACCGTCCAGCAGACCGAGGTAAACCTGCCCTTTATCACCGCTGACGCCAGCGGCCCCAAGCACCTTGCTATCACCCTCACCCGGGCTAAACTGGAGCAGCTGGCCATGGAGTTGGTGGAGAAAACAATCGGGCCCTGCCAGCAGGCGTTGACTGACGCTGAAAAAACGGCATCCCAGATTGACGAGGTAGTCCTCGTCGGGGGGCAGACCAGAATGCCCCTGGTTCAGGAGAAGGTAAAACAATTCTTCGGTAAAGAAGCCCATAAAGGGGTTAATCCCGATGAGGTAGTGGCTATCGGAGCCGCGATACAGGCCGGAGTCCTTAAGGGTGAGGTCAAGGATGTGCTGCTGCTTGACGTGACGCCACTTACTCTCGGTATCGAGACGCTGGGTGGGGTGGCTACCCCCCTTATCCCGCGCAATACCACCATTCCGACCTCCAAGAGTCAGATTTTCTCAACGGCAGCCGATAGTCAGCCCAGTGTCGAGATTCATGTGCTACAGGGAGAAAGGCCTATGGCCGCTGATAATAGAACCCTAGGGCGGTTTATGCTTGATGGTATCCTGCCGTCACCAAGGGGCTTACCCCAGATTGAGGTTGCCTTTGATATTGATGCTAACGGCATTCTCAATGTTAAGGCCCATGATAAGGGCACCGGCCGTGAGCAGAAAATCACTATTACCGCTTCCAGCGGACTGTCTAAGGAAGATGTAGAGCGCATGCAGCGAGAGGCAGAGGCACATGCGGTTGAGGATAGCAAACGGCGCGAGGAGATAGAAACACGCAACGCCGCTGATACCCTAGCCTATACCGCAGAGAAGACCCTGCGTGAACAGAAGGATAAGATACCTTCAGATCTAAATCAAGAAGTAGAAGCTAAAATAGCTGCGGTGCGCTCCGCGCTACAGGGCAGCGATGTTGACGCTATTCGTCAGGCAACCCAGGAGCTCAATGCCGCCATGCAGAAAATAGGGGCTGCCATCTACCAGCAACCACCACCCCCACCCCCACCGGGTGCTGAGCCACCACCGCCGGGTGACGAGGACAAAGAGGGAGAAGGCGGAGAAGATACCGTAGAGGGTGACTTCCGAGAGGTCTAAAGCAGAAAGGGAGTTAAAGAGGGGCAAAGCCCCTCTTATATAAAACCATTCCCCTTCCCCTTAATAAGGGGAAGGGGATAAAGGGGATAGGGTCACAATATGCCGACAAAGCGGGATTACTACGAAGTCCTTGGTATCCCAAGGAATGCTACCGATGAGGAAATAAAGAGGGCCTTCCGCAAGCTAGCCTTCAAGTATCACCCTGACCATAACCGTAATGGTGGCGCTGAGGAGAAGTTCAAGGAGGTAAACGAGGCCTACGAAGTGCTCTCTGACGCGGATAAGCGTAGCGCCTATGACCGCTTTGGTCACGGTGGTGCTGAGGGACCCTTCGGGCGCGGTTTTGAGAGCTTTGATTTCAGCGGTTTTGGCAATATCTTCGATGCCTTCTTCGGCGGAGCCACCGGTACCGTCCGTCGGGGGCCACAGCGCGGTGCTGACCTCACCTATAATATTGCTATTGCCTTTGAGGAAGCCGCCTTTGGTTGCGAGAAGGAAATAAATATTCTGCGCACTGAAAACTGCTCCCTGTGTCAGGGTACTGGCTCCCGGCCAGGCACCGAACCTACCAAGTGCCCTAACTGTAATGGCGCCGGGCAGGTGCGGCGGGTTCAGCAGACTATCTTTGGCCGCTTCTCTGATATTACTACCTGCACTCAGTGCCGTGGTGAAGGCAGGATTATTACTGACCCCTGCCCCCAGTGCCGGGGCACGGGGAAGGAGAAGCATAAGTGCCGCATCTCAGTCAAAATCCCCGCTGGAGTTGATAATGGCACTCAAGTACGACTACGTGGCGAAGGCGAAGCTGGAGAGAGGGGTGGCCCCCCAGGCGACCTCTACGTTTCTTTGACCGTAGAACAGCACAAGGTTTTAACCCGCGATGGTGACGACATCATCTACGAGCTACCCATCAACTTCGCTCAGGCGGCCCTCGGTGCTGAAATTGAGGTGCCCACTCTGGAGGGTAAAATCCAGCTCAAGGTGCCGGCGAGCAGTCAAACCGGCGGGGTCTTCAAACTCAAGAATAAAGGTGTCCCCCATCTTCATAGAAGGGGGCGCGGTGACCAGTTTGTCAAGCTGCGTGTGGTTACTCCTGACTCACTAACCAAAAAACAGCACCAGCTACTTGAGGAGCTGGCGGAAACCCTAGACCCAACTCCAAAAAGTCCGTGAAATAGAGAAATAGTTAGCTCACAGGACACAAGAGTCTCTATCGAGTCACATGATGAGCACTCAGTGGGGGAGATAAATCTCAGTCATGCTTCCGATTTTGGGAAAAGTTAGCAAACTCCCAATTCTGCCCGGCCAGCTCATGGCTAGCCCCAGCCGAAGTTATTTCAGCTACTACCTGATGCGGGGCGGCGCCTTCAAACAACACTTGATAAATCTTTTCCGTGACCGGCATCCCCAGCCCATGCTGCCGGGCTAGATTTCTCGCCGCAATAGTGGTATTCACGCCTTCAGCGATGCCGGCCATTGAAGCGGTTATCTCCTCTAGCGAGCGCCCCTTGGCTAACTCCATGCCTACATAGTGATTACGACTCAGCGGGCTGGCGCAGGTAGCAATGACATCACCCAGACCAGCTAAACCGGTAAAGGTGAGCGGGTTTGCCCCCAGAGCTACCCCCAGAGCCGCTATCTCGATTAAGCCGCGGGTAATAAAGGCTGCCTTGGTATTATCACCAAAACCGAGCCCGTCAACCATGCCGGCACCCAGAGCAATGATATTCTTTAACGCCCCCCCCAGCTCTACCCCAATGACGTCAGTATTGGTATAAACACAAAAGCTGTCCGTTGAGAGTAGCCTCTGGGCCCTTTCAGCTACCGCTTCACTTGTAGCCGCCACTACTGTAGCCGCGGGTAAATTACGAATGATCTCACGGGAGAGATTAGGTCCGGAAAGGACACAAATATTAGACTGAAAATCAGGGGCTATCTCCTCAGCGATTACCTGCGACATCCGCTTATTGCTGCCTAACTCCAGCCCTTTAGCCGCACTCACCACCAGTATCGACCGATTAAGGTAATCCTTGGCCAATCTGATGTTCTGCCGCATAGCCTGGGATGGTACCGCCAGAATTACTGCCTGAGCGTCGTCTAAAGCCTCACTTAAGGAACTGGTAATGGATAGCTGAGGAGGAAAGATACCCGGAAATTGGTTTGTATTAGACTTACCATTTCTCAGTTCGTTGGCTTCCTCTTCAGTCCGTGCCCACAACTTGACCTCTAACCCCTTATTAGCTAATACCACCCCCAGGGTTTTCCCCCAACTGGTAGTGCCGATAATAACTATCTTAGACATATCTTGCCCCATGGTCATCGTCCTAGAGCCCTCAATATCATGGCTTTGAGGTATGAGGCAAGGAACTACGCCTTAGCCCGGCCTTCTCGCCCAGTCTACGCTCCCTGCCTGACAGTAAGCGCCTGATATTATCCCGATGCATAATAATAATTACTATGGTGCCAATTAGGGCATAAATCAGATACTCAATGGGGAATCGGTGCAAAATAGTGAGGGGCACTAATATAGCGTAGGTGCTTACTACGGCGGCAATCGAAGCTAGGGATGCAAACTTGGTTAAACCGACCCCGATAACAAAAACCTCACCACCAAAAATTGCTGCTGGCGGGAATAAGGCAAATAACCCACCAAAAAAGGTAGCCACACCCCGCCCACCCCCCTGAAACTTAAGAAATACTGACCAGCTATGCCCCGCCATAGCCGCCAGGGCAGCAATGACCTGGACCACCAACACCCCCCAGGTAAAGCCCCCTACCACCAGATAACTCCCGCCAAATATTAAACCGGCAAATAATACCGCCAGTCCTCCCTTTACCAGGTCCAGGGCAAAAACAAGAGCCGCCGCTTTGCCGCCAGCCGCCCGGAGCACATTGGTCGTCCCCATCTTACCACTGCCATACTGCCTGACATCCACCTGGGACATCCGCTTAGCTATAATCACACCAAAGGGAATGGACCCCAAAAGGTAACCAGCCACCACTACAAGAACAAACTTGGTGACTATCGTCATGGCTCTCCCCTTGTTTTGAAGATAAAACGGACTGGTGTGCCCGCAAAGCCGAATGCTTGGCGCAGCCTATTCTCAAGGTAGCGTTGATACGAGAAATGCATTAGCCGGCGGTCATTAACGAAAAAGACAAAGGTTGGCGGATTTACTTCAGTTTGAGTGGCGTATAGTATCTTCAGCTGGCGGTTACCCTTTCGGGGTAAGCCGTGAGCAGCTATTGCCTGCTGGACG